>Ga0056128_1010897_pt1 | contig 11283 bp, 5 predicted proteins | sample WorMetLIZISLAND2_FD_71113 | JGI IMG/M metagenome (GOLD analysis project Ga0056128, IMG submission 71113) | Marine gutless worms symbiont microbial communities from Max Planck institute for Marine Microbiology, Germany - Olavius geniculatus... ... | reverse complement strand
AATGTCAATAACGTTTAGAATTTTTAGATATAACTTGACGTCATCGGCAAATAACTGCACAGAAATACCATGTTTACGAAGAATAGTAGCAAGTTCATTTATATAGGCTAAGAACATCATTTTCACTAGGAAGGACTTGGCTAACTGTTGCACTGAACTGACTGAAGTGAAGTAAAGCCGAAGAGAGAATTCCTGCAGAGATGTGAGTTTTGGACGCGGCTGTTTCGGACGGCTGTGTGCTCAAAGGTCCGGAATGCAATAAGCCGCGGCCGCTGCCGGACCGGATAGTCAGTCCTGCATGGTCGGAGTCGTCACTGACCGTTACCGGGCGCCGGACGCACCTACGCTTCGTTCTAACCTCCGCTTGCCGCTGTATTCCATGGGTGGTCTCCACACCGTGCAGTGGCTGTCTATCTGGCACACAGCTGACTGACGTAGTTCGAACAGTCAGTTGCTCAGTCAGTCGCTAATCTGCCACTCAACTCGCTCCAAACTTAGATGCCAGCATCGCCGAAGGTCAGCTGCGATCTAAGTTTAGAGCGCCGCGTCCTACCGCAACTCTGGCGTACATGGTATCACTAGGCCTAAGGTCACGCACTGGTTGACTGTACGAGTATAATGAAGTCTGTACTTGGCTTTCATAAAACACGAGTTTTGAATCGAAAGTCGTCAGCCGGCGTTCATTGCAGGATTATTCCGTTCTTGTCTTTTGGTTAAAATTAGGACAGCGCATCAGGAAAAAAGATCATCCCCGTTGAAGTTTTTTATATCCTTTTTGTAGTAGGCTACTAGGTCTACTCTGTTTTTTGGTGTTTTAAGTGATAAACTGTATTACTTCTGTTTTTCTGTAAGCCGTTTAACTTGAACGGTTGCGGTTTTTCAACAATAGATAGGCTTAATGTCGGAAAGATTGAAATTTTCTTGAGTCCATTTTTCTCCGTCAGTCATTTACCAGTATAGGCTACTGCTGCCTTTCTTCATAGCAAAGATTATAGAAAAAAAACATGTTTTCTATAATCTTTGTTCATAGTAACACTTTCCTCATTTTATTACGACCAATGCCTGAAGAAGAGATTATTTTTTCGGATCTGTTTGTTAGTCTACGTTTCTGATTGTGTTACTATTTGACCAATAGATGGTCTTTACTTTAAAAAAAGTTGCAAACGAAAATTTCTAGAGGTATGGAACATGGCCCGAATCCGAGGGACAAATGATTAGATTTTGGAGGTGATTCAATCATAATCGCCGTCCAAACAAGTCTTGAAGGACACATAATGACCAGATTTTATGTAGTCAGCTGTATTCGCCAGATGGCAGCTCTAATCTCGGCGGCGTTTTGAGATCCCTGATCGCTTATTGTTGTTTCTGTTACTGCTGCTGTCGAAAATGACAACTTATGGTGATGTTTATGCGGATGCAATGTAACAACTGGTTGTTTGCAGGCGGATCGTCTCAGAAGCCGAACAGTGCGTGTTATCCGATGACAGCGGCGACTAATGAGATGGCAAACCAGATGCGAACCGGAGAAACGATAGACAGCTCGTCCATGGACACAGACCGCCTCGTCTCCTCGTTCACGGTACAACAGTAGCGAATACGTAAAGTATTTTTTTTATCAGATAACTGTCAAAAACCTAGATATAGATCATCTAACTTTCTCGTTTAACTGTCTTCCAAAATGTGACAACTGTACCAGTGTAACTGCAAACTACAAACGTTTTGCTGTTGTATAATTTGAATGACGATTAAGCAGTGATGTTATCAAGGACTTTGTGCTCGAGGACAAGGCCAAGGCCAAGGACATGGGACCTGAGGACAAGGACAAGGACAAGGACTTAGAACCGAGGACAAAGCCGAGAACTTGAGATCAATTTTAAGGCCAAGACCAAAAAACTCAATTTCAAAACCAACTACATCTTAAAGGCCCTACAACAACGATACATTCCCGTTAACTGGAGTGACTTTAGTAAGATTTTACACATTCTGAACGTCATTAGTAGCATCATACTACTGGAATAGTCTAACAATGCAAAAAATATTAGATGAACAAAAAAAACTGACATCTTGTGACTTTTACAATTCCAGACTCAGTAAGTATAATTTTTGTGACAAACTTTCCATTATGTTGTATTTATGTACAACTTCAAAGCTATAGGCCTTGAGACCAAATTGATCCAGTGATATTGTTGACAACGATGTTGTCCTGATTTCGACAGTTGTCGAAAATAATGGTGTCCCCTTAAATTACATAGAAAACAGGGCCAAGCACTGAACCCTGTGTGATGCCACTAAGAGCATCAGACCAATGAGACATAAGTGAGTGGGCTCCAATTACTAGCATCACGGGTTTCGGTATGTCAGTAGCTAATGTTCAACATTTTTTTTTAGTTTGTCGGTAATAAATTGATAATGAACAGAATTTATTAAAGTCCTCAGTATTATGGCCGAAGACTTTGTCTCAAGGACAAGGCCAAGGACTTGGGACCCAAGGACAAGGACAAGGACACAGCTCTTTGTTCTCGAGGCGCCTCGAACAAGTCCTCGAGGACACATCACTGCAATTAAGTCACAGCAACTATCGGTTCAAGTTATGCAAATGCGTAGATTTATTTTAAAATAATTATAACTTCAGGGTTTGGTATATGAAGTAGTTAATCTTGGTTTGCTGAACTAATCAGAAAATAGGGTCTTTGAAAATATTCATAGTTGGTTTCCAGTTTGCCGATAGGCCTAATAAGTTTATCACCGATTTAAGCACTACTGCACTACTCTACGATTAAAAAAGGTTTGTTTAGCCTATAAAATCGGTCTGTGGGTCTATCGGTGTGCAGGGAGATATAACGTCGGAGTTACTCAGCGACATGGATGTGAATAAGATTGACAATCTGTTGTGGTTGTGAAAAACTGGCTCTTCATAAACGATCGATCAAACTGGATCCATCGAACATGATTAACGAATTATGCTCAGGACAGAAGACTAACTTTGCTGTCTTATAGTGTATTATAAGTGATATTTTCCGCAGTAAACAATGTATTGTAGTTTGTAAGCGTTTTTTGAAGTTTAATTATATTTGTGTATCTTTTTATATACGTGCAGCAATTCCATTTGTGTTTTTACATCAGGGAGTAATCGACATGCGCATTGCTTATTTATTTAAATAACGATTTGATGGTTTTAATAATGCGGTTGGCAGTGGTGGTATATGAAAGTGCACTTGAGAATGTTAAATAGTTCTGTGTAACTATGTACTGTTTCGAATCAGTGCAAACTTAATAACGGCATTTGTTAGCAAATTGAAGCTATCCGCCTTTCGTAATGCAGGCGCAGTTTGGGAGCACTAGGAAGTATGATTTCGTTAGCCTCTTTCGATCATTTTTCGTTTCGTTCAGGTGTATTTCGCGGGTCTCAGATCAGTCTGCTTAATGCTTCCAAACTGTGTGTGCGGAAGTCGCGGTCGGTCGATCTCGCACGTTTACTGCCGGTGAGCGTCCAAACGGAATCTATGGAACTGCGCATGCCCGTGACCATACGTGTGACCTTGTATATTTCTAATGTTTGTACCCATTCTTTTTTTCAGTTGATTTTCGCTCTATTTGCTGCTGACTTGCGATTCAGTACAGATGTCGTGTACACTATACATGTTATGTAGTTGTCAATAATTGCCACTGATATCGTCTCTCATGTAGGCCTAGTTTTGTTCTTCAGTGCAGAGTTTTGTTTTGTCACCCATTTAGAATTACGGTACTGCATTTCTAGGATTAAGAACAAAAAAAAACTTTTATAAAGTTGTGAATCTAAAGTGTTATCTACTATAAATTGGCTTGTTTTGATTTTCATTTATTTATTTATCTGGACTTCATTGTGCATATTATTCTCACTTGCAGTGTTTTCATCTTTATTCGTGGAATATGGTGGTCGACACAAATGCGTTTTGAATTCGTTTCATCTTTTCCTTGGTTTAGTGCTTTGACAGCAAAATGTCAATTAAACGTTTCGTTTTGATCTTGTGTCATTGAAAACATAGATTACTGTACCATAGTATCTTACAGTTGTGTAACTCGATAATATAATCTGCAGTGATGAGATTATGCTAGAGGCTTGTTTGATGTTTGATATGTACAGGGCAAAGCGTACAGTATAGAAAGTGTTATATTTTGATAAAAGTATATATATGCTAGCGAGGGTTATTATTGCACTTTATTATTATCGTCATTGTTTAATTATGCATAATTTTATATTAGCTTATATACGGTTTTATATTTTGGTCTGAAATAGAGTGATATTTATAAACCTAATTCGCATGTAAGCTTGCATATGGTGCTTCTAGATTGTTGAATATTGTATATGCGTGTATCTTGTTATTTGTTATTTTTATAGCAAATCTTTTTATTGTTTATTGACTTGTTCATCTCGCCGCGTTTTGCGTGTTATTGCGGTATTGTTATGTTTTGAGTTTTTCATTTTCATCTGGTTGCAGTGACGTAGCAAACTGTTGACGTCTTTCTCGTTTTTTTCTCAGACTTTCCTCTAGGCCTAAGTGCTGTCGTTAACTGCTTCCTGACTTTTTGTTTGTAATACAGTGAAAACTGTCAGCATCAAGTGCTGCTGTGCATCCATAACTTTGCATGCCTTGTACCGTTGTACTTCTGGAGAATAAGTTTCAGCGTACCCGGCCAGGAACCTCTGGGTGCATATTTCTTTACTTACGGTCAAATTTGCTTATACGCCTGTAGCCAGATGCCGTTTTGTACATCTATATCATTTTTATTTTCGTTTTTTTTGTTTGTATATTGCAACTACAGAATTGTACCGTTTGTTTTGTGTGTGTCTGCAATGCTTCAAAAATCTTTTCCACTATAGCAAGACTCGTTGTGTGTACTTCAGTTCAATCAATTATTTGTTTTCAGAATATGCAGATTATGCTATTTCTTTCTACAGCTATATTAACTCGTTTTTGTTATGCTTGTTCAATTTCAGTGTCTTTTGACACTCAGCATTTTATGCATAATTCAAAAAAGCACCTTTTGTGGCTGGCTGTTTTCAGTAAATATGCTGTTGTTGGCAACTATTAGAATTCTTAATGGAATGGGCATTCAATATGTTTCTATAGTAAACTTCTCCGACAAAAAGAGTACGTACTTTGTGGCATTGTGACTTTGTCTTTTGTGTGATTATTATTGTTTCATATTTTCGTTTTACAGTCTGTTATTTAAATTATCGAGTTTACAGTGTCTAGTGTTGTTTGTGCGTGTGCGTGTCTGTGTATATATTATATATATTATACGATTAACTAGTATTATTTTTATACGAATTTTACACCGATGATTTTTCTAATATTGCGGTGAATTGATTGTGTCGGTAAAGTGAACGTGTTGAGTTGAAGATTGCCTCCGACGCGCCGACGCAATGCGAGGACAGTGTTGTTGGTGGTTTGTATATAAAATAAAATAAAATAAATATTTCGTGGCTGTCGTCTGTCCGTTAATGCGATCTGAGAAGTGTGGCGCGCACAGACATGGAGGCCACGAGAGTTTAAATAGCGAAGATGTGTTAAGGACGAGGAGGAGGAATCGCGTGTCCCTCGCGGAGGGAGCGAGTCGAGAAGGGAGGAGGCTTACTTGTTGTCGGTAAGCGAGCCGTTGTCCACCCTGGCGCAGTCCAGGATATGGTGGCGGCGGATTTTCGGTCGCGGCCTGGTGCACCGGCGAGCGATGTCGATTGACGACGTGTTGACGTTTCGCAGTTGTAGTTCGTACTTGCGTACAGTTGAGGCGGCTTTCTAGAGGCCGCGTAGTTACCCGTCTGATCATATATAATATCTCAGTGTTTTTGTACTGCCACGTGGCCGTGCGTCGCGTGTGAAATAAGCGGCGGAGTCGCGTGAAAAGAGGACTGTTGCTTTATCATCGTTCACGCGAACCCGTTAAGACGATTGCATCGACCTATATGAGCGTGCATGATTGTCGCCATCAGTAATTAACTCGTTCTAACTGTTAGTTAATGTTTATCATCCTAGCTCACCAAAACGACTACATTACTACAATTTTTATGTTGTCTTTTGATTTTCGGTCGGTATGTGGCGTATCAAGACGTTGTTATCAAACTATGTGCAGTTGGTTACGTTATGTTATGTCAGTCATGCATATTATGTTGTTTCGTTGACAGTGTCTTTTCATATTTCTGTTTTACATTGTTTCGTGTATTATGTAGATAATTTATTATGGCGTTTAGTTAACGTTAACGGAAAATGTCCTAGTTTGTTTTCTCGTGTGATGTTTTTTCTTAAATTTCGTTAGATGACGTACTTAAAAGTCATCATTATGTTTTTGTTTGCACTTTAGTAACGTTGATGCGTTTCGGTTACGATGTACATTGTACAATGAACTACGTCACAAGTTGTTACTTTATTAGCCCTTTTTACTGTTTATTGTCTTTACAAAACCGCTTAGGACAGTCAGCAGTTCACGAAGCCGTTATGTCGTGTGTTTTAATTATTTATATGTAGGCTATATTTCGGCACATTTTTGGCAAAATTTTAAGGATGCCAGACTGTATACCGCGATTTTAAATCTTTTCGTGTGGACGCGGTAATCTCCACAACTATAATGTTTACTTGATTGGTGAGATGTACTGTTTAGTTTACTTTTATACTTGCCGCACACTAACTAGTGACTACCTTAAGGATTCTTAGTAACCTAATTATTATAGTGCCATCATAACAGGTAGATGATTGTTATTTTCTGGTTGATATTGATCTTAACTGTCGGTCTTCATAGTAGGTGAACTGTTTAAACGTAAATTTCTCGCTGGACGTTTAATTGTCTCTGTGCAAGGCGTACGGTATGAACGATATTAAATGTTTACAGTCATGATAAAATATTAGGAAGATGAAATTGATTTCGAATGTTGCGTACGCTAGTCATCTGCATGTATCATATTATGGGCAGACTGAATGCATTATTCATTGAACTGCTATATCGCGAGTGCTTATGAATACACAAGTTCGGTGACGTTTATTCAGAGACTGTTATTATGTACTTGCCACAAAGATGCAGTGTGTTGATATGTTTGCTGAAAAGATTTCACTAGACTTTTCTATAGTATGACGTAGTGTTAGATACTTACGCCAGTTTTTGTTTTAGCAGTTCTTTACAAATAAATTTTTGGCTTCTGATGCATGTTTGCTTTGTTCGTTTTGACGCCATAAACTGTATTTGCACAGTGACAAGTAGACAATGTGATTCTGCAATTGTCATTGCATTCCTAGCCTATGTTGATGTGCAAAAGCGAATTGTTAGGGGCGCAGTGCAGAAACAGCGGTGGAAAATGCAGGACTGGAAAATTGAGCAAAACTGCATAAAAACTGCATGGTTGAAAAAAAAAATCAGTGAGAGGGCGATAGGCCAAATAATGTCACTTAATATGCCTACTTGACAACGTGTTGTATTAGCACACATAACCTACATAGATTTGAAAGCGGAAAAGGTTTAGGTTAATATTTACATAAATAGGCCTAGATATAAAACGTTGCCGCATTTCAATAAAACGTTTTGAAACGTATTTTTAAACAACAAAATGTTTTGAAGCCAACTAAGGTGTAAAACGTTATGGCAGTATTGATGCAAGAACGGTTGCATATTGCATTTGCAGGACATATTTTGCAAATGGTTGACATTTTTTTACTAACAGTATAGTGACATTACGAAAACGTTTAATTATCTTGAATACTTAAGTGTACATCACGTTGGATTTGCACTAAGTTACAACGGCAAAGAGGTCTACGATCTACGTCATTTATATTACTAAACATGAAAAACTGAACACAAATTTATTTTATGGCTGAAGATGTTTTTGCTTCATTTTTAAGCGAACTAGCTGCTTCATCTTAGAGAAATAATCAAGTAAAAATAGCTGAAATACCAAATATAACGCAGGTTCTGGAATTTGGGTCTCAAACTTTGTGTCGCCTATATCTTAAAATTAAAAAAAGGATTACCAGATTGTAATAATTTTTGACACGAGTATTCCTGACCCAACTTGCCATCAAATGACTGTTAAGTTTCGCACCTCACCTAACATCTGCTTTTGCACTATCTATGGAAATCAGAGCAAGCGAAATATGCATTGAAATGAACGAAAAAGGTGAAAAACATCTCGAACAATATTGATCTATCGACAACTACTGCATTATCAGCATGTCCCGCACCGTAGGAGTGATGAAATATTGCGACGCTTGGCTTCATCGTCCTGTACGTTGTCATTATTGCGAATATTCGTGCCACTTATCTGTTGCTGCAAGTGCTCAATTAGCGTTACCATCATCGTCAAAGACACGCGGATACATCGCACGCTAATAGACGAGTAGCCTATCTTTAACGGCGCTAACACCTGCTGCAATGACGTGCTCTCTTGATACGTTCACCGATAACGTTTGACTAGACTTGTCTGTCGTCAAACGTAACGTTAGATACTGTTTACGAGTATTTATGCGTTTATTCTCTTTATTTGTTTTGACAGCATCGACCATATTTGCGCAGTGACACAGCGCAAGAAACTAGAAACAGTACGTCGACGTTAGTCTAGTGCCAACATAGGCTACATTAAATTACGCGGCCGTCACCCTGACCTTTGATTCTTTGATTTTATGAACTAAAAATTGGCATGCCAGTTAGCTTACACCTGCTGTAGAAAACGTTCACACCAATAATTTGCCTGTACGGCACGGACGAACAGACGGAAGGGCAAGATTCTTAATGCGGCCTATTAGCACGGTCGAACAAACATTCTAAGCTCTTTCCAGGTACATTTTTTAGCAGAATAAGCGTTATTTAGCCAATTCAGCCGAACGCTATGCATCAGTTAGGCTATACAGGAAATGGCGTGCTAACAGGAAGTACACGATGTGTCTTCGCCTGCATGACGTGCGCATTAGTCGTTTCGTCGCTCCCGTGCAAACCCTCTAAGTCAAGTTCTAGCCCCCCTTTCTTCTCTCTACGGAACGAACGACTTCGTCAAGCTACACAGATATTGTAGGCCTACGGGTATTTACTCAGCTTTGGTTATTTATCAATCTACATTTTAATTTATTTTCTGCATGATTTCAGTCACCAGACACGCGCGTGAATAGTAGATTTTCACCGGTAGACTCCTACATAATATTGTGAACAACTTAGAAAGAACCACAGTTTGTTAAAAATAGCGTTTGTGTTAATTCAGTAGTCTTGCAATAATTAGCTGTTTATCGCACGCGAGGTTACAACCTAATGACACCACGTGGTGTATCAGATTATTTCATAAAGAATTTTTGTACTTCAAACGTATTATATAGTATGAACGCCAGATAATTAATTAGTATACAAATTAATGCAATTGTGGGCTTACAAATGGACTGGCACCTCTACAACGACTGACGCTCTGTTCACTAATAGCACTGACGTCAAACTGATGGGTTTCGTTATCTGTAGTTATTAATTAGGTTTCTTCTTGGCTTACTTGCATGCACGATAAATCCTTTTATATCATTATCCAGCTGAGTTATCTTGCGTTCTTTTATGACTTTTTCCATAGCTATAACTTTATTGTGTCCGTTAGCCTGGCAATCACTTCCGCGTCATATTAAACACAGCTTGCTACACTGTGCACAGAGTGGGGCAAAAGTTATTCTCTGCACTTTGCGAATAAAAAGTTATTTTATATTATATACTTAAAGAATAAGGCACGCTCTGTATTCATTTTTGCATCTTTAATTAAGTATAAAAAGTGTGATAACGCTGTTTGTAAATTTTAATCGTTTTAGTCGGAAACTGTATAGTTAAGTTACTTTTCGATAATTTTGTCATTGTTGTGAGCTATGGTCTACATGTATATGTATTTTTTCTGTGTTGCTACTGTGTTATTTTTTTTGTGTTCATTGTCTGCCGTCATTGCGGTTCAGAGAAATGCTGATTCTGCGTAAACTGACGTTATGTTATAAATTATCATGATTTGTCACATCTAGCAAGCATAATAGGGAATGTTTCCAAAAACGGCGTAAACACGATTTAACATCGCAGACATTTGTGTGCACTGAAAATGTAAAAAAAATCCCGAAACTGTCTCGCGATCAGAAACTTTGGGTTCGTAATGAAGAAATTTACCGAAAGAGTTTTCGCAGGATAGATGTAGCCTATAGAAGATCGGCGTGAAAGATCGATGAAGCTGGTTTGAAAAGCTTCGACGCTGCAGCTGGAATGAGCTGCGCCAAGACGAAAGCTAATCCATCATAGCGTCGAACCGAGGCGTCCAAGATTCCATTCTGTCGTGAAATGCAATGGGCAAATTGAACAGTTATTTAATTAACGCCACTCAGCGTGCCTGCGTTACTGCTGCAAACGTTTCTTTACTTTGCAGTTTTGTGCTGCGATTTTCCGCGGCAATTTTGCGCCGTTTCTTAAATTGCATTTTTATGAGTTATTTATGTACAAAAACTGTTCAATTTATATACAGTGTAAGGGTGACATCGTGATTATAGATATAAAACAGCAAAAATCACAATGTAAAAATTCAAACTTTACCATTACACTTCACACAGTCAGCAAAGTTCTTCTGACATTGTGTAATGGTGATGTTTGAATTTTTACATTTGTGATTTTTGGTGATTTAAATTTTGTAACCCCCAAAAAGCACTTCCTTGCTCAAAATCGCGTCATATGAGCCATCGTGCGTTAAAATCAATTTAGTCGTTTTTCCTTAAAGGACGGCAAGAAAAAATGGAAGGCACAAAAAGTCACGCAAGCGTTATATTTCACTTATTCATGGGGAAGCCCCCCGAGAACGGATTTTTACCAAATTTTGCACATCAGGAGATATGCCGGAGGTAATCATCTGCGCAAATTTTAGTTCAAAAAAATTCAGGGATTTGGTATATACGGGGGGTCAAATTTTAGGCTCCCATTTAAATGGCTGGTCACCCTTACAACAGTGCTGCGCTACCGCGCAGCCTGTGACTAAAGGGGCATTTCCACTACGGCGTTGCGTTGCGTTGCGTTGTCGCGCGTTGCTGCGCGTTGTCGCGCTAGTAAAAAAAACAAAAACACAAATTTCCAGGTTATTCAATGGAAAGCATTTCCACTACAGCTGCGCGTTGCGTTGCGTTGCGTTGCGATGCGTTTAAAATAGAGACCCCGATGATGTTTCTATTTTTTTGTTTACTATCCGAGCGATAGTAAATGTGTTGACCAATCAGAACGCTCTATGAGGTACTATGCATATTTATCACGTATGGTGACGTTGCTGGAAATGAC
>Ga0056128_1010896_pt1 | contig 11285 bp, 10 predicted proteins | sample WorMetLIZISLAND2_FD_71113 | JGI IMG/M metagenome (GOLD analysis project Ga0056128, IMG submission 71113) | Marine gutless worms symbiont microbial communities from Max Planck institute for Marine Microbiology, Germany - Olavius geniculatus... ... | reverse complement strand
TACCCCTTTTTAGTCTCCATATTTAAAAATTTGCATTTCGGCCTATGGGGACTTCAAAGCGGTATAACTCGATCCCCGTAACACATAATTGTGCGCCGTTTTTACCTACCCCTATTTTCAGCGTCGGGCAATCTAATGGTGTTATTTTGTTGCCATAACAACCATGCGAACAAAAGTTAAAAATTTTGCATTACGGTCAATGGAAAATTCAAAACAATATGACTCAGTCCCCGTAAAAGATACATGCACGCAGTTTTCACTCACCTTCTATTTTCAGGGTCGGGCAATCTTATTGTGTCGTTTAAATTCACCCTTAACGACTCCTGGTGCAACGCCAAAGAATTTTGGGACTAAAAACAGCAAAAGTTAGGGAACAAAAACTTTCAAGTTTACAAAGCTATGTAAACCTAAGGGCGATATGAGTCAACACTCGAAAACAACAAAAATGGTGAAAATTTTTTTGCTCTAATTTAACCAAATACGGTCTGGTACGTACTAGGTGTGGTTGTTACAATTGTTGTAGTTGTCGCTTCTTCTGTCGTAGTTGGCTGCATAGTGGTCGTTGCATAAGTCGTCGTAGTTTGCTCTGTTGTTGTCGGTTTAACGCTCGTCGTCGTGTCTTGCAGGGTTGTCGTAATAACTGCGATAACCGCACAGTATGTTAAACTATACGAAAAATTAACATCTACATGAAATCTGGGAAAACGCTCGTTAAGCGAGGTTCTATAATTTACTGAGTGATTATAATTTACGATGACTGGTAATGACAATGCATTTACAACAAAGCACAAACTTTTACTATTTGACAATGAACAAAAAATTTAACTTACAAATTACTGTGCTATTACCGTTCTGACACACTTAACTTAGTTCATCTAAATATTTCTTGTGTCCACCACACTCTATTTAAGCGTGTGCGTTCAGACGTTTGTGATAGTCTGCAGCAAGTGCTCCCATATCTGTTGCAATGCCTTTACAGCTCGTGAATGGTCTTCAGCTATGGATTAGACCTAAGCATTTAAAATGCCTGCAGCGCTGCATCCCAAACATAATAGACAAGTGTATCTAAGTCTGATAAATTTAATGGTCACCTTATATGATGAAGTCGATACAGTGGGTCTTCAAGTGAAATGTAAAATTTTTTCAGATAATGACGCTTAATAGGGCAAAATTTCTGGAAGTTTAGAATTCCTCTCGTAACAAATTCACGTGGCCCGATCTCAAATGTATTAGCATAAACAAAATGCGCGTTGTTGACCTAGGGTCGTTCAACATGCGCACCTATAACTTTTTTGTTAGCAAACCGAAATTTTGTAACTCACGCTGTTGTTTCGTTAACGTGATACCGTGCAGTTATCTCTACTGCGGGTGGCACAAAAAAATTTGTTCTTAGCATGTTTTAAAAGGAACAAGCTGTCCATCAAGTTTGTTTCTGATTTTCGATATCTCGGTGATCGATCGGTTCCTAAGATATTCGTGGTCAAAGTCAAAATTTGTCCGAAGTCGCGCCGAATTTTCAACGTTTTTGCCTTTCCAAAATTTGGAGTGTGGGCCGCCAAAATTTGTACATAAGTGATCATGCCCACCTTATAGCACGTCATGTGGCAAAGTTTCGACGTTTCACTCTCTTTATCTCCAAAGTTATAGGCGCGAATACGCTAAATTTTCTGCCAATTTTTGACCCCGTTTTGTAAAGAAAATTGTTGGAGCGACCCGGTTCTCGGTGGAATGTGCGCTAGCAAGACTTGGTCATTCCCTAGCGCGTGCAAAATTTTCAAAACGCAGCACCCCGTATGGGCCAAAATAAGGTCCTCAGAAAAAGTCGATTTTGGTGGGTCCAAAGTCACATCGCAAACTTAATAATTACTGGACCAAAGTTTATCGGACTTTTTTCACCGAACGATCGATCAGTTAGTTTTCCGATTTGGGATGGACTATCTTTATCCGTTCCGGAAATATTCACCGTTGGAATTTAAATCTCTTCAAACTCGCGTCAAAGTTTGCATGTTATTAACCCCTAATTTCGGGGAGAAGGCCCCCTCCCGAAATTATGAACCGGAATTATAAAAGCACTTTTTATTATGTGTGAAAGTTTTGCGGCAATCGGCCGAGGGAACTCAGAGATCTCGTGGCAAAAAAAACAAACGCCAGCGAACAAACTAGTGATGTTCGGAAGACTTGTAGTGTTAGAAGTTGAACATTTTAAGCAGTATGAATAATCTCTCCGTCTGTCACACCTTGCAGCTATATTAAAACAGTGCAAGCTAAGATCACGAAATCTATGTGTGCTGCCACAACCTCTCCAGTTTTTGCGACAAAATTTCGTGTCGCTGAGTGAGGGGTTTCTCTTTGAACGATGGCGTAAAATGTTAAACTTAAACAGTATGAATTTTTTAACCATTTTAGTTGTGAAATTAATGCTTTATTTTAATTTTAATTTTAATTATCAGTGTAGGTTTTAACGATAATTAAATTTTAGTTTGCAGATTGGCAGAAAAAAATTAAATTCAGATAGGATTACAGTTACTTGCACATTTCTTTTATAAATTTTAATTATAGATATCGAAATATCACTGGGTTTAACAAAGAAAATTCTACGTACGTGGAGTGGTCGTAGTTAGCATTGTCGTTGTCGTTGGCTCAACAGTGGTCGTCACCTCTGTCGTCGTTGTCTGCTCTGTTGTAGTTGCTACTGTAGTGTCTTCGGTAATATTAACTGCAAATGTATCAGTGCACCATTTTAAAGGTCAATTTAATGTATGCCCAAAGCGAAAGAGGCATTATTCTAAAGAAGGTTCTGGACTGCACAGTTGGGAGTGCGTTTTGTCACTAAACCTCATTCTCCCCTCTTCTTTCCTTCATTCCCATCTTTCTTTCTCTCTCTTAGACTCTTCTTGTTTTTTTTCTTTCCTCGTCGTCTTTTTGTAGCTTTTTCGTTTTTTTTGTCTCTTCGCATCATTTTCTTCTTATTTTTCACCACACCCGTTTTTGCCCCCATTACTGCGAAGCGGTTTCCCAGTGCGGTTGAAGAGTACGATGAGCCCCGAGCAGAAACGCATTTTCATCCGTTTTGAGTTTAAAAAACGCGTCCAGTTGTAACCAGGGGCGTCTACGTCCATTGAGGACTACGCTGAAAGCGTATTACTTTTCTCAAAGAGGCAACTTTCAGGACTTCAGGGCGGGGCAGTAATCATTCTACCAGAACTTAATCCAGAAGTGTTTTGTAAAACTAAAAATACACCAAATATATTTTCGGCCGGAGCTTCGCCCCGCAAGCCCCATTAAAGAATCTTACTCTTTTTTCCTGCAGTCTGTGGACCTCTCAGGTGAGGGGTCAGCCACATGGGTTCTCCTTCTGCATTCAGCGCGATTCTCTGTGTCATCCAAGTTAAGCCGCAAGCACTGTCTTCCTCCGCTCCGTTATCCACGAACATTTGCCTTCAGGATTCGCTCGACACAATCATCCTCTTCTCGACGTTGTACATGCCCGTACCATCTCAGCCTGGCCTCCCGTAGCCTACCTTTTCCGTAATGCACGCTACTTAAAAAATGCGATGGATGTCATCATTTCTTTTTCTGTCCCTCACTATAGAAGATTTTACGACGTCTTCGAAATTTTTAATAGACTAACGAAAATGCTTCTTCTCATTTCCTGCTCCATTCAACACCTCAACTTCTCCCTTCTTAGATAATTTTTGGGCACCCATCTATCACTGGGGTGGGAGCAATGCAGCATTTGAATAAGCTTGACGTAGCAGGGATTTGAGTCGACGTTAGAGGGGGTAGACATTGGAGCGAGAGTGGGGGGGGGGTTTGAGTAGTGTGTCCACGCGGAATAGACGTCCCTGGTGGTAACGACATTGTTTGATAATTTCTTCCGAAAATGAAGCAATGTACACTGTCCTTTGTTTTTTTCTTCATTTGCATCCGCCTGCAGCCGTCATTTTTTGTCACATGACTTTTTCCTATAATGACTGTTTGCATATCTGTTAATTTACATACTATTGATAATTTTTAATCACAAAAAGATGTGCAGAAAAAAGACAAACAAAAACAGAAAAAAAACAGAAAAATACAGTCGAACATCACATAAAAGAAATCTAAGAATCTAAGATATAAAAACGTCCAAAGCATGCCCAACCGAAGTCTTAAATATCCATGTATTATATCACCGGCTAGTTATATTGCTTATTGTGTAATATTCGAAATGGCAGCCGCCGCCGTCTTGAAATATTATTTTGCAATTATAAACCACCCTCAAAATTTGTATGCACTAAAAATAAAACTGTGTGTCAAATTTCGTGTTGATTGAGTTTGCGTTTTTAAGATATCGCGATTTGGAATTTTGCACATTTGGCTGTTTGGGCACCCAAAATCATCGAGACTTGCAAAGGCACTTCCATGCACGGGAGAACACGTTTTGAGCATCGTTGGTCGTTATCGCTCGTACAGTGTGACGTGGGGTGGGGAGGGGAATTATACGAAAAAGGAAAGAAGCAAAAGTACGCCAATATTCGCTGTTTTGCAGACCCTCGTTAGGTGGCCTGTTGCTAACTTGGATGTCTGGATGGAACAAGCCGTGACGCGTTTTGCGAGAATTCCAGAGTGTCTTACCTATGTGTAAATTAAGATTACAAACATAATGCATGGTTTGGTTTAATTATGGTAGTCGGTTTGCGAGTATCTAGTTTCTTTTTATAATAAAAAATACAGATCAGAATAAGTAATTAAGTTTAAATTAACTAATTACGAAACTAGCAATAAACTTACCGGCGGCTTTCTTGCATGTGTAGTAATAAAATGACAAACATGGCCACCATGAGTCTTTGAATCCGTCCTTCGTGTAACGAATGCATATGGTGTTTTCATCGGGTTCACCCGTCGCCCAATCCCTGTATGTCGATGGGTTGCCGTCATACCACGTGGTTTCTCCGTTCACTGCTCTTGTGAGTTTGTACAGTCCGAACCAATAGTCGTCTGTATCCAACGAAGTTCTGTGTTTGCCAACATAAAATATCAGCATTATGACATCCGACTTTTGTCTATCATATTTCTGTTGCATTATATTTTTCGTCATGTCAGTATCAACTTTGGACAAATTTTCGCGTTTTACTATAAAAAAAATTAGAAAAACACTTTTGACAAAACTTGAATGGCATGTCTCCTACTTCTCAGCGCCAAATACTCGTAATTGCTTGTGCGACGTTATTATAATTATAGGCCAATGCAACTAAGATATTAAGATTTAGGCTCATAAGGGTTAGAGGAAAAAAATTATTTATAGGATAGGGGGCACTCGCATAATTTTGTATTAACAGTTTACTGCAACTTTGAACAAAACTAAAACCAAGTTTATTTTTATACAGCTACAAAAAAGTTTTAGCGGTTAAATGAACCAAAAAATGCGCGTTGTTTTTAATTTCTTTCAAAGATGCAATGCAACAGCGAAAATGTTACTATCACAAAAATAACGTTTTATGCATCGCACGACGCGGGTTGACTGAAAATGCCGGACATGAATTTGACGGACGTGAATTTGACGGACCAAGTGTCCAGCGATGAAATGGACCGACATGAAATTGGAGGACAAGATATTATATTGTTCAAAAATTAATCACATTACAATGCAGCGTGCAATTCTTTTTAAAACAACGGCAGAACACAAGTCACAGCAGCAAAGTAAGTTGTATAATATGCATATGTATAATATTTTGAAATACATAGAATATTACGAAAACATCAATCTACAATTAGCTACAGGTGAGCAATGATAAACCGAAGTCTACTAAATATAGGCCTATATATTCAGCCACTTGAAACATGTCTTGCATTTTCATGTCCGTTAACTTGATGTCCGTCAAATTCATGCCTGGGCATTTTGACGGTCCGCCATTTTCATGTCCGTCATTTTCAGCGCCCCCCACGATGCATTAGTATTTCTATATAATTTCCTAAATCAAGTCCTCAGTACATAGGTGTATTTTTTTTCTATTCATATGCAACGTTGGTGACAAAATTTCGCCACCTTTAGTTTGTTTATTGCGGATATGTTAATTTCATTAAAAAAATCATCGAGATTAGTTCAAAACTTCAAATTACCATCGCCAATAGTGCAGACGCCTGCATGTTTTATTGTTCTAGGACATACCGGGTGTGTCGGGTACATAATAATTTTCTTACGAAATGTTTGCGACAAAATCCATCTCTGCTTGGTCGCTGATGCTGGCCAGATCTGCGCCCATCTGCAGGCAGAGTGCACGAGCGAGCCAAAACAAGGTCTTAGTCGTCGACGCAAAAAAACAGTTGCCGTTGTAGTACTTCCAGTCTTCCGGACCGTCACACGACCCATCCAACACTACGTACATCATTATTAAGAAGTTACGTAAATCACCTTGTCTGTGTAATATAGTAAACGAGAAAGCACTTTATTACGTTACATTTTATTACGTTCTGTACACCGAGAAAATAGGCATAGTCTACAATTTTTTTTAATTATTTCAAGAAATTTAAGTATATCATAACGATTTTTAGCACAAATTATGCTTACAGTACGTTTTTGCGCGCGACAGCAGGTATTGCTATAGCGTGTCTTACCCATCGCAATTCTGTCCGTCTGTCTGTCCGTCTGTCCCTCCGTCACAAGGGTGGATCAGTCAAAAACAGTGCAAGCTAGGATTACCAAATTTTCACCGTCGGCTGCCCGGAAGACTTTAGTTTTAGGAACCGTAAAGCTTTTCCATAAATTCGAAAGGGGTCACCCCGAACGAGGGCGCTAAATGAGAGGGGTGAAAAAATTGCAATTTTTAGCCAATAAGTCGCTGTATCTCAATAATTGTGCGAGATAGGACCTAGGTTACAATTAATCACTAATAGGAAGTCGTACACTGGCTCTAGATTGCCACCGAGATCAATGACCTTGGATGACCTTGGATGACCTTGAACGCAAAATAGAGATTTTTATAGATTTTTCGGCGATTTTGGGCTGCGACACACATTTCAAGAGCGGCAGCATTCACACGAGACGGTGGCGCCATCTGGCGCATGTAAATACATCGTACCCAATGTCAGTTGCTGGATCGATGAGCTTAGACTTGTTCGCAGTGGGCCTTCAAACATGCACCGCTGTCGCGCGTTCCTCTTTGCGTTAGTTGGGCTTTTCTTTCTTACACGATACGTTAAGACCAACAGTGCACATTTTAAATAAAGTTTTTGAAACTTACATTGCGTCAATGGTAAGTTTTGTTACTGCTGTCGACAACTCAAACAGCTATGAGATGACAGTATTATTTTTTGCAACTGGCACAGATATAATCATGTGGCAGTCAGAGATGTGGTAACCGGCACAAAATGTCTTAGGCCTACATGTATTTTGCACATTTGAAATGACGATAAAAACAGTCTGTCAGTCGTATACTATTGATGGTGTAAAATTATCGTCTAAAATATACCTACTTTATGACTTATAGTATGTTATCGGTAAAAATGCACCACCTATAGATCGTTTTCTTCTGCGCTTTCTTTTGCGCTTCACTGGTTCTGCTGATGCGGTCCACGCCGAGTTCTTGATGGGGCTCATGTTGCAGACGGTGACTGAAGGGAAGGTGAGTTGTGCCTGGTGATCGACACTCAGTTTGACACTCACGGGGTAGTCCAGATATTTAATCGTCATCTGAACGATATTGTACATCAATCCTGCTCCCATTCCCATCATCACGATGATCCAGAATATCTTCTTAAATCCACCTGCATGTCATTCCAGTGGTTATCTGTTAGCCATGATTCCAGTTAGCTAAACAGTTCTCACTGCAGGATCATAAAAATGTCCCAATAAACGGTGTGTGTGGTTGGTTGGTCAATAACAGTGTTCCTGCTTCAGTAGGTTTACAGTGTCGACCCTGCTAGTTCCTACTACATCTGCCCTGATTATGATTGATTATTTACTCTGAAACACAGTCTTCAATATAAACCCCAAAACTGTAAAGCATTAGCTATTTCTCTACGCTAGTTACATGGCTATCTCAAGTGTGATTTGTGTTGCTAATGCAGACAAAAAGCTCAGCTGTCGATAGGGTGGGCCGACCGTACCGCCTATATCTGAAGACCAGCGTCCGACTTTCGGTCGTGGAAAAAATGCGATTTTACAATTTACAGAGCGACTACAGTTTCATACATGTTATGGTTACGCTGCTATATCGAACGCTATAGTCAACGCTAAAATACGGTAATTCGACGCACACAGGTAATGGCTAAAGGCAGCAATTTTGCATTTGAAATTGCGCCCAGACCGCTAGTTTGGGCGCAATTTTAATGGTTAATACTGGCAGCCTACAGAAACTCGTCATCGCCCTATTCAACACTACCATCTCCGGCCCCTTATGACGTACAATTTAGCCACAATGCATATGCTACAACAGAACAGACAGACGGCAGGCAGACATACACGTCGTAACCAATGTTTGACCTAACGGACGGCCAAAAGCAAGACTGCCACGAATCTCTGACGGTCACGGCACGTTACCTTGTGCGCGGTAGAACGTTGGCAGCCCGTGTGCGCTGGAGTTCTCCAGGAGAGCGTTGGCAATAGCAGCATAGCTGGCGCCATCGTCCAGTTGGTCGTCCGGAATATAGCCCGGTTTCATGTAGTGATACCCGCAACCCCATGTGCGATTTCTTCCACCGCCACCATGGCTGGGCACTTCACTCAAACTACTTTCCATCTCTGTTACGCAGAGTCACAAAAAGTAAGCCTACCTTCATCGATTTCTGCATAATAATTTTACGGCTAACGAGCGATAAATTTTTTTATTTGTGCTAATCGTGGGCCTAATCAGTGGCGTATTTACGGGGGGGGGGCACGGTGTGATGCCCCCTATGGCCCGACCATGAAAATTTTTACAGGCGACTTTATATGAAAAAGTGCGTTTTTTGCCGTTTTCCAGCAAATTTCAGAAAAATGGGCGAATTTGGGGCTTCTATTGAACGTTCAAAAGCAAAAAGTGTTTCAGCTTCAGGGGGCCTTCCCCCTGACTCCAGACCAAAGGCTCGGCCCCTGGGCCCCGCTGGGGGCTCCGCCCTCAGACCCCCGTTAAAGGCTCGCGCCCTGCGCGCTCGCCATGGCCCCCCCTTTGCCAAATCCTAAATACGCCACTGGGCCTAATTACTTTTAACGTGCGTTATTTCAATTTTTTGGCGCACATTTATTTTCTCATGCTTATGCTGTAGGTAACCAGCGAACGACCAAAGACCGTTTTCGTCGTCTTTGATGGCTCGTCTACTTAAGAAAAAGGTGCGACTACAATGACGATTAGCCCTGGCCTAATGAGAATAAACTGCTGCTTAGTGTTAAACAGTTGACGTATGCTGCAACCACAATATGTAACTAGTTGTTCGTCAAATAAATAACCGCAGTTTATTTTTTGGTGGTTTTAGTTGTATATAGGCATATTGGCACTCCTGCTACACAGTCTGTGCGACAATTTCTTAACAACGTTAATTTTCTGTAACAGCATACTGATGAGCATAGCGATTAATTAATAACTGATTCCTCAAAGCGTTAGAGTCCTTATTATTAATCATTAGTATCACAGTCGTCGTCAATGTCACTAAGGTGCAGATCATTTAACATATATAATTTATTTAAACAGTTCACAGTAACTCAAATTACAACAAGACGACAAGCAAACACCAATAATTAACTAATGCAGACACTGAGAAAACTGCAAAGATGCCAAGGTTATATGCGCTAACAGACACCTTTATAGTAAATCATCAACATCGTAGTAGAAATCGTTACAATTATGTAGAAATTTAAAATTAAGCAGTGCAGTCGATGCTCGTTTACGTGTTAATTCTTACCCGGAGGTTGCTGACAGTGAGACTAATGTTTGTAACTGTGATCATATCTATTTGAATCCATGGACAAGCTTGGGGACCTACACGAAGTCAACTACAAAATGTTTATCATCACATAAATTGCGTATTAACCTATGTGCTACATTGATAATCGATGTGGTGCTGTATACGCTTCCGCTAGCCTGCGTGTTGTATGAAATAATTGCGAGTACATCGATCGTCTCTGCAGTAAATTTCTGATCAAATGGGCTATGAAGTGCTTAACGCTGCCCTATAGATATGATAATCCACGCAAATCAATACTTTAAGACTTTTCATAGTCAACGATCAGTATCGAACTAAAACATTGACAAAGAAGAAAATCGATTGACCTCGATTCGCCTGTCAGTGACGTCAAGCGAGCACAAACTAATATGATTAGCTGACATTAACTCACTATAGCATAAAAGCCAGCAAAAGCAGTCAATATCAGCGTTAGCAATATAGCATCTACAGCAACAAAAGAAATATTAGCATATGCATACACTGTGGACAGGAAAAAGCAACCGCCACTAGGCCTATATATTTTCGCAACTCCTATTAACAACCGGCAGTCTTTAACAAAAAAAATTACACCAACAACGCGACGTCTAGGCCTAACTGAAAACAAACAGCAAAGTTGCAGTGAAATCCGTCAAGGCAATCAATTGCGGGTTTAGTGATGTCACCTAGACCCCTAAGCCGATTTCTTGGAAGTGTTTCTTCGCTAACTGAAATAACTGAAATTTTCGGCGGCTTAGCCGGCTAGCCGAATATTTCTCCGGCGGCGGCGGTTCGAAAAACTTTCGGCGGTTACGGCGGCTAGCCGAAAATTGCAATGCCAACTATAGCAGTGTACATTCAATGACCATGCGTAATAACTTGACTGAATAGCCTGCAAATGGCTAAATAGACCGTATAGAGTTAACTGTGCAAGAAATAATTTATTCATTGTGAGATTTATTGTATGATCAAAAATGGTTTATAATTTATAGAATAAGGTTATAATGCAGATACACTGTCTCCGGTTCCAGCTAATTCGGCGGTCCAATCATACATAACTTCTTGTTGCGCCCAAAATCTATCAAGCCGCACTTTAAAAATAAATCAACAGACTGTACGTTAACTACCCAATTAGGTAAACTATTCCAGATTTTCACAACACGTGCGGAGAAAAAAAATTTTTTTTTGAAATTGTGAGTAAATGTTTGGTTGTGCAATTTGAACTTGTTACCTGTAGTTATTGAAGTATTATTGTAAGGTAATGTACAGGGTGGCCCCCAAAAAACGGGGCTACTCTGTTATATAGCTTCTAACTTCAGAAATACTGCTTAGATCTACACGATTTTTTGCAGAAATCAAGGTCGTTTCATTCTCAACACGAAAACATAAGTTATTGAAATTAATTATGTGCA
>Ga0056128_1010895_pt1 | contig 11286 bp, 8 predicted proteins | sample WorMetLIZISLAND2_FD_71113 | JGI IMG/M metagenome (GOLD analysis project Ga0056128, IMG submission 71113) | Marine gutless worms symbiont microbial communities from Max Planck institute for Marine Microbiology, Germany - Olavius geniculatus... ... | reverse complement strand
GGACAACCCTGCAGGAGTTAAGCCACGCTGCCCTAGATAGGCAGCGGTGGGCAGCGATAGTAAGAATGGCGTCAGACACCAACGGGCATTGAGCCCACGGTTGTCGATGATGACGATGACGTTCATTTATCGGGTGGCCGTTAACACTGTGTGATTTCATGTGGCAGGTGACGCTCCATAGATTTTTGGTGGGGTCCCATGAAGAGCTGTATAGGCCTACACAGTACACATCTTTAACTTTACTTCTTGTTTTCCTTGTTGGCAAACTTTTATATAGGATCATATCGGTGTGTCGATGAGTTATCGCCACTGCTGGCGATCTGCACAGTGATATACACTGCAGGCCTGCTGGATGCCGACGTTGAACGCCTGAACTTCACGTCCTCTTGGCCTTCTTCGGCATCCTGTGGGTACCGGTAGACTGTAATCTTTTCCACTTGGCCTTTTTTTAACTTATACGCCGTTTACATGATAAAGCTGGCTCGTATCTTGTCGAACGCTCGTCGAGCAAGCTTCATGAATTTTTGCAGTATTACATCGTTTAAACGATGAGACAATCAACTTATCACGCCAGCTGCTCAACAAAGAACAAACGCTCGTCATGCGCTCGACAAGTTGGCTTGATAAGCTGACTTAACAATTCGACCTAGCTCGTCGAGCTAGCTTGATGAATGCTTGCAATATCAAACATATGTTTGATATTGCAAGCTCGTGCATCCAGCTTCCTGGCGTAAACTGGGTATTATGCAGACAACAATAATCATAATGTAGCAAGTATAAAGCGGCGTTATTCACACCAATCTACAGTATACTGCACCGAATCTGGGTATAAATATACTGCAGGATCAGAAGCGTCTGTTGGAAAAGATGATTCTGGACCTGCGCAACTCGCTGCAGGCGTCCGAGGAATGTCTGCTGCAGCGCGAGAGACGCAACGGCGTTGAGCTTGTCAGAGACAACGTCGAGCGAAACCTCTCCAAGGAAGTCCTGCGCATGAGAGAAGCGCTCGATAAGCTCAAGAAGATGCTCGACAAGCTCAACGTTCAGATCAAGTGAGCAACCTTGGTCTACTCATTTGCTTGATGATTTCGTGTTGTGCGGGTATTTTTTTCTCGCAAAGACGTAAACAAATTTTAATAAAATTTGAAGACGAAATAAGGTGAGACATAGGCCTAATTCAAGTAAAGTCGAAGTTCAGCGCTTCGTACACACGTCAGACTCGTGACCGCTTTACAATCTCGGAAGTGCCAGTTGATCGACGGAGTCGAGTGCAATGCCGTAAGGTACCAAGTTATTCGATTTGTGCTGGTGATTTTGACAACAATTTGAATTACGATATAAATTTAATTTTAGAATTTTTTGCAGAAATAGATTTGGAAGGGTGAAATCTTGTTTGAAGAACGTTGGGTAGGTATGCGGGTTAGGAGGTTTATGTTTGTCGAGTGCTTCTAGTCATTGTTACAGCTATTACTACGTTAATAATTACTGTAAACTGCCGAGTATATAATGCTAGGTTATTTTTTGAGCACGTCGGTTTATGTTCAAATTAACTGAAACATTTATGAACAGACTGTGATGATTTTTGGAGGGGTTGGGGACCGGCATGGCCCAAGAAAGAGGCGTGAGTGGCTAAATGTTGATGGCGGAGATCTGGATGTGTTTGCGTATTCTAATACCCTGCTTACACGATTGAGCAAACATCGAGCAGACATCGAGCAAACATCGAGCTGGCTCGTTTAGCTAACATATAGCCAGCTCGTCGAGCCAGCTTGATCGTGTAAACGGGGTATAAAGCATCCACCATTGCCACTGGAAGACTGGATGCAGACTGAAACTCCGTTGTGTTCGCGATGTGGCAGGGCTTTTGGTCATTATTATTACAGTTATTACCAGTGTATACTGCCGATAGTACATAAGTAGTGTTTTCGATGAAATGATGACATTGTCTGAGTGCCTGCGCGGTTGCTATGCGGTGCAGGCTGGATCGTGCTGCTCAGCACAAGCTGGACCTGGACTTTCGCAACAAGCAACACGCCCAGCACATCGACGAGAGAATGCATCGTCTCAATAACCAGTCCATCGAACTCGCCTACCATGATGGCGTCGAGTACAAAGACGACACGTGAGTACGAAAGCAGCGGCCACATTTTCGAAACTTTCCTAAGACATTTTCCAAAAATCTTTATTTTGTGATATGATTTAGGAAATTTCTAAGAAGTTTTCTTTTTTGAATTTTCGACGGCTTTCTTTGCGTTTCCAAAGAACTAGTCATTCTCGTCACGTTTCTGCGTAATGCTGCATAATGTCAAATCGTAACGTTATTGAAAAAGGCCAATGTTTTACGCGGTTTTATTTAAAAATGAACGTCGGCGCAGTTTTTTTTGTTGGGGGGACACGGTGTGGTTCCGGGAAGAATAGTGCATCAGTTTGTCTATATGTTTACACAGCGTTACGCGTCAGAGCACATGGCTGCGTTTCACCCGTGAAAACCTGTGCCGGGCTCAGAGCGAGCGCCATCGCTCCGAGGTGGTGCGCGCGCAGTGTGAACAGCTCATGCGTCATGAGGCTCTGGAGCTGTGGAAACGCGTCCAGATCGTCAGTCGAATGATCGCCATTCGCGTCGCCAACACCAACGACGCTGTCCAGAAACTTCGCCAGCACGTCGAACGCGTCGGTTATCAACTAGTCCACATTTTTCTCTGATTGTTTGTGTGACGTACGCTGATGTAGCTTATAAAATAACCTATTCTCATACGTTATCAGCGGCTTCGTGGGTCGAAAAAAATAAACGATGCAAAAAGTTGCAATTTTTTTCTGAGAGACACTGCAGATTTTCGACAGACAATTTTGAATGCAAAGTTGCTGTTGATTGTAACTCGCGATACAGCAGCGTCAGCATGACGTGTATGGGACTATAGTCACTGGAAAATTGCTTTCTTTCCGCCGCAACCAAAAGTCGGATGGATGCTGGCCTTTGGATATAGGCAGTACGGTCGGCGCACCCTAGCGACAGCTGGGTTTCGTGTAATCGTTAGTGTCGTGATGTGTTGGCAGGTGAAGCGCGAGAAAGCTGACGTTCAGCAGACGATCGACAATCTGATAAAGGCGATCGAAGACAAGGAGGTGTTCATCCGAGTCGCTCAGAGCCGATTGCAGGAGCGCACGCAGCGCCTTGGATGTGAAAACTGTCATGACAAACCCATGATTGGGTGAGTACGCAGCATAATTTTATGCTACTCGGTGGCGTCGTAAATTAAACACAAAATTTGAGCTAATGCTCACGCGACGCGCCAAAGCCTATAGCAGTTTCTGTTTGCAAATTGTCAGTTTATCTCCAGCCATTTCGTCGCAGTTTATTCTTGGAGTGTGCGCTGCACCCGAAGATTGCAAAAATCATTTTTAAAAACCCTTATTTTGAAAGTTCTGGGTCTTTCAAAATCACCGATGTCGATACGACTGAAAAGTTTGTCACTAGTGCTTGTTGTGATAGGCAGCATGTTCATGCCTATCTGCAACCGTTTTCACGAAAAACTGGTTAACAACGGTAAAATAACGACTTTTACGGGAGTACCGCACTTTGATGCTCTCGTGCGCAGGTTTCCTTGAACCTAGAAAATCGAGACTTGGACCGTTGAAATCTACATTCAATGCGGAAACTTTCTTACGCAGCTTTTTTATGTTTAACTTAATTAGTTTCGGCGCAATTTGCTCTTAAAATGTGTCTCGCAGCACGAAATCGCCAAAAAAATTAATTAAAAAAACCTATTTTTACGTTCAAGTTCATCCAAGGTCATTGAATTTGGTGGCAATCGAGAGCGAGTGTACGACTTCCTATTAGTGATTGATAGTAACCTAGGCTCTATCTCGCACCGTTATTGAGATGCAGCGACTTATTGGCTAAAAATCGCAAATTTTTCCCACGCCCTTCTCATTTAGCGCCCTCGTTTGGGGCGACCCCTTTTGAATTTATGGAAAAGCTTTACGATTCCTGAAACTAGAGTCTTTCAGGCAGCCGACGATGAAGATTTGGTGATCTTAGCTTGCACCGTTTTTTACTGATCCACCCGTGTGACAGTCAGACGGACAGACAGAATTGCGATGGCTAAGACGCGCTGAAAGCAGTAGCTGCTTTCGCGCGTAAAAAGTATGCGTGGCGGAAAGTTGCAGTTTTCTGACAGACACTCCACATGTTTGACAGAATTCCGACTGACAGTTGCAAATTTCCGACAAGGAGAATATGGGTGCTCAAAATATCAATTTTGCCCTAATTGTTTTTCATAAAGTAGGGGTTTTCTGCCGCAAATTTAGCATTTTTAAAGGATAATTTTCCGATAGCCCAAAATTTGAACGGCGGAGCAATTGCCCCCTGCCACAGCAGGTACGTTATTGGCAAACAGTCAAAAAATAAAATTATTGAAGAAAACTACAATTAGCATTCTATTCTTTTAATGTTACGCCACAAAAGAAAAAAATACAACTTTGCTAAGCCATTTTATTATCGCTTGAAAGCGCTTTCTCTTCATTGTCTATACTCGTTTTTCAGATTTTCAGCTTTTCAGCCATCACTCGTCGCTAAAAAACTAATTTGAGAGCTTACGTTTTAGGCCTTTTAATAATTCAAAAACAGTAGAAGTCACAATTTTAGTTTTTATTTGCATAGTGAGGTTTACTTGATAAGTTGATCTAACTGGTGCTGCATTTTGTCACTATTAGATTAACACACCGTGCTGTAATTTATAGGAAACGACGTGAGAATGGAAGAAATGTGTATAGGATCTTTTTGGATCGGGGATCGTATTTGTGTGCTCGGTTTTCTTTGAAGACTAAAATTCCAAAAACCTTTACAGAACTTTCCCCAATAAAACCAGGCGTTTCGATCGTTTCGTTCGTACAGTTGTTTGCCGAATGCCATATCTCTGTATTTAGCGTTCTGCCCACAGAAACTGTCTTGGCAGATCATGCCGCGGAGATGATAGTGACTGATGAGTATGTGGCGTTTAGGGCTGAAAACTCTAGGTTGTTTTACAGATTTTTTAGATTTTAGGTTTTTAAAGGTTTTTAAGGTCTTTTAAAGTTTTTAAAGTTAGTGTCCACTGTCCAGTAAACACAAAATTACGACCCAGGAAAAACATCTAATACACCCTTTTATGAGTGAACTACATAATGACGTGATTGACGTCGTAACATAAAAATCACAATTAGAATATGAAGTAAAATATAGTAAGTACCGATAATAAATGTCACAACAAAACAAGCAACCTTGAAAACCTAAAAATATTTGTTTTGGTTTTTTAACTTAACAAAAATCTACGTTTCTTAAAACCAATTTTCTAGCCCTGGCGGCGTTGCAGACTGCAGAAGGAAGTGCTGGAGCTGAAGAAGACACGTGACCAGCTTAAGGAGCACCTGCTGACCACCCAGCTGACTGGCAGCCGACTCGACAAGACTCTGGCGATCCTTCACACCGACATTGATGTCAAGGAGAACACCGTTCTCGTCGATTCCAACGGTCTGAGCACCTTGCGTGACCACATCCACATCGAGCCGTGTGCCGGAGTCGCCTTCGCCATGCCGCGCTGCCAGTACGACTGCCTCCAGCCGCAGAAGTGCTTCCCCGACCACAAGAGAATCGAATACTGCACTTACTACGAGCTACTCCCGCGATGCCTGCCGTAACAGTTTGGCAGTTGGCACTATCGTCTCGTTCGAATTGAGTTGTGTATGTTCTCGATTCGGACTTTGTTCTCGATTCGACAGTCTTTTTCTGTTGACTCTTAAAAGTAATAATTGTTAATAATCGTCTTGGTTGACAACACACACATAGCTGGATTACGATACCGCAACTACTTTTGATTAAATGCTCATGGTGAGAGGCTAACGAAAAGCACTAAGCTAATTTATATCGAAAGACTCACGTTTTGGTTTTCGGTTATTCAGTCTAACAAATGCCACATCTGTAAGCCCAATATTACTAATATTTTAGTGCTTGGGTGTTTATTTCTTTGCCTCACCGTATTCCTATAACAGTCAACGTTTATTGTGCTTTTACTGAGTGTCATTTATCTCCGTATTTTTTCCAGTCATACTGTAAAGGACTTTTGAATGCCCGGCACAATATCATAGTGTTTGTTGATTGTTCTTCAAAGTCGTTATGTTGCGAAATTACAGTTAATTCAATGGACATGTGTTGACATATATTATGGTGTTTTGTATGACATCTACATTGTAATGCAGCTAACTAATTGCACCAGCAAACCACATAGGTTATTTCTCAAGTACCCGGCCTAACAATGACCAAGACAGGAAAAGTCTGCTAGGTAGGAAAAAACTGAAAGTAAAAGCAGCAGTAACAGTAACAAACTGAGACTTCCCATTTACGTTAGTTTTGCATAAAACATCGGATTGAACTTTGGACCCAAATAAACATCAGGAGTCAAGGCACATTGTACTAATAAAAGCCTGGTCCCGTTTAAACGTCAGGTCCCGAATAAAGGTTAAGCGTCAATTAAAATTTAAGCAAAATTTTGTCTTAAATCGCTTTTTGGGAACAACACCCCTGTTAATGGTGTGGTGAGATTCGGTGTGAGCGGCCACAACTAGCACAGAGCTAAGACATGCATAATACATTGATGTGCTGTCGCCAGATTTGTCCGTTCGAACTAACTGTCCACACTAAACAATGCTCACCAGATACTAGGGAAAGGGGAGCAAACCTTGTCTTACAAAAACGTGCTGCAACCAACTACAAGCCGGGCAACGGATCAGTTGCTGTTTTTGAATTTTAAAGCAAAAATTTTGCTTAAATTTAAGAACACCGAGCGCGTTCGAAATTATTAGTTCTACATTTTATTACGCACTAGCCTATATAAATTACTTACTTACTTATTTAGTCACTATCTTACAAAGGGTTAACAGATGGAGAGAGATAGCAGTGTTGTGACTGGTAGTGCAGAATCTTGACAGGTCGTCGTTTAGCAGTCGCAGTAGCAGCAGAGTCGTGAAAGCACAATTTGTCAGCGACGCCGACGACGACGAGCAGTGTCTATGTGTACGGCCCATGTACGGTCGTCTCGCTAGTGATGTCCCCCTTGAAAGCTTAATCAACCATCTACGTACCTCAGTGCTGTAGTGTAGTGGCTCTATCCAGTGGCGTAACAAGACTCTGCGAGGGGTCTGGTTTAACAGTAAGCTGCTAAAGGCCCTTCGTTGCGAGGCTCAAGGGCGAAACCTTTAAGTCCGAAAAACTTGGATGGCCTATTATTTTTAGTAAGGAAGCCAATTATTTTCCTGCTCTATCGTTGTGTACTCCCCCATTGAATTTTGCTTCTTCATCTTTCGCATTTCACTTTTGCTTTCACTCATTTTCCTTTAGCACATTTCCTCCTTCCATTCCTATCGTCGTCATTATCGCAGGCTTAGGTATGCTGTACAGTAAAAACAGATCATCGCGCAATATAAGTCAACATCGCCCAAAAACGGTTTGTTAAAACCCGATAACCGTCACCGTTCATGGTTGCATGTAGGCGTAGGCTACAATAACACATTTTCCAAACGTTTTATTCTGACGTGCAAATATTCATTCATTCACTGTATTTGAATTCTGAATCGGGCAGCATGGTTCATAATTATATACTGCCAATGTACTAGCACTTATGCAAAAATGCTTTACAGCATTTTACAAACTTTGCGAATACAGTTGATAATACATACAATTTATTCAACTGTCACACTTGTTCTACATAAATACAACTACAGCAAAATCAAATTAGTAATAAGTTAATAAAAAAACTATAAACCGTCTACTGCAACGATATCATAATTAATAACGAATCAAGCGCGAGAATAATTAGTATCAAATGATAAATCAATAAAACTTACGAAAAAATTTTTATTAGTTAAACACTGTTTTAAAGTACATGGAATTTCATCTCCAAAATGGAATTATCAGTAGACGCTAAGAAAATGACGTCATCACGCACCTCATTTGTATTCTACTATATCAGCCTAGATACGCTATATCACACTAGTTGACCAGACCAGAGTCGACTGAGCGTCTAATATACGCGACGACTTATTATGCGACCATCCATGATATAAGCCGCAAAACGTGTTTTGTCTGTCCGTCCGTCCGTCTGCTCGTACGACTAACTTAAAAACGAAAAAATAGAAAACCCGAAATTAATGTAAATAAAAAGTAACTGGTGTGCCTGTGTCAATTTTCGTTTCAAAAGGTCACAAGAAATATTATTAAATTGTGACCAATCTAATGTACTCCTCGCGTGCATCATTTTCTTTTGTATTCTTCTAAGATCTTTTTCGTTCCTTTCGGTTTGTATTAGAGACCCGACGTCTAACTGAGACCCGTTTAATATTATACTAATAGTGACTTGCGTCGAGGTCGTTATTAGAAATCGTCTCCCAGAAGTTCATAAAATATTGCACGCTTTTAGGAACTGAAAGGAAAAAAATTCCAATAATAGTCGATGACGACAGTTGCCATTTGTCTTGCTATACCTCAGCGCATGCGTCAATCTGGGCACCGTTATGGAGATATGGTCGTTTGAAGTCCTTCAAGGAAGGCTCTTCCAGGAACAGAGGTCGGTCGTCGGTCGGTCCTTAATATTACACTGATCTCATATACTCCTCTTCGCTACATTAAAAACGTAGCGAAGAGAAGTGAAAAATAAAGCTTTAATCACCCAAAGTAAAAAAACCTTCAAAAACAACTAAACCTAGGAGGCTAGGCCTAGCCTATATCTCGCGTAAACCGCACCGCTTTACGTAATTTTACGTAATTTATCGCCAAAGCGTACAACGTTCGCGAAAATTACGTCAATCCGTGTTTACGTAAGCCGTAGAAAAATGTAGACCATAGATTGAAATACAAGATGAATAAGTGCCGTGATGTGCAACTTTTGACAGACGGCCGCGTATTTCTGTCGGCATATGTATTTCTAGTTGCACTCGCTAGGTGGTAGCAGCGACGCCGACGAGTTGACCAATAGCAGCCTTGAGTCGCTTCACCTCGCCAGTCAGTGCGGCTATCTCACGGTCCTTCGTCTCCCGCAGCTCGGCGTTCTGTCGTTCCAGCTCTGAGACCGTCGAGGACTGGTCTACTGGGTGATCTATTGGGGCGATGACGGTGGTCTCGGCGGCACGGCGGAGGGTCTGTAGGGCGGCATCAAGCTCAGCGCATGTCCCGGCTGCCGTGAATAGCGACTCAGCCTGGCCGTCGATGCTAGGACTCGACTCACTGACGGCGCACCGCAAACCTTCGGTCAGCTGACGATGAAGCAACTGACACAGAATACAACAAAACGCCATCAAATCTTATACGCTGTTCTTGAGAAATAGTCAAGCGTTATTTTCTTAATTGTATTTTGAGTATTTGATTGCTACCACTGCATAGGCCCTAATGAATAGATTTTTATATAGACTACGTTTTTTTCCAAAAACAACATTTTCGGTGACGTCATAGTTGCATTAAGCTGCCACAGTTAATCATGCGTAAATTTGAGGGCTAAATAGAAAGGGGATGCTGAAAATAGGAGACATAAAATGTAAAACTAGAAAATGAGACACAAACCTGCAGGGGGTGAAAAATGCAGGAATAAAAAAAGAAAAAATAATAAGTATGGAAAGCCGTACGTCAAATAACACCTGATGTTACTGACTTGCCTCGCGTTTTCAAACCCTGCATTTATAGTGCCGCGTTTTCATGTCTCGCATTTTCAGTCACCCCAAAGAGCGTTATAGTTATAGGTCTACCTCGACGCGCTCAATGCTGACGAGCAGTTCTGAGGATGCGGTTGTCATGACAACTCTGTGAGCTTCAGCAGAAGGAGTCCCTGCATCCGACTTCATTTGATCCAGCTGCTGCTGCAGACTCACGTTCTCATCCTTGTACTTCTGCACCTTCTCCTTCGCCAACTGAGCGATCTTCGTACCCTTTCCTGCAGCATATACATCTAGCCATTTCATTTTCAACTTATTGCGCAATTAAACAATTACGCCAAACGCGTGACAGGAGTAATTAGAATTAAATGCATGCAAAAACATTAAAATAAAAAATAGCTACAAACTAGAGATGACCGGGAATGGCTTTTACATTCCCATTCCCTTTCATTCCTATGCAGTCAATTCCCATTTTTTCCCATTCCCATTCTCAATTTTGTAACCAATTCCCATTCCCATGGGATTCCCACTGGGTTTTGCCCATTTCTTTCCATTCCCATTTCCAAACAATCGTTCAGTCATTGCGGGCATTTCGAAGACTCAACTCAATGTTCAATGTCATGTGTGCGCTGCTTGTCGTTGAATCTAAAACTTTTCAGAAAAGTCGTCATGCTGTGCACTACTAAGCATCACAAACTACAGAAAATATGCCTAATGGTAGGGGACTACTCAACTTTGACAAAAACAACAGTCTGTCGTTCTTTAAGCAGAACATAAGCCTAACATTGCATCTGCTGATGGGAATTTATCCCCATGGGAATAAGGGCCATTCCCATTTCCATACAGGTTGTTTCCCATTCCTTCCCATTCCCATTCCCAATTTTGTCATCGATTTCCATTTTCATAGGATTTCCATGGGATTCTCATTCCCATTGGGAATCCCATTCCCATGGTCATCTTTACTACAAACGCATATAAATCCATATAATTCATAAATAGGCCTATCATTCTGTTGTAAATATTCTTTTGCCCTTTTGTAGCCTATTCAGATTTAACATGATATATTAACAAGCCAGTTGTTATTAATATTAATTATACGTTAGTAAAATAACGAGGCGAGTATAAAGGCAAAGGCCTGCGCCCTGCGTCTAAGAGGCGTCTACAAAGCGACAGAAATAAACTGAACTAAAGTGAAACGCCAGTTCGGTCTCTGCACTGCGGATTGCACAAAGCAAACGATAACGAACTGGCAGTTCGGTTTATTTCAGTTCACTTTGTTCGCTCTGTACGCGCCTTTAATCTTAACCTCAACGGCGTCGTGAATTAAAACAAGTAGGCGGGCAGGAAGTTGCAGATTGTCAGCAGACACCGTAAATTTACGAAGGAATTCCAAAAGACAGCTGCAAATTTCCAACAAAGCGGGTTATATGTGCTCCAAATTTTAATTTTGCCTATAAATGTTCGTCGAATAGGGGTTTTCAGCCAAAAATTTTGTCATCATCATCATCGACAACCGTGGGCTCAATGCCCGTTGGTGTCTGACGCCATTCTTACTATCGCTGCCCACCGCTGCCTATCTAGGGCAGCGTGGCTTAACTCCTGCAGGGTTGT
>Ga0056128_1010894_pt1 | contig 11286 bp, 11 predicted proteins | sample WorMetLIZISLAND2_FD_71113 | JGI IMG/M metagenome (GOLD analysis project Ga0056128, IMG submission 71113) | Marine gutless worms symbiont microbial communities from Max Planck institute for Marine Microbiology, Germany - Olavius geniculatus... ... | reverse complement strand
TAGAAGGCGACTAAATTTTAGGACCTAAATTACTACGCGTTTTAGTCTCAAGTCCGTGAGACGGACAGAGAGACAGACGGACGGGCAAGACACGTAATGTGGCGTAGGCCTATTAGGACAGTAGCTTAACAAGTTGGCAGTAGTCAGCAGCACTGCTAGCTGCTAGTAAGTAATGTAAACATTTAGATTATTTAGTGCTACTGGACTGGTAATGACGGTCAGGGTTGAAATTTTGAATGGTTGACGAGGGCGAGACGATGTTGACGTTTGATAGAATAGCCGCGAAGACGACGACGATGATGCGTTTTGTTCATTGTCATTCGCTTGGCGGCGCCACACAACAGCTAGCACTCCATCCACCCACACTGCAATTCAATCAAACAACACGAGATGAAACAAGTTTATTCCAGGACACTGGTCGGTCACGCGTATGCTACTGACTAACTTAGTCATCCAACGCCCAAATATGACTTATGAAAATAGGCAACACTGGAATAAGTTTTTGACGCGCTACAGCTGCGTTGTAGGCGTCTATGGCACGATTGTCGTCTGTCTGTCTGTCGTTTGTCGCGGATGTGATGTGGCTAAACGGTGCGAGATAGGGCCAAGGTTGCTATTGATAACTAATAGAAAATCGCATACGTCCTTTCACATGAGATGAAAATCATCTACCTTGTGAAGGTCAGTAGACCTACTGCAACTGGAACTGTAGGCCTATAGGCTGTAGCGCGTCTTCCCTAGCGACAGCTGGGTTTCTTGTCATCAAGCTTTGCTCAAAGCTAAGTACTGTCCGCAGGTAGCCACAGTATCATGCAGACAAAAAACGCACAAAACCATTAAGCTTGACCTTTGACCTATGACCTTGTAATTCAATAGGTTTCTAGATTGTGCAAAATTTCATCACGTTTCGTATAGCCGTTCATGAACTATCGTGTTTACAGACGAAAAAAGCTCAGCTAAAAACAATACTGTCGTCGCTACCGTGGAAAGTATTACACACGGTATAACAGGCACGACATAGTTCACAGATGTAAAAAAAACGTTCCAGAAAAAATGTTTTTAACGTTGAAAAACGTAAAAAAACGTAACAAAAAATTTTAAAAAACGTTGAATAAAAAACGTTGGCCATAATTTGTTTAACCTCTTGCCTTATGCTGTAGGTACAGTACACCTAGAACAATAGTTTAGATAAAGATAACTTTATTTAATTTTAATTTAACCGTGTGGTCATAAGACCGTAGACCGTATAGCACTAGACTTACCAAATATAATAGATAAAAAACTTTTTATTTAGCATGTTTACACTAACTAAGTAAACTACCATCACTATGACCTATTAAATCGTTTTTGCGGTTTTAAGGATGCTTCTCAAAGTTTTTGATAGGATTTTTTTAATAAAAAAACGTTGGAAAAAATAAAAACGTTAAAAACGTTTAAAACATGGCAAAATTTTAAAAAGAAACGTAAAAAAAAACGTTTTTGCATCTATGACACAGTCTGTCCGGCACCCTGATAGTCTACTAGCTAACTGACAGTTTGTTTGTGTACGTAATCGTATAAGAGACATTCTACGCATGACGTCGTTATCTTACGTCTTCTCGTCTTTCAGTTTCTGACCTTGCTGTCACTTTTAGATACAGCGCCGCGCAAGACATTTGCATTTTGCCGTCTGTCAGTCAGTCTGTCGCTCTATCAGTCCGTAGATAATGGTTAATGGGCTATCAAAGGGCGTCAACCTATTACGAAACTGCGCGTATGATTGAACGGATCAGACTGGTACGACCGATTCTCAGAGGAGAACAACCGAATAAATTTAACTTGCAAGAGTGCCTCCTTCTCAGCTGCCACTAAAAATAATGTTAAAATGTAAATGTGTAAAATGTCAAATGTAGATTTATATAGCACATGATCGTCAAATCCTACAATGCGCTGAATGTCCCAAGTGGTTGAAAATGGCCTCAGTCTGAACAGAACGAATATCTATGAAAGTTAGGGGTTTAGTTGTTTACGGACCACACCACACACCTGGCAGGCTGACTTACAATGATAAAGGTGTGATGACGGTGAGGACAGGTGCATGTACAGGTGCGCTCAGGTGAGAGGTGATAAGTCGACGTATCCGCTATCACGATCAATGTCACGTGACGTTATCACCTGCACTCGTATCGGCAGCGCCGGCGAGTCCTGCGGAAAAAGCACACATTCCCATTCCGATTATAAGTCTTCCTTTCAAAACACACTTCCACGTTTACATTTTACAGACAAACGATGCATGGTCGTCGGTGGATAGCCATGGATGAAAAAATCGTGCATTTTAAGCTTGCGAGTCGTCTAAGTTGGCCCAAAATTAGGGGACCGAAATATTCACGGGGCTACGGCGCTACGGAGCGCCACCTGCCACGTGCGATCATATACTGTTACATCACCGCAACGACGCCACTATACACAATTGATCTATGTAGACTTGTGTGGGCCTGGGGCTGAGAATTTTTCAATGGGCCTATCACCAACAAAATAGTATATGGTGCACGGCATAGGGGGGCAGTGACCCCTTCCCATCAGTCTTTCTTCATTTTTTTGGTGCTGAAATGCGCATTTTGGTGCATCCTCAGGTCCTTCAAAGTGTTAAGCTGCTTCTGCGCTGTAACACGTCAATTATTGTTAAGTTTCACTGCCATTTACCTTAGGTTATTCTAGTATTACGGTCTACCCTATGTGGCTTTGTATCTGCCGTTGTCGAATAAAGGTGCTAATCAGTGCTCTGTTCGAAAAGAAAATGTAATATTTCTGACGAAAATACATATGGTAAACCAAAAAAGTTAAGTAGACAAAATCAGTATCTGAGATGTGAGCTTGGGCCGTAGCCCCGTCTGCCCCATGGTTAATACACCCTTGGAACTTAGAGCCAGCCCAGATGCCACCCCCACATCGGCCCTTGTGGATGGGCCTGTGCAAAGGTGATTTGTGCGCTAACCTGAAGTGAAGGCGGCGCGTGCATGTGAGCCTGCTGTAGTGCTGCGCGGATCAGAGTAACGTCGTTCACATTCACCAGCTGTTGACGATGCGAATTACTGAGTAATTGGTCCACCACTAGTACCACGTGATCGGTCAAGCTGCTGACGTCACTGCTGACGTCACTGTTCTGCGCTGGGTTGGGGATCAGTTTTAACATCAGCTCGCCGTGGTCCTCATCTTGCCCTGTCGTCGCCGTAGTAGTAGTAGTAGTAGTATTAGTGGTCTTACAACGGCGACGACGACGACCACACTGTCGTAGTGCGACAACAACAGTCAGCAGACATCCAACAACTACGACACATGTCGCTATGGCAACGGCGACGACGAAAACGTGCCAGTCGCTAATCCATGGCAACCGACCGCCGTGCGTCTGACGCGAGGCGGCGTAGACAACTTCGTCCACGTCGCAGTCGTCAATGACGACGTCCAGAGATACGAGTGTCCACAGCTGTTTGGCCGGGGGCGGAGCGTGGTCGCTGACCCGGATGCGAAGCGTCCAAGAGCAGACGGTGGTCAGTGAAGACTGATTGGTCAGTTCGCTGGACCACGTGACCCGGCCGCTGTCAGCCGCTATGTTAAACAGTCCGTGGTCGGTCTGGCCGGACGTAGGCTCGATGTTGTAGGTTAGTCGGCCGTTCTCTCCCGCGTCAGCGTCCTCAGCCGTTACCATAGCAACCACAGCGCCTACACGACAAACATGTACGAAGCTACGGAGCGTCACCTGCCACGTGACGTGCGATCACACAGTTTTACATGTCCACAACCACACCACATAGGCTTATATAGGCCTACACAGCCATGTGGAAGGTAAAACAGTACGGTACTTAATATGACTGTGCACTGTGTATAGCGCTTCACGGGAACCAATCTCAGAGCCACGGTAATATAATGTCTAAACTTGTGGAAACAGAGTGGCACTCGCAAACCAGCGTACTATCGCCTGCGTTCCCAACAGTTTGTCGTTTTAATAAATGCTGTATATATGTATGCTCGTACTGCGGAGTAGTCATGGCCTGAGCGTCCGTCTGTCTGTAGGCCCTATCTCCGTCTGTCTGTACGTCACACTGCTGTATTGTGCCAAAACGGTGCAAGCTAGGATCACGAAATCTTTACTTTGGGCTGGCCCAAGGACTCTAGTTTATCGTGACAAAATCTCGTGCTCCTGGGTGAAAAGATTCCCCTCGAACGAGGGCGTCAAATAGGGGTACCCTTTAAAAAGACGTTATTTTGCCGCTAGGCCTATTGGCTCTTATAGTGTGAAAACGGTTGTAGATAGGTACGGACTTGCTGCTTGTCATAACAAGCAATGGTGACAAACTTTTACTGGTGTCAAGGTCGATGACCTTGAATGACCTTGAACCCTCAACATAAGGGTTTTTAGTGATTTTTTTGCGATTTGCGGCTGCGTCACATATTTTAAGAGCGAAATGCACCAAAATGGCTGGAGATGGGACTGGACAACCTGCGTATGACATTTTTAGCATAGAACGTACATTTTTAAAAATCAAAGTTTCGATCTCTTAAATTCAAAGACTTTTCCATACGGAGGCTTCAAATTCAAGTAGTGTTTCAAGACGCATTAATGTCTTATTGCTGTACACTGACTGCCACAGTGGCAGGACCGCTGCTATCGCGCGTCACGTGAACTTTGCTCAAATTGCTTGTAATAAATGCTGTATATATGTATGCTCGTACTGCGGAGTGTCAGTTTGCGGATCGTGATCGACAGAATATTTCGAATCAGCGGACTGACTAACTTATTTCAATTTTCTGCATGGTGCGGACCCTAGCCAGTGATTAGCTTGCCTCTTGTATCACTTTCAGTGGTTATCTCAGACGAACATGTGACAGCTGCTGATACACGGACAACCAAATTAACAGACTGATTAAAAATTCCTACTCTGAAAACGATAGCCGTAGTGTTAAAATGAGTTTACTAGCTCACGCAAGTTAAAAAAAGTTCAGGCAGAGGTTGCAATTTTCCGAGAGAGGTGATTATGGACGCTAAAAATTTCAAATTTGCCCCCCAAAGAATCTCCCGATATGTGGGATTTTGAGCCCCAAATTCTGTATTTTTTAAAGAAAATTTTTTGGCCAAAATCTTTGTGTGACTGGCTAATTTTTTTTTGGGGGGGGAGAGAGTTAAGAATTGCCCCTGCAGCCCTCTACGTCTACGACGCCACAGCTAAAAGAGTGCCAAGGCACTTCACTATGTAGCCTACATGTACAACAGAAACTCACATACGACCAAAACAGGGCGGGGCTGCGTACAGTGCAGTTGTCAATCAACTTGGGTTTGACAGCGCTATCGCTCGAGGCACCCTCTAAGACATGTGGCTTTAATTGAATAAAAGTGTGTGTAAAAACCATGATTAAAAGATAAAGACTTTTCATCGTGGTAAAAACTAACAAGAAATTTGAGCTAATGCTCACGGGACGCGCGAAAGCCTATAGCAGTTCCTGTTCGCAAACTGTCAGTCTATCTCCAGCCATTTCGTCGCAACTTTTACGGGGGTACCGCTCTTTAATGCTCTCGTGCGCAGGTTTCCTTGAACCTAGAAAATCGAGGCTTGGACCGTTGAAATCTACGTTCAATGCTGAAAATTTCATACGCAGCTTGTTCATGTCTATCTCAGTTGGTTTCGGCGCAATTCGCTCTTGCAATGTGTCTCGCAGCCCGAAATCGCCAAAAAATCCATAAGACCCCCTATTTTGACGTTCAAGGTCATTCAAGGTCATTGAATTGGGCGCCAATCGAGAGCCAGTGTACAACTTCCTATTAGTGATTAATAGTAACCTAGGCTCTATCTCGCACCGTTATTGAGATACATCGACTTATTGGCCAAAAATCGCAAATTTTGCCCACCCCCCTCTCATTTAGCGCCCTCGTTCGAAGTGACCCCCTTCGAATTTATGAAAAAGCTTCGCGGTTCCTGAAACTAGTGTCTTCCAGGCAGCCAACGGTGAAGAATTAGTGATCCTAGCTTGGACCGTTTTTGCCTGATCCACCCGTGTGACAGACGGACAGACGGACGGACGGACGGACGGACGGACGGACAGAATTGCGATGGCTAAGACGCAGTACAGGTGCTTTCACGCGTAAAAAGTAAGAACCGTAGCATACCTTCGCGCACAGCTTCGCGCTGAAAATGAAACTTGCTGCCTGGCAACGGATATGTCACTTCCGGGGCGTGATCATTTGCGTCAAGTACCCGGATGAACACCACCGCCACGTCCGCCGCGGCCCTGGGGGATTCCCCGGGGGCGCCGGGACTCCCCGGAATGAGGTCACTGATGGCGCGTACGCGCAGGGTGTAATGAGAGAGTAGTTCTCTGTCGAGAGCTCGTCGAGTGTAGACAATTCCGCTCTCTGGATCAACCACGAACTCGCCTGCTGCAACAAGAGAAACAAGCTCTGACGTGGCCGGAAATGCGAATTGGGGGCCTCAACCCTTTCCCTTTCCCTTAGACCTACCCTTCTTTTTCCATTCCTCCTTTCCCTTTACCCTTCTCTCCCTTTTAATTCCCTTTTTACCCCTCTTCCCATTCGTCTCGTTAGAAGTAGAACCCCTAAAATCCAGGTAGGGAGAGCGCTATCGAAATTGAATACCGGTATGGCGCATTATATCTTTAAAATAAAAGATGTGGTGGCAAAAATTTTAACTATTTTCCCGAGAATCAACTGACCAAATATAGCTGAGTTTAAATTTGACTGGAAGATTGAGGGGAAGAGGAAAGGCTGGGCCCCTGGGCAGGGCCGTCTTTTGCCAGCGCGGGCCGCTAAGTTGCCGGACGCGCCTCAGTTGAACTTTAAATGTCGCAACTCGCCACAAAGAAGCTCCCACAAGCCGGAAAATGTGGCGCTGCTGGCCGACATCCTCTGGCCTAGGGGGAGAGCTGGGCCCCCCTTTACGTGGGGTTCCTGTCTGGGCAAAAATACTAAACACGCCTAAATTCAGCTCTGGAAATTTACCGCCTGAATCGTTGGTCGAATGTTCGCCAGGCGTCGTGTCGAACTGGTAGTGGAATCTGTTGTAAGCTGGTTCTAGGTCGTGATCGGTGGCCGTGACGCGTCCGACCAGCGTGCCTCCAGGCTGGTTCTCAGACACAGCAAAACGATACCAGCGACGCTCGAAGCGCGCCAATTCGTCGTCGACGTCCGTCACCGTTACGTGAACACGCACCTGGCACAGTATCGAGTAAAAGTGGTGTATAGCTCTTTATGAGAAGCCACCCATCACAGAGCTACGGAGCGTCACCTGCCATATGGGATCACGCAGTTTTATTATCACACGATACATGTGAACGCGCCCCGCTTTAACCCCAGACAGCCAGGCTGGTACTCGATTCATCTACTCCAAAGGGACGGAAGGCTGAATTGGCCTTGGTATTGGTTATATACTCGGATAGTTTCTCTGTCCACAGACAGTCACCCATCCAAGTAGTAGCAACCCAAATGGCAGTCGAATTCAAGACCTCGTGATCGTATAAGTCCGACATCTTATCGTTTCACCACCAAGCCACAGTAAGTAACAGATCAATAAGGGCCATTAAAACGTACAAAAATTCCCGTGCTTCCGTTTGTCGTAGGCCCACGTCCCTTAAAAACCTCCGTCCCTAAACTTGTTATTGGACCACTCGAAAATATCTGTGCACTTTTTGTTTGCTTTCAGAGCTTTACTAAAACAAAACCGTTTGCATGTAGTCTGTCAATGTCATGCTGCAGTATTTTCTGCTCGGTCGAATGACCCTGAAACACTGATCATCTATCATCACTATTACTACTACAAATGCTGCTGCTAATACTAGAGCACTACAACTACAATCACCAAACCAACAACTACTACTGTTGTTGCTAGTAGTAGTAGTAGTAGTAGTAGCGGTAATACCTGACTGGTGGTGACGGCAGATGTTGAGGCGTAGACAGTGAAATTGAACTGATCCACAAACTCTCGGTCGAAGGACACTCGCGCGCTGATCACCCCAGACAGTGGGTCCACAGCAAACCATGCCGCGCCAGACGACTCGTCGGTCTCATGGCCAAGAGAGTAGGCCACACGACCGTTTGGACCAGCGTCAGCGTCCGAGGCTGAGACGCGGCCCACGGCTTGGCCACGAGCGTTGTTCTCGGCCACGCTGAAGTTATACGACGAGGCAGCGAACACGGGGGCGTTATCATCGACATCCGTAATCTGCAGCAAGCAAAGGCAGATAACAAAAAACTCAGCTACCGCTTAGAGAACAGGGCGTCAAGCCTGGTGCATTCTTCCCATCATAATGCGACCCGCGGGCATTTGACTTTATGTGCTTAGTTATACGTTACGCGTGGCATTTTTAGCACAATTACATAGCAACGGGCGTATGCGAGTCTACAAGAATAGCAGTCTCAGTTAGTTTCACGTACTATTTTTAAAGAACCCCCACATGTATCCACACAAACGTATACTGAATAAACTATAGAGTTCATGCTGAATAATGCAAGGACAAGGATATCAACAACTTTGGCCTAATTTTCAAAGGTTCGAAAAACTGGTCGACTAATTACATTAAAAATTGGTCGTTTTCGATCACTCCACTGTTAACTGACGCCTCCTCAAGCGAGAACCGTAGCGAATATCCACATAAGTCAGCATAGCTTGCTGTCTTAGCTATCGCAAACGTCTTTCAAAGACGTTTGCGATAGCTAAGACTACGTTGATGGCTAAATATGCTGACGCCCACTAAAGCTGACATTTAGTAGCCTCAGAAGTAGATGCATAGTTGTTGTAGTGGTCGTAGTAGTAGTAGTAGTAGTTACGTGGACAATGAGTGGTAGTCGGACGACGTTAGCCGGATCGCCGAAGTCTCGACATATCAACAAAATCTCGTAGAGCGAGCAAGTTTCACGATCAAACACCGCGCTTGACACAAGCTGGTACTCCATTGCACCACTGCCATAAGATGTCTAACAAAACACAGTAAAAATAAATATTTAGCGACCAGTGATTTCGTGGCAGAGCGAATGGGGATTGCCCCCCCCTGAATTTTAGGCTGCCTGAAAATTTTCTTCTCGTCAAAAAATTTTCTTTCAAAATTCAATATTTGCGGCTAATATCCCCTATTTTGCGAACATTTAGGGACAAAATTAAAATTTCGAGCAGCCTTAATCTCCTCTGTCGGAAATTTGAAGATGTATTGAAAAATTGCAATTTCCTCTGTGTGCTTTCTTACCCACAACTTTTGAATATTTTTATTCCACAAAATAGTGCATCGACGCAGTTAAGTGTGGTAGGATGCATGATAATCAGACACTTCAAATTATCCACAGAATGTGCAAATAACAAAAAAATTAAAATTGGCCAATATTTAGTTAAGATGTGAACAAAAGTTTGGTGCCATGTTTTTCTTCGATTCATGGTGTATGTTGTCGATTCCTAAGCTATTATAGAAGCCCCAGAACCCACCTGGGCGCCTTGGAATACAGTAACCAGGCGGAAATTCTGCGCATCATCATAACCGTCCATATAACCACCACCGTCATCGTCGTCATCGTCATCTTTTTCCACAGGCTGCGTAAGTCTGCACTCGACTCGGCCCGCGCTGCCGAAGTCAGCATCCGACGCCAGAACGTGCGCAATGAAACTCTCCACGGGGCTGTTTTCAGCTATCTCCAACTTCTCCTGATAAACAATCAATTGTTAGTACTATTAGTACCTGTGATAGTCGTAGTTGTTGTTGTTGTAGTAGGTCTGTGGTAGTAGCTGTAGCTTGAGAACCAACCAATCAATCAGTCGTTTATTATCGGCGAAAGACAGCACATAAAAACGTAGGAAACATAACAAGAACCCCAGCTGTCGCTAGGGAAGACGCGCTACAGATATATAGTTCCTGTTGCAGTACTGACTGACTTTCAAGGTCATCCAAGGTTGATGATTTTCATGTCATTTGAAAGGCAATATCCGACGTCCTACTAATGATCAATGGCAACCTATAGGCCCGATCTCGCACCGTTTGGCCACAATGCATCCGTGACATACGGACGACGGACGACAATCGTGGCATAGACGCCCACAGCATAGCTGTATAGCGCGTCAACAAAAACAAGATGTACACGTCTACACGATACTAGTATCATCTCCTGAAAAGTTTAATGCATGAAACCATAGAAAAAGACGAAACAGTCGACCGATATGATATTCAAGAAACGGAATAGCAAGGACATGGAAGATACGAAGTCTAAAGGCGTGGACAAAGCGACAGAACAGTGGCGTTTTACGAAGCGAAGACTTCAGTTCAGTCCAGATCACTTCTTCCGCTCTGTACGCGCTTCCAAGCAAACTCAGCATACGTGGCCAGAAAAGAGTGATTGTACGAGGACATGTGGTAATAAATGCTGTAGTATAGTAGGCCTAGTTGAGTAGTAACAGTAGTAGTAGTAGCAGTTGGAGCAGTTGTTGTTGTAGTTGTTGTTGTGGTATAAGACTAAAGCAGCATACCTGTCCAGGGTCGAGTGACTGTACAGTGACGTCAGGGGCGTGTTCATTGACCGTGTCGTTCGCATAGATTGTCACCTGTCACCAAACACACAATTGCAGTAGTAGTAGTGATAGCAGCACCAGCAGCAGCAGCAGCCAAAGTACACACAGTTGCTGTACTGATGCAATCCCGGCAAATCCAAACTACAAGCGTACGGTTTCCATGTGGTTTTTAGCCGACCGTAGCACCGTACTTACGTAACGGTCGAGCTGTTGACATGGTTGTCGTATATGTCCGTCCGTCTGTCGTCCGTCTGTCACAGATGTGCTGTGGCTAAACGGTGCAAGATAAGGCTTAGGTTGCTATTGATCACTAATAAAAAGTGGCATACGGCCTGTCAGATTAGATGGAAATCATTGACATTGAATGACCTTAAACGTCATTGACAGCCAGTACGGTCGGCTATCCTAGCGACAGTTGGGCTTCTTGTTAATAATTTGTAGAAAACCACAGTTACCACACCCAGCCTGCAATATTCGGCTGCAATAATGCATCATAAAGCAAACGCCATCTGAGCGCACTGTCTGGAGTAATATTGCGTACTCGCTTACCCATTCCAGCAGTGCGGTATAGCACATACTTTAGCCGAAAGCAAAGTCACCCAACGGCACTGTTAATAAACGACCACTGTATATAAGCCTTACCCCGGGAACATAGAAATTCTGGCTTGAAAACCGGCGGGGCGCTAGTCCTTCACCAGTCCTCACCCAGGCATAAAGGTAGCGGTCAACGGCTTCTTCTTCGAAGAAGGCGGAT
>Ga0056128_1010886_pt1 | contig 11290 bp, 4 predicted proteins | sample WorMetLIZISLAND2_FD_71113 | JGI IMG/M metagenome (GOLD analysis project Ga0056128, IMG submission 71113) | Marine gutless worms symbiont microbial communities from Max Planck institute for Marine Microbiology, Germany - Olavius geniculatus... ... | reverse complement strand
CTTTTTAACATGACCGCCTACCGATTTTTTGGCATTCAAAAATGTTCATGCTAAAAATGCTATTTAATTTTTAAAAACTGGTTACACGTTACTGCCGATGACGTCACAGTGACGTTTTGATAAACAGCAGTTTATATTGTTTGTAAATTATCATTCAATTATCCTTCATTCAAAGCAATTGCCGGCTGCCCACCGGATTCATCTCCCAGCAGGACAGTGCGTCAGCACACACAGCGCTCAACGCCGCGCAGTGCACAGAACTGGCTGCGGGCCAGCTGTCCAGATATCATCACGAAAGTCCAGTGGCCTCCAAATTCGTCGAATATAAACCCAATGGACTATCACGTATGGGCTGCAATGTTGGGGGCTTACTGCAAGCTTAAAACAAAGCTGAAAACAAGCGCCAAACTCAAGGAAGCGCTTCAGGTTATCTGGGGCAACCTGCCACCGGGACCGATCAACAAGGCTGTAAAAGATTTCTCAAATAAGGCGACTGGAGGCTGGTGTTGTTGCTTGGAGCTGGTGGTGAACACTTCGAACATTCGCAGTGATGGTGGAATTCTGGCATTTGATCATGATTTAACTGTGTTGTTTCAACGATGTTATTAAATTGGTGTTTTAGCCGGAACATTTTTGAATGCTAAAAAATCTGTAGGCGGTCATGTTAAAAAGTCTGTAACTTTACCATTTTTTAACAGAATCAAATTTTACTTGGCAGTTAAATGTAGAAGTTTTTAGTAAATAAATCTGTAAAATTTCGAATTAAAATTTGAAACAATTGCTGAGAAAACAGCGAAAAACTTTAGGGGTTCACTTTTTTTGCTGCACCCTGTATGTGTTCAAGCTCTTATGTCGTACTGAAGTTATCTGAAAGCATTGTTGCTGGTTTTTGTCAATGATTCACTAAATTTGGGTAGAAGTTATAATGTGTCTATAATTTGCCATTAAATGATGGCTATGTTTCGTTAATTAGTGCACATTTTGCCTAATGGTTAGAAAATGAACCTCAGTAGTTAGAAAGCAGTACTGAGACTGCAATGTACGTTTTTGTAGACTGATGAGTCAGCTTGATGACGTAAACATTCAGTCCAATGTCGGTATGTTTGTGTTTGTGTCACCTGGCATATGATATTTTACATCTGGTGCTCATATTTCTCATTTGCTATGAAATACTTTGACACAATCAGAGATAGTATTGGTTGATTAATTATTAAGCTTCTGCCAATATAGTGCCCGGAGGCATTATGCATCCAGAGTCAGTCTCGAACAAACATTGTTAGCTGGATGTCTTGGGTAATTTGTTGACCAAATTTTGACCGAACTCTCACCACTAAGAGACTTTGGGGCAAGAATAAATTCATCAAATTTGGGGTCAAAAGGTCAAGGATCAAGATCAGGGCAGGGTTAAATATGCCCCAAAATGCACTTTTTGGCCTTGTTTGCACAATATTTCGAGTTCTAGCTAGTTGTCACATGTTGGCGGAGGCATAATGATGGATGGACTCGTAACAACCATCTAGTTATCAATTATTGTAGTCAGTCAGAAAGACCATGAAAGCTGCAGAATTCAACTACTGGTGGTTGCCATTTTTCTTAAACTGATCCAGGATGTGAAAAAAATGACAACAATGCAGTGTGTATGTGTAGTCTGATCACGAGGGCTTTCAAAGTTCCAACTGCAAACCTTACTCTGTAAATCAGTAAAATCTTGACGTCCTGTCCTATGTGATAATTGATGCTCTGAGGTCCAGTATTTTTTAGAATGTTTATCCGCCCTAAAGATAAATTTAACAATTTGTTAATGATCAGCAGTGACTGTTATATACTGTACAGGCGAAAGTTCATTTGAGGTGAAGATTGAAGCTGATAGTAACGATATCACTGAGCATTCACATGATGACAAGCCAAGAACCTATTTGTGTACACTGTGTGACAAACGGTTTACAACGAAAGGAACTCTGAATAAACACAAACAAATACATACTGGAGATAAGTTGTACTCATGTAATCAGTGTGAGAAACGTTTTGTTGCTCAGCATTACTTGAGGCAACATGCGAATGTTCACAGCAGTAAATATAAGTGCATTGAATGTGAAAGGTGTTTTAGCAGCAACAGAGACTTAAAAGTACACAGACGAAGTCATTCTGGAGAGAAGCCGTTTGAATGTACTGTTTGTGGCAAACGATTTACACAATCAGGTGACCTTGCTGTTCACAGCAGAATTCACCGTGGAGAGAAACCACACAAATGTCCCGAGTGTGACAAGGCATTTAGTGTGTCTGGAAATCTTACCACTCACATGAGAGTCCACACAGGAGACAAACCATACAAGTGTTCACTGTGTGACAAAAGTTTCAGCCAATCCTGCAGCTTGCAGTTGCATAAACGTTATGTACACAGCAACAGAAGACCTTATGACTGTCGTTTCTGTGGAAAGATGTTTAAAACTAGCCAAGAGCTGAAGCATCATATTCATACTCACATTGGTGCAAAGCCATACTCATGTAGACACTGTTCAGACTGTTTTACACATCACTGCCAACTCAAGTCACATCTGCTGAAGTCACACAATGAAGGTACTTGGTTCACATGTCACATTTGTCAGAAGAAATGTAGCCTCAGTAGTAACCTTAAGGTACATTTACTTCGTCATGAAGGTGTGAAGCCATATGTTTGTGATGAATGTTCAATGAGTTTCTGTACACAATGTGAATTGAAATATCATCAACTGAAACATTTGGACTTCAAACAGTTTTGCTGTGGTTCATGTGGTAAATATTTCAAGCATAAAGACTGTGTTGTGAAACATTTCAACAGATGTTCTATTAAACTAGGATATGTCAGTAACTTTGCCAGGCAAGATTGAAACAGAGAACAAACAATCTGTGGACAATTGCTTGTTGGACAGAGTTGCTACTGTTGACTCAAGACTTGTCAGTGAGATTCTGTATACAACAGATTGTGTTATGCTGCTTCAGCACTTTATGTCAACCGCACAACAGTGAGACAGTTTAAGAGATATTCCATAATGATGATATTCCATCACTGAGAGATGTTCTGTTGATTCTGGAAAAGATAAAGGAGTGAACAAATTGCGTTTTACCTTTTGTGTTTAGAATATGTCCAAAGTCTTCTATCTCTATACCTGGTGGGTGCAGCTTGCATCCAGTGAAAAATAGGAGGAGGGAGTTTTGATAAGGTTGTAGATCAAAAAATTTTTACATTTTTTACTTCCCGCCTATTTTTAACTGGGCAAACTACACCCCTAACAAAACTTTCCCCCTATTTTTCAATCTGCACCATTAACAAAAAAACCTATTTTTACTCCCACCTATTTTTGACTAGGCAATCTATACCATTAACAAAACTCTCTCCCTATTTTATTCTTTCTATTTTTTTGAAATCTGCACCTTTAAAAAATTCCCCCTTTTTACTTTTCCCCTATTTTTCACTGCAAACTATACCTTTGACAAAACTTTCTCCCTAGAGAGGAAAGAAGCCTAAAATGGAGGGGAAAACTTGAGTTAGAAATTGGGGGGACCTCAGCCCAGAACTGGGAGAGGTTGCACCCGATTTTGATTCTAGATTTGGGGGGATAGAAGCCACTGAATATGTCCGTGTAACGTTTGATTCTGATCTAGTCTGAGTACCAAACATAGGTAATACAATATCTCTGTGAGTAAGCTAGTGTACTGAGACTTGTGTAGAATGTAATATTGTAGTTGTTACTGACAGTCAACTGATATGAACTGATGTCAGTCAATTAACAATGGTACACTTTGACCTGGTGCGGCAACAATGTCAGAATTTCTGCTGAATTTGTTCATTGTACCTATATTTAAGTGATATTTTTCAGTACAGTGGTTCCAGGACACTTCGTCGCACGACACTTAATCACGCAATAGTTCATCGCAGCGACAGTTAACTGCAGCGACAGTTAATCGCGTGCAGTTTCATCGCACGACACTTCAATGGGCGAGCAGTCGTCCACGCATCCAGCACCGTAATTAACCTTACCTTTGGTTGACTAGCAGCAGATTCTATAGACTAATTATCGTTGAAGCACTGCATAAACTTATTTGTACATTTTCTGTCTGTCTGTTGGTATTTCATGTATTACTCTATCTTTGGGATATTATATGTACTGCATTGTATCTGCTATTTGCGAATAAAGGTGTTCATAAAGTCTCTTTTCCATTTACCTGAGATGGTAACGTTGTCTGAGCAGTCATGGATGTTTTTTCATTATAACTAATAAGTAGGCTACTGTGCACTATATAAACACTACGTAAACAAACACATACACTATATTAAGTAATTTTGTGTTTGAGTTTGTTGGAAGTAATCATTTCTTGGTGTCGGTATTTTCTCTCACTTATTGTTTGAATATTAAACATTTTTCTGTTTTCTTTGTTAAAAACTTGACATCTCAATGTCTGTTGACGCCTTAGGCGGAAATCGAAATGACACTTCGCGGAGAAGAGTCGACACTCATTTCTGAAGAAGGCGTTATTGGACGTTGAAACGTCCAAGTTTTTAAGAGAATAGTTAAAAAATGTGTTTAATTTTTGATAATATGTTCACTGTACAACCGAGTAGTTTGTTTAATATCTTCTACCACTTTTCTGCCATTTCATCTATATGCCCGATCAACTGTGATTAAGTGTCACCTGGTTTACTGTCACTGCGGTTAACTGTCGCCACGATGAACTGTCATCTGATGAACTGTCGCCGATTAACTGTCGAGCGATTAAGTGTCATGTGATGAAGTGTCGCCATATGCAGTACTGTGTGCATGGCATGTGCTTAGTGTCTGGTTTGTTTTTATCTTGTCACGTAGTGTTATTGTGTTCTGGTAGAAATGTGTGTTTACTGCGGTTTGAACTTGCTCAAACACAGTGACACCATTGCAAGAGGGACAGGGGGCAGATGCCACTCTTAAATGCTAGACTGTCGGAGAATTTTGCTGTCTGAAAACTTTTTTACAAAAATGAAAATCTTGGAGGCTGGAAATCGCCAATTTTTGGCATTTTTTGGCAAACGTAGGGACAAAAAATAGAATTTTGAGCACACATTAACTCTTCTGTTGGAAATTTGCAGCTGTTTCCCAAATTGTTCCGACTTGCGACTCTAACTGTCTTTATTTTTTGTCAGACTGCAACTAGAAAGACAGGAATTTTTCAGGCATAAGAATGTGTTCTCGATGATTTGTCCTTGATGACAAAGTCTTTGGCCTTGGGTGCCAAGTCCTTGTCCTTGAACACAAAGTTGTTTTGAAAATGTCACTCTGGATGTGTGTTATTATGACAGACAGAATATTGTTCTGACATGCATGGTCTGGTGGGTTAAGGGGTTAAAAAGTGTGTGTATCTGTTTATGGCAGTCTAATCTAATCTAATCTAAAATAAATTTGAATAGCTCATCTATGCAAGTCTCTAATGTGCTACAGTAGTGTTAGTAGGCTAAGTTAGTCTCAGAGCTACGGAGCATTACCTGCCATAAGGGAGCACATAGTGTTAACGGCTTTAACACCAGCCAGACAGGCCAGTATACTCGGTTTACTTTACTTGCCTCAGGTGGATAGAAGGCTAAGTTGTCGTTTTGTGGTTTGTTCTGTCATTCTAAGAAATGGTTTTCTGTCTGCAGACAATCATTGTCACCCATCCAAGGAGCAACCACTTGATAGCGACCCGACCGGGAGTTAAACCCACGACCTTTTGATCATATGTCCAACGTCTTGACCGTTACGCCAGCTAGTCGGCAGGGTTGTCGATCTGAGTTTAAGGAAGTGACAGTAGGGCTACACAGTGGTGTAGTCAAGAAGAGGCCCAATGGGCTTAGACTCCCAATGGCCGGCACGATTTTTTGTTTAACACAGATATTAAAGACTCAAACATCTAATTAGAATTATTGCCTCTAGACCTTATATTTTAAAGCCATCATACACCAAATGTGACTTCGGCCGGGGAGGCCCAGCTAAAGGAACACAACGCACTCTGTATTCTCTAGCTGGCATAGGGGGTTTTACTTGTAAGGAAAGCGAGGATGGAAGGAAGAGGAGAAGAAAGTAGAAGATATGAGAGAAGAGAATGAAGAGAGGGAAGGGGAAGAGGGTAAGGGAGAGAAAGGTAAGCTTAAGTGAAAATGGGCAGAGGGGAGCCCCACCCCCAATCAACATTTGTGGCTCCCCACTGGTGACAGGAGTTTTTCCCTTTCCATTGCAGGGTGTCTTCAGACTGAGTCACAAGACTACAAGTCGCCTTTTCTTTTTCTTGTCTGTAGGTCAACAACAAACGCATTTTCATGCTTTCACACACTTGTAGTCAGAAGGATTGTTGGATGGGTTTGATGGAAGCCCGCCTCCGTTTGTCGTAAGACGTGGAACTAGTGTAGAATTACCGCTTCAGTTCGACCAACCGATGGCTCCCTTTAAACCAACCAACTTTTGGGAAAATTTTTCTATCTCCCAAAATGCAGCACATGTTTTACCCAAGTTTCTTCTTTTTCAGCGGATGGTCAAACTAACTTGTTGAAGACTCCAGACTAGCGATTGCAATCCCGGGATCCCGAATACCAAAATCCCGGCCGTTTTCGCCAATCCCAAATCCCGGAATTGGCGGGGTTCCAATCCTGGGATTACAAAATTAGTTAAAATCGTATTTTTTCGTGTGTTAAATGATAGAAATATGAATTTTAGCCGTCTGGTAAATAAAATATTTATGTGCGCTAGAGTACCACTCTTTGCTGTGCAATGTAATTCGTATTCTGACAGTCATTATCACTCCCTGCAGTTCGGATATACCTTCCGCATGGGCCTATGCTACATTATATTCCTGAAATAACTTCAAATAAGTTCATTGGGGATACCAATCTGTGAGCCTAATTCCGAAACGGGATCCCGGGATTACAAATTTCTCAATCCCGGATCCCGGGATTGAAAATTAAATCCCGGGATTGCAATCACTACTCCGGACAATGTTTCCAGTGTTTTGGCCTACAGACGAGGATTCAGCTAATTATAACCAATTTCATTGCAACCAAGGTTCAAAGCGATTAAAAATCTAATTTTTAATTTCTCAACTAAACGCTGTGAATATTCACAAAAAAACAATAGTTTGAACACTAACTAAACGTCTGCTAGTTTCGTCAATCGTTTAACAAATTAATCCACAGGGGCATCCCTGACATTAATATGGTTCCAGTGAAAGTCTACTTTTGCATTGATAGTATTGTGTTTTGATATCGGTTTCCGGTGAAAAATTGTCATTATTGCTCTTTAATAAGCATTTATATTGTTTATACAAGTGACAGTGTTTAGCGGTTTACTAAAGACATTATCATGATGGATGATTGGAAACTGAAGACATCGCCGGTCGTTAGACTGGAAAGACCGAATGAAAGGTTTGTAGACTCGCAGTCGCAGCAGTGGATATAGGTCCCTCCATCCACAGTATATAATATAAATAATAATTGTAGTGTATTTTGTGTCGTAATGTACGTTCCTATTTTCGGTAAAATAAAATAAAATTTGGGCTTATTTTTCTTACTAAAATATCTTAAGTCTTTTTCCCTAAAATTATATCTTTCTGACATGAATAATAAATATTTTAAATTCATATCTTTTGTCAAAAAGGTAATCAAACGTCGCCTTTTAGTGTGGCATAAAAGTCACATATAGGTGCTGTCGGAGCTCCCTGCAAATATGTTATGTAACAATTGCTAGAATATACATTATGTTATGACAATGGCAGTCACATGATAGGCAGCCCTTTCGGCCAGCTCCAGCAATATAAAAGGCGAAGCACAGTGATGACAACTGATCAGTTTGCTCGAGTGCTCGGACTGAGCACATCGACTGACAAGGTGCTGAGCCTTCGCCTTCCCAAACGAAGCAATGAAAACCAACAAATCAACGAAAACCAACGAAGCACCCTTTGTCCAAACTAAATCCACTGTTCAACTAGAAAAGCATTGGTAGCCCGCAGGTACCTCCGCCAAGGCAAAGCTGTTCGCCAGGTGGCATCACCATTTTTGCTTTGCCAGCGGTTCCCTTATTCCTCCTTTAATGCATTGGTAACGAAAATTTCAAAGTGATCCAGAATCCAGGATTCCTGCTGGATCATGCCCAAAATAGAATTACTGGTAGTTTATGTCATGCCCGACATACCCTCAAAATTTCAGAAAGATCCGTTCATAACTTTTCGAGTTATCTTGTACACACACAGACAGACAAACAGACAGACAAACAAAGTCCGGCAAAAACATTACCTCCTTGGCAGAGGTAATAATAACTATATCTCTGTCCATTCACGGTCATTTCACGAAGCCCCTTTCATCGGCAACCCTTCGTTTAACACGAACTCTTTATAGCAGCATGGGTAACCGCCTATCTTTCGGGGCCGAAGGTACCCAGGAAGCTGAGATCTTGCAATCACCCAGTACGAAAGACGAAGCGAAAGCAGCGGTTGGTTACGTAAGTGCATTTTATATGCTGTGTGTTTTGTTATTAAGAACACTATAATGTTGTCTTTATTCATACAATTAGTTTTACATTGGTTAATTTTTTATGACGTGTATAATGTATATTTAATGTATTCCTGTCCGTTCACAGAACATAGTACAAATAACAGTTTTAGTAGTACATTTCACATGCTGTTTGTTTTATTATTAAACACATTAAGCTGCTAGCGTTGTTCACACAATTTGTATTGATTGATTGATCTTTTATCGCACTGGGACATAAGGCCACCGGACAAAAGGCCACAGTTATAGATGTTGACTCAGTATAACTAAGTGCTGCCTGGAAGACTAGTTTCAGGAACCGTAAGGCATTTCCGTAAATTTGAAAGAGGTCATCCTGAACGAGGGTGCTAAATGAGAGGGGAGTAGGAAAAATTTGTGATTTTTAGCCAATAAGTCGCTGTATCTCAATAACGGTGCGAGATTGGGCTTAGGTTACTATTGATCACTCAGGGCTTAGGTTACTATTAATCACTCATACAAAGTCGTAAACTGGCTCTTGATTGTCACTGAATTCAATGACCTTGGATGACCTTGAACGCCAAAATATGGGTTGATTGTCACCGAGCGACTTCACTTTTTGACTTAGACTTTCGCTGAGACTTTCGCTGAGCCTAAACTTCGGTCTAAGTACCTACTTAAGTCAAAAAGTGAAGTGATTTCACTGAGTGAAAACATGGCGACTATAAGCAAGTCCAAGCGTGACTGGTTGATTTATATTCTGTTAGGTTTACTGGTTTTCCGCCATTTTTTATTGTTTAGTTGAACTTCGATCTAAGTAAAAACTTTAGCATTTAGCTTTAGCTTTGGCTCAGCGAAAAGACTCAGCGAAAGTCTAAGTCAAAAAGTGAAGTCGCCCAGTGAACGTCCAAAAGCCAAAAGTGTTCTTTCAGCTTCAAGGGGCTTTGCCCCCCCCCCTGATTCTCTGACCAGCTAAGTGAATTTTGAAAGCTTTTCGGCTGTCCCTTAAACCCCCTGCACTGCCTTTTCGTTTTTCACATCCTTGCTTTGCCCTGACATAACTTGCATGTTTGCATGCCGTTCAGCGTGCATTTTCTTGTGTTTTTTTAACGCAGTTTACTTTGTCAGTTTATTTCTCTGTTAGTTTTCTTCAGTAATATGCTATTTAATATATATTTAGTGTTTTTGCCAACTAATCAATATTGCTGACTAGGGTTCGAACGATACTGGTATTGGGGTACCGGGTATTGGCCGATACTGGCCGGTATTGGGGTGGATCGGGTATTGGGCGATATTTTTTTGATTGTGACACCCAATACCGATTACCGATATCCGCTCACGCCACGCCGCCCGCCGCTGTCTAAGCCGCAATCAAACAGCAGTCGGCGGCGGGCGGCGGCCACTATACAACTCGATCTCCTCGATAGCAAACAACAGTGGCAGGGAGAGTGGGGTGGGGTAGGCGCACCTGTAGAACAGTCGCCATTCATGAGAGATTGGAAGGATTAATTATCCCCTCTCCGCCACACCGTCCACACGCCATCTCACACTTTAGGCCTAATTTCAGTAACTAACGTGGACGTATACAATCAGCGCACGGCGTTACATTTGCTAATCGTTCTGAGCGATCGGCGACCACGTGCGATTGTTGTCTAAGCGTCGGCGCTGCGCCCATCACAGGAAGAATGGGAAGGGGAAAGTGCATGCTAGGTATAGAGTGGTCAAAAGCAAGCAGCATGCCGGCATAGGTAACCACTCCAATATCCCCTCGCCTCCTCACGCCGTTGCGCGTGCATACACGTTAAGACTAACTAGTAGTACAAACCAGGAGCGGCCGCCTGTTACGTTCTACACACACCGGTTCTTGTGTGTGTGAACTTGGAAGTAAGTGCTGCTACTGTTATGAACGTCAGTCTGTCGACTGCAGCTGCAGCGGGCGGGGAGTGGCACGGTCAGTCGGTCGCCGTCCGTCCGTCCGTCCATCCAGGGTTTAATTACCAGTGTCAGGTTAGACCTACATAATGCTCACAGTCCACGTTTACACAGAGCTGTGAATAGACTGTGCTGTTGGTTAATGTGCGGATCTAGCTTATAGCAGGAGCGTCTTGGCATAAGAGTCAAGCGCAAGGCTCTTTAGTACCAAGTTTACAAAGTTTCAAACTCATAGGCCTAGCGTATACGTAGGTTAGTGTTGCAAGCAGGGTTCCCATACTTTTACTGACAAAAAAAATTACAAGAATTTCCAGGACAAATGTTTTTGCAGGACCTTTAAAATTAAAAAAGAATCTTTAAATATAAGGACGAACAACATGATAGGCCTACAGTGAACAATGAACAAAAATCTTCATTAGTAAAAACTGGCAGAAAACTATTTTAAAAATTTATTTTTTGTATTTCAGTAAATAAGTGCTATGCAAGTGCTGCATGTTGTTTATCTCGAAGGCCCAGTTGATTAATTCATCAACTAACCAGGAATTTTTTCCAGGCTATCGTGCAGTTCGTTCCGACCAGGTTAGCTATAGCTAAATGGATTAGTCCTATGTCATACACAGTTTAGCTTTTTCATGTGGGTCTTAAGTCATAGATTACCTGTGTGCTGAACACTGAAAACTCAACGTTTTGAAACTGAACATTTAAACTGCAATAGATATACAATAACTTAATCCTAGTTGTAAATTATTTGCATACTAAACCTTTAAAAACACTGTTTAATGCATCAAACATTGACTATTTTTACTAGCCATAGCATTCACATAGGCCAGAGTTTGTAGAAAAATCAGTACATTAAATCAATACAGTGCTTCACTG
>Ga0056128_1010884_pt1 | contig 11292 bp, 6 predicted proteins | sample WorMetLIZISLAND2_FD_71113 | JGI IMG/M metagenome (GOLD analysis project Ga0056128, IMG submission 71113) | Marine gutless worms symbiont microbial communities from Max Planck institute for Marine Microbiology, Germany - Olavius geniculatus... ... | reverse complement strand
TTTTATCATAAATGACAGTCTGATAATGTGTTAAAACAAACGCGACGGTTACGTAACGTATCTTTAGTATCCGACGGACAGATAAGCCACCTAGGTATATAATCAACGTCAATGTTAACTCCGCCTTCCATCCGTCACAGGTGGGTAATTCGAGTACAGACCTGTCTGGCTAGGGTTAAGGCGGGGCGCGATCATTTGTGTCGGGTGGCAGTCAGCAGGTAGGAACTATTCCGACGTCAGAGGGGGTTCTGTCCTGGGGCTGGGTTTCTCCGGGAGGAGGGCTTCGGTCGTACATTCGTGTGTGTAGGCCTACAGGTAAGTCGGTGTACGGAACGGTAGGAGTGCGGCGTTTGCGAGCGTTGCAGCAAGCGGTCTGACTGGTTTTGATGTAGTCGGTGCTGCTTGCCACTGACACAGACAGATAGTCCTATGTAGACTCATAACTGCTGCTGCTGCTGCTGCTGCCGCGCACGCCGCATGACATCCGTACGCTACATCGCAGATTGGTTGTCCTTATCACTAGCTGGTAACTACGACTACTCAACGTCGTTATCGGCGGCATCCTTATCAGCAGCGTAGTATTTTCATTGTCTCTACTCGCTTTGTTTGGTTCACTCGCTCGCCGACACTTTCTCTCTGTCGTTGGCGCTGCAAAGCCGTCAATTTTGAGCGAACGTCAAATGTTAGTACCACAGTAGCAAAAACGACAGTCGTCTGCAAGATGAATAACTGGCGTTCAAAAGTGATTTTACCGAAATTTTATTTGTCGTGTTCGCAGCAGCATAATACAATTGCATTGTATATGTGCAATTGTTTATTGCCAAATTTCATTCAGCTTATATTTCATCTTACATTTTGGCAATATAGATCGATGACTGTCAACATGTTTCACAGTCATGACTCGAAATATAAATCCACAGAGACCGCCGCGGTAAGTATTGCAAAGTTAAAGCAAAGTTTCGACTTGCGAGTGGTAAACGGTAAAAAATGATAAATAAACTGTTTGCTAGGGGGGGGGAATCAATCACCAGTCATTACTGTTTGGATACAGTAGGCCTATAATTACTATGAACTTGAAAAAAACCCTGTTTTATTGTTGCCTTTCTTGAGGCAGGACGCGCAGTCTGTTGTGTTGCTTTAGCGACAGATAAGCTCATAAAAAGCAAAACATTCGCTAAATGTTTTGTCTTACCTGGCGGACAGAAACAGTTATTGTCGCTAAGGTCACGTGGTTGTCGCACCTTGGCCAGCAGGTACGATTCAAATTTCTAAACCACACCAACAACGAATCTGCTTTAAGAAACTATTAAGACTAGTTAGTTTCTGCCTAAATACTGTGGAAAAAACAAAGAAACATTGTGACGCAGTATTGAATGTATGTTTCAATAGGAATATGTTGGTTAGAAAACTAAGATCATTTCGCGCGGAATGTACATTTGGAGCAGTTGTTTACATAGCGAATAGAAAGTTCAAAACAACAGTAGGTCAAGTTGTTGAATATAGGCAAGAAGCATAATTAAGAACGAGCAGAAATGGAAAAGAACCTCGCAATGAACGACTTGATTGGTCAGCAGACACGAGATAATCATAAAAAAATTCGGAACACGAAAACTGGGGTAAATTAACGGTTAAATATAAGATAACATAGTTTTAGTGCATTATGACCCAACAAGCCAGACATTCGCATTTGGTGGGACACCAGCGATACAATATTGTAAAGAAAAAGTTCATCGCAAACATTAGCCAGTATTTTTCCAAATTATTTAAAGGTGTTTTAGTGAAAACCTTTGTTGCAGCATGTGGACGAAATTACAGTCAAATACATAATTAATTGTACTTTCTGTCATAGTAAAGAACGCAATCGATCACACGTGTGGACTGTGTATTTCACCTGTTGAAGGGCGGAGTCGATGTGATCAGCAGTCAACTGATTGAAGTCTTGAAACTCTCTTCTCAGCGAGTCCAGATCGGCGCGCAGCTGAGACAGTTGAGTCCAATAGAGCACGGCGGTCCAGGCGGTCAGTAGACAGGCGAGTCCACACACTGTCCACGCCGCCACCAGAGACACTCGCGCCCGGCTGCGATCTGTCCTTGCGACGTCACACGTCGGAGACTTCGGGGATGAGACTGCAGACGATTTGAATTTAGATGATGATGATGATTTTTCATAGTCGACAAGACCGGTTTTTGACTCAGTCTCTGGCGAGAACATCGCTATCACTACTGGTCAGCGAGGCGTGACTTCAAGAAAACTTTTTTTCGCACGACACGACTATATAGGCCTACTGACTACACCTAGCCTACTGCGTATGAGTCTTGATGACTCGACTCAGCCGACTGCGACTCCGCGTGCACGGACTGTATGGACCCATGGAGATGCGCAGCGCGAGGCACCAAGCAGCAGCAGCAGCAGCAGCTGTACAGTGAAAGATAATAGCTGACAGCTGCTCAGTTGCGGCACAAAACTACGTACACGTGCCGACTCGTGGACCGCGGAAGAAAACACTTAAATCTTATTTAAATACCCCATACACATACGTTTAATCGACAAGCCGACAGGTACAGCGTAAAACAGAGGCAAAAAGGGCAAATAATATAGAAAACGGTGGCAACAGGGAAACTCATCGCAAACTAAATGGTACCATTCGATAAAATTAAACTTGAGTCGAAATATTGATATTATTTCACGGCGCTTAAAACTGGCGGCAGGGACTGTTTCTTTCCGAGCTGAATTTGAGCGGGTAATGTCCCGTACGAAGTAATGAGCAAACCGACACTTTTTATGGAAGCAGTACGCAGTATCGTCAGCACTTTTTATACCGACGGTAGCCCACGCTCTGTATTTGTGTAGTTTAAAACGTCACAAAAATACCAAATTGATTCGTAGCAAATGTATTTTTAAGATCAATGCACCAAAACTCGTCCCGGTCTACGCCGGGGAAACTTATATAACGGCTTTTCCAGATCCCCTTGTCGGCTTGGAAGAATACACTTTTGCCTTTCTTCGTCGACCTCTTTGGCACCTCGATTTTCTTGCCTAGATTTACAATGCCGTCACTTTTTTTTATTAAATTAAAGCCTGGTTTCTTTTTAGAAGTGCAACAGAATGTCCGATTGATTTAAAGTTAAGCGAAATTATTCGCCGCATCACCAGTTGTTACCGCTCTCCCCGTCTTTCTCTCTCTGACTGCAACTACAAATTAGTAATGTGTAAGTTAAATTATTAGTAGTGATGTAATTTTCCAATCTAATTACATTACATCGACGCAGTTGCACAGCTGGCAAATGCCGCGTAATCACATGTTATGAGTCATTCGTGCACGTTAATCGAAGCTGTTCAGTGTAGGCTTATATTTTGAGTTTTGCTAACTTCGTCGGTAAACTTCGTTTCCTGGCGTAAGCTGTTTAGGTGAACGAAATTTAGTGCACTGTACGTTTAGAACGTGTTTTAATATCCACCTCTGTCTTTAGTCTGTCTGCCTGTCTGTCTAATTAATTAACTATCAGTGTAAATGGTTGATTGTCAATGGCTATGTGCTATATGATGTTTTGTCATCTTTTAAAGTTCAAACTATTTATGATTGCATTTTAATGAATTATGTCATTAAAGTCGAGTTTCACTATACTACTTGACAGAATATCTGATAATGATTATGATATATGATAATAACTATTATTGTGATGTATCATGATTGAAATTATGAACTAGCCTAGCTATACTGAAACTTGACGATGTTTTGCACAGTTTGTAGACTTTGCGGGACTTAAGATGCGTTTTGTCACCGCGTTGTTCATCTGCATCCTGCTGGTTGTCATGGCAACGAGTGATGCGGAGGTTACAATGAGTCAGCCTCTGCATCCGTCCACTAGAATGCAGCAGAATGTCAGTAATAGCAGCAGCATTGATAACAGTAGGCCTACTGATGTGACCACTACGAGGACATTGGCAACTAGCAGTGTCACTGATGTCAGTAACTTAGCCGATGACGGAGACGTACAAACAGGGTGAGCCAAATTAAAATAGTTTAACACGAAAATCACGATATCTGTGTAGCCCGAGAATATTTTTGCTCCAAGTTCTTTTTGTTTATTCAGCATACAATACTCTCTTCGTAAGCTTGTTCAATTTTGCCACATTTAGTTAATATTTGGCCGTATAAGAAGCGGTACAGCGTCGAATTCAATGTTTGATTTTCGCTAGTCAGCAGCGTAATGAATCGCATTGTTCATTAATTTCCAGCACCGAAAACCACTGTTGGTATGTTGCTTAATTTGATTTACTTTTTAAAGCTTTTAATCCACTTTAGGAAAATTTTTAACAATGTTCAGCATTTAAAGCCAATATCTTTGAATGCTCTAATCCGCATTTTGTTTTCGTGGGATATTTTACTCATGGCCAAATTTGTTAATCGCGATTATGGCTAAAATATTCAAAGTTTATTATTCATCCAAGTAAACTAAATATTTACGCCTGCTCACAATGACATTATAGCAAAGGTGGTATTGAACAGCACTCAATTACTAAAACAGTTTTTTTTGTACTGTCTATACAATTTTTGCGTTTTCGTCAATTTGTAAATACAGCACAAAGCAGCATACTTTTGCACGGTTGCTTTTTTGAACAAATGGGTAAAATTTAGTTCGCGTATTTCTGAGATGTTGTGATTTTCGTGTTGGGATATTTTTGTCTCGCCTTGTATTAATAGAACTTCCAATGGAGTGGCTCGTGCTGACAATAAGACTACGGACAAAAGTGTTGCTGGGATATCATGTCGCCTCAACGTGGATCAGTATGATTGTCTGAACAACAAACTGACAGAGATTGCACTGCAGCTAGAGCGTCTGCAGACCGCTGCCAATAATCTCGACATCAGCGCATCAACGAAAACCGTTGCAGGTAGGAACACGGTATGGTCCGGCGACCGTGTAGCCTATACCCCTTTGATAAAGTTTTTATCGCAGGAGTTCGCATGTACTGGAGTCTGGAACGAAACAAGACAGTTGTTTTACAGTTGTTGTTACTTGTTTTACGAGTATTTAGCTTATTTTGTTATTTTACACACAACGAACAGTATAGGCGCGTACGAAAGCAAACAAAGTAAACTGAACTAAAATTAACTGAAGTTAACTGACATAATTCTGTTTTATCAATGCATTTTATTTCATTTTAGTTTCGTTTATTTCCTTTTGTGGGCGCCTCAAAGTTACGCAAAGTTGTTTAAAATAAATTCGCTCTGCGATTTTGTAGCGCTACGCCACGTTTCGACTGTCATCAGCGATTATGCTTTTTTCTTGTATCTCATCACACATGTGTGCAGGCCTTTAAGGACAGATATAGTTAGTGTTGGTTGCAGAATGTCCTGAGGGTTTCGCGGAGTCAGACAGCGGTTGTCATCGCATCGTCACGGACATCCTGCCGTGGTCAATAGCCACACTGCGCTGTCAGGCGCTGCATCCCAGAGCTCACCTGGTTGCTATTGACAACCAGCGCGAACAACAAACGCTCGCTGCTATTATCAGCCAACGACTCCAAAGTAATACCCCGTTTACACGAGCAAGCAAACGTCGAGCAATCATCGAGCAAACTTCCAGCAAATGCATTCAAAATGCACGTGCACGACATGTGCTCTAATTGCTCGATGTTTGCTTGATGTTTGCTTGATGATTGCTTGATCGTGTAAACAGGGTATAAAATATCGTCGTCATTAACTTGTCCAACGTATAACAGTATCTAGCGATTAGAATAAAGATAAAAAGTAAAGGTCGGAATATAGCTCTTTAAAAGATTGAGCCCCTCACAGAGCTACGGAGCGTCACCTGCCATATGGGATCACACAGTGTTACTTGCCGTCCGACACAGGTGAACGCGCCCCGCCTTAACCAAAGCCAGATAAGCCGGTACTTAATTTATCTATTGATAAATTTATCTATTGATAATTTATCTATTGATCCGGAAGGATCAAAGGCTGAGTTGACCTAGGCGGCTGGTTACATACCGAGGTGGTTTACCTGCCCGCAGGCAGTCACTCGTCGCAGTATTAACCCGACTCGGCGTACAGTAATTCTTTGATCGAATGAAACGCGTTACCGCTACGCCACGCCACTTCCATACTTGTAGAATAACCCAGTAAATGGCTTAGCGGCATGGTGGCAGTGGTTGTAGGAAAAACTGCCTTCCTCTCAAAAAAAAATCCAGTTTTTTTCTATTAATCTCAGAACGTTTTTTTCAAAAATGCAAAATTTGGGGTTAAAATTTATTATTTTGGGGAATTTAGTAGCAACACTAAACGTCTCAGCACAAGTAATTTTTTACTATTGGAAATTTGCAGGTGTTTGTCGGAAAATGGTAACTTCTTGCCTTCAACTTTTGTAACGCACGATGCCGCTGACACGAAGTAAAACAAAGACAATACAGCAACGAACAGAAGTTGAACTATACGCCTAACATAAAGTCCTGCTATAAAACGTGATTTTATTTGACGCACAATTAAAACAGCTAGCTTATAACAGGTGATGGGCGAAGATTTAATTAGTCCAGACTATATGTGTAATTTGTCTGTCAAACAGGGCCTGAAGGCGATTCGTTACAAATTTGCTTTTTACCTCCGGAGGCTCTGATTCGTTCGCGAATCACTAGATAGATCACTAGATAGATAAAATGTCCCAAAAATGTCCCAACTTGTTTTTGTCAAAACTTCGTCAAACCTTGACCAAATTTGGTAATTTTTGGCTCACAGATAGATAAAATGATAAAATTATGTAAGATGTACTCAGTGTTTACCTCATGTAATTTATGTCACCGCACTACAGTGTAAAACGCAGATGCTCTAAATGTTGCATAATGCGAAGTTGGTGTTTTCTTAAAAGTTCTACCGACTTAATTAAGCACACAATAAACTAAAATATTATTTTTTGTCAGCAGAGTTATGTGTTTGTAACAACTTGCTTCCAATTTATTAGAATTTATGCCCAAACTGTACATGGCTTAGACGAGATGCCACGGCTCGTAGCGACATTAACGATCAACTGATCAACATCACAGCACTCATTCACGGATTAAATGTTTTTTGAGTTTATTTGTCAGCAATTTTGTTGTCTGCTATTTTCAGGGTAAAATATTTAATACCACAAAATTATTAAATCACGGTGCCCTCTGTGGAATTGATCATGCAAAAGTAAGCAATATAATACTGATAATCACCGCGAAATGTAACAATTTGCAGCATTTGAGTCCGGCAGTGCGTTGACATAGGCCTAAATTACGTGAGGTGGACAGTGAGTGTATTTTACATAATTTCAGTGTCTTAGATATCCGTTTGCCAAAAATTATCAAATTTGGTGGAAATTTAATAAAGTTCTGACAAAACAATTTGGGACATTTTTGAACCACCTTGTACATGGCGCTGTATGATACAATTTCGTGTTCGGGATTGATTTATTGATTTATTGACAGCTGGTTGATTAAAGGATTAATAATGATAATAATGTGGACGGATTGCAGGTGAAAAGCTGGACAGCTGCGAGCTAGACGGAGCGTACGGACTCTGGACAGCCGGACAGCGTCTGGACATTCAGTCCTGCCACTCACCCTTCGTCTGGAAGCTCTCTCCGAGCTCCATGGCCGAGATGAGGTACTCGCACTGGTGCGCTGGACAGCCGAACTTCTGGCGAGGCCAGGAATCCTGTGCGCATATCTACGTGAGATCGGACGACACCGATATCAACTGCATGAACGACATTTATTGCGGGACCGAGATGTGCTCCATTTGTGAAGTTGACCTCTAACCTTTCAACTATGAACTTTCCTTAGTACACATATAACATGGTGAAATGTTCGGTTGAGGTTACTAATTTTCACATGGTTTCAAAGTCATTTTGCCGTTTACGCTACAGGCGTGATATTATTTGCTTGTTTTGTTTCGTTATACTGCAATTCCCACTATGGTTGTGAATAAATATGATTTTAAATATCGATTAATTTGCATAACGTGTAAAATGTAGAATGATTTGCTTTAACTCTGCTCTGACTGAAATCGTGAATAGTCGCTATCAGCAAATTCATCCTAACCTCTTATTCGAAATTATCTCGTCTTCTTCTGTATTTACAGCGCTGCTAGCCTATTTGTTGTCACTAACCGCAGTATCGGTACCTGCTGTCGCGCGTAATAATTAAACACACTTCCCGTCATGTGGCAAAGTTTCACGGCTATCGGCCGATGGAGCTCGGAGATCTCGTGCTGAAAACAAAATTAATGAGAAATAAACGCTTGCAAAATATTAGCCTGCCTTGAACTACCGTTCCGGACGGCCTAATAATAGGTAGGCTAGGCCTAATTTGTTGCATTTTTTTCGGACGCATTCGACAGAGGCCAGCACTTGCCTTTACTTATCGTAAGCTCGTTACTGCGAGTAGCTAGTGCATGTCTACCAGTCGTGTGTGCCGCAGCTGCTGTCCGCCGAATCTTGTGCATGGTCAAAGTCACCCGAGATGAAGTAGGTCTACATGCACCGCGTCCACAGAAAAGTACCCCCTGAAATATTTTGCAGTAACAAGCGCAACCCTCCCTTCCTTCTTTTTTCTCCCTCCCAATCCTCCCCTTCCCCTTTCCTCACCCTTCCCTTTCTCGCTTTACATGTAGAACCCTAAATTCCAGCTAGATGGTCTGGGGAGCGCTGTGAGCTTCCCCATTGGAGTATAAGACGGAGCCCATTTTAAATCGAATTTGGTGTATTATGGCCCTATAAAATATGAGATCTGGTGGCAACAATTTATCATTTTTCTGAGTCCCTAATATCTACTTTAACAAAAAAATGTGCCCGGCATGATTGGGGAGCTGGGCCCTTGGCCCACTTGTCTACGCGACTATTAATCATGATGTCTGCTACAGCAGCTGGGGTGACTGGTGATAGCCACGATGAGTTGGCTTAACGCGACACGGGGCCAAGAGATGTGAGGATTTTTGAAATCGCGGTCCATCATTCCTTAACGCAGCGTCATTTAACAACTGCCGATAGGCCTATATAATGACCTTCATTTATTTGCATTTATAAGAAATCGAAGTTTGAGCCTTGGTTATTTTAATAATAAGATGTAAGTGAAAATAAAAATGGATAATACGTCGGCCTAATGCCGGCGAATTATGCGGCCGTCCGCCTCAGAGCCGCACAACCGTAACCATAACTCCAACCTTGACCTTTGCGTTTGCTGAAAATTGGCACACCGACACTGGTGACTTCAGCCCTGGAAAACGTTTACATCAATTTCGTTTCTGCACTTTTTGTCTTCGAGTTAGCAACCCGTCGAGTCGGACAGATCCATGGACAGGCAAAAACCGTAATATGGCTAATTAGGACGGCCGCTTAAACTTATTTTACTTCGATAGACGAAACTGTTTAACAGAAGACGGAAGTTCCATTCGGCGACTATTTTTTTAGACTCAGTGATAAACGAGTGCTATATTTTCTGCAAGTTCTCTTCCTGGAAATTTCGCTATCAGCTGGCTGCTGAGACTGCAGGGTCAGCGTGCCGAGCGAGTATCGGCACGCGGTGGCGGCGGCACAGTGCTGCTGCTGATGTCGCTACTCGCTAGTCTCAGAGCAATCGGGCGCCGAATAGCAGCGTAAACGGCGTGCGATGAGATAGACTGTAGGCACTTCAGTCTGTGCATGGGACGAGCATACAGCCCGGTGGTGGCGACTGACCAGTAGCGGTATATCGCACGAAGCTATCGGCAGCTGCTGCCGCGCGGCAAAACATCGGACGATATTTCGCCGTACGTCATCGATCGATCCCTCTGTCGCTCACCCAGAGCGCGCTCTCTCTCTGGTTAAACACCATGCGGCTTCGTTCGATTAGCGCTACATCGATTCTCCCAGGTACATAGGTCTATAGCACGTGCGCAACGCCATTAGATTTAAATATTGATTAATTATGTACATTGGTCGGCTGTACGCATTCTAACCGTGAAATGGCTGCCACTTTTATAATATCCGATTGAGTAACGATTTAACCGGTTTTCTGGCGCGCAAAGCATAATGCGTGTATTAGGTTTACAACTCACTTAGGCCCCAAGTACGTCACCGTATGTCGTCTGTCCGTCTGTCTGGTTTTGGTTATTTCTGGGTTTTTTGTTGTCGGAGCCCGTACGGATTGCTAAACTGAAGGACAGACGGACGGACGAACGGACGGACGGGCAAACCCATAAAATTAATGCGGCCTCGCAACACTTCACGTGTTGTCTGATCGCTATAGGCCTATTCGATGCCAATATAATGACACGTTTTAGTTCATAATGTCTCTCTGTTTGCAACGATAGGCCTACCTGATATGACCAGTTTGTGGATATAAAGTAATACTCGTCCGCCTAAGTCTTCGCTTTATGGAGCCGCAAACTCGAAAATCTACTCTATGAGGAACGTGTCATAGGCTAATCTGTAGTTTCTTTGCGATAGCAAACTAAACTTTCATGTTATGAGACACAACTGGCGTTCGTTAATTTAAGTTGCTCACTGTTACCTGAAGCGACTTACGAGCTTAGGATAGCGGTAACTTGCTCGATTTGCGTTGTACATTCTGATATGACTGATTCTGTAGGCTACAGTAACTGTTCTCTCAGCAGAATTTGTGCATTTCTCTCCCGAAGATGTACTATAACAAGCAAAGATATCGGTACCAAGTGTCGTCATGTATGCGGCCGTTCTTGTATTTGCCTATAGATCTCAGGCGACCACAAACAAAGTTTAGCACTGGTTGACGTGCATACGCTGGTCATGGTCATAAGCCTACAGTACGTCAATACTTGAGCTTTATGACGTTTGGTAACCGAGACTAATAAAAATTAGTGGCCCATTACTTTCTCCTACACTGGGAAATGTTCCCACCGATTTTCGTTTTTCTACGCCTGTTTATTTTTGGGTTAGCATACCATATGAAATGACGAACGGACGGGCAATATCCGTAAAGCGGACTATTAGGACGGCCGAGTAATAAATGGAAATAAAATAGATTACAAGCAACACGTCGCGTATTGTCATATTGGTATTTAATAATGGTGATACAATGGCTGCTATCAATGGCGTAGCCAAGGGGGAGAGCAGGGGGCCATGGCCCCCAATCCTCTAGACAAAACATAAGCATACGTTTAAACTGCACGAAATTTACCAATTTGGTTAGTCTATTTTCGAGAAAATAATTAAAATCGTTGCTACCAGATATCATCTTTTGAGGCTAGAATGCACCAAATTCGATTTCGGCTGGGGCTCCACCCCAGACCCCGCTGGGGGAGCTTACAG
>Ga0056128_1010883_pt1 | contig 11293 bp, 5 predicted proteins | sample WorMetLIZISLAND2_FD_71113 | JGI IMG/M metagenome (GOLD analysis project Ga0056128, IMG submission 71113) | Marine gutless worms symbiont microbial communities from Max Planck institute for Marine Microbiology, Germany - Olavius geniculatus... ... | reverse complement strand
AAAACCGAACTTTTTGCCCGGTCTTACAGACATGACTAAGAACGTCTCATTGTGCTGACTACTATTACGTGACTTCACTGTTTAAGCTTATTGTTACGTGTCCTTGTAGTCTTAGGACTTCACGCCATGCCAAAGTTAATTCGTTCTTCATCATCATCATCATCATCATCATCACTGCGTGGATGTTCACTTGTCTGCTATCTGTCAAACGACTTGATAATGCCAGTCATGTCAATCTTCTATTTAAAAGTTTCATTTCGTCAATATCCAAATGTCTGTCCATTGTCCAGAAACATTTTGCACAAACTTGCTGACTTGCAAACATTTTATCAAATATCTGTCTTCAAGGTAAAACCCATGATTTACAAACACGGAAATATGACATCAGCATGATGTCACCGGTAGCAAAGAATACTTAACTTTTACACGGATGAAATACTAGTTTCCTCCTAAACATTCCCTGAAAATTTTGTGGAAATCTAAACATTTTCCACAAAGATATAAAAAAAACATGAGTGTGTGTGTTTTTTTTCTGAACACAGTGTATATATCATTCTACCAGTCATGCAGCATGCAGCTAAAAACAAATCTGTTATCTGCAAATTTTCACATTTCAACAATGTTCTTGTGCAGATAATTATGCAATTTTCAAACTTTGTTACAGACACACAATGTGATATACTGTAGGAGCTAATACAAATTTCAGCTGAATAAAAATCACGCTATCAATTTCTAAATAAATACTAAACAAATACTAACACTAACCAGACCATGAAATAGCAGAACAGAGCTAACATACAAAACCGTAAAAAGCACAAAGGTAACAGATACGGAAGACATACAAATGCAACTGCAACAAGTTCGCGCCTCATGTTGTTGACGTCCAAGGTAAATCCAGAATGACTTGGGCTTTCCCCACTGTCATAAGTCGTAAAGTGAGTGCCGAGAAAGTTAGACCTGGAGAAAAACACAAACTCTCTCTTCAGTTCTGCTGAACATTCCTTCGGTAATTAACCAACTTCTGCCAGAATTATACAGTACACATACCTTGCTTTTAGATCTATTTTGTTGCGTTATACCTGGTTTTACAGATTGTCAATCAACATGCCCATCTAAATTGAGAACAAAAGCATCAATAAACACTATACAGAATTGGCATCGCAAACGTAAGCCACATTAACAAAGCTCAAACAATGGGCACCATGTATTACAAAGTACAAGCATAAAATCTGCTGCAACTTATGTGATAGTCAAAAAGTCAATAGTCATACTGTCTTAGAAGTGTTGTAAATAGCAGAGTCGGCAATCAGTTCAACTTCAAGTCAGCTATAAACACACAGAAAAACTTTAAATACAACCACCTTCATCGCCCTTACAAGGACACAGGATGTTCTACTAACTTCTACATATTCTAACTCCGTGACATTTTTACTGAAACAAAAACAATACCGAAGTTTGCCAACGAATGAAGCACTGTCACGGCTGAGGTCTGTCGGATCAACGGAAATGAGATAATTTGATGTTTTGCTTTTCTTTCGCTTTCTCGCAGCCAACAGGAACACCTGTGTGACAGATCACAAGCACAAGTCATCAAGAAAACTGGTATTATTATTACAGATCAAAGCAGTTTGCTACATAGTACAGAAGACGAAGAGCCTGAACAGTTAGCAACTAAAACACAGCTAAGTGTCCAGAAAGATTTTTAAAAGCTGCAGCATGGGCAACACAGCTTAGCTCAGTATGTAAATAAATAATGCAGAAAGGTTCTGTATGCTGTCGAATATTAATCTAGAGTATAAATTGTTTGCAAGCACAGAAAACAAACTCGTTTTCCATCGCTGCGTTCCATGTGCAGATAATACGTTGGATACATGTTGCGGTCGACGCCTTTCTTGTCGCGGCTTACACGACAGCGCATCACAACACCCTTTGGTGCGGAACAAAATATAAACAGCTCGATGTTCTCTGTTGGGTCCGGGACCTTCACCGACCCACTTGCATCAGACACCTGACAGTAAAACAACAGCATTTAATTGAAAAAAGTTCAGTTCCGCTGCAATTGCATCTATCATCACTGTAATTGTCATAATCGTCATCAACACAAAAGCTCAATTGACCATAACTCACTGCAACCACAAGTCCACAATACCCTTAGTATATCATAGTAATAAGATTTTCGTAAAACAAATACAATGTGATGCTAAAGATAATAAATATTATCACAAACAAACAGCAATAGTTGAATATTATCATGTACATAACTCAATTACTGACTCACTCATTCTCCTGTGCTGACAATGTTGCAGTGGCCACTGGCCACACCTGAAAGACTAATCTAACTGTAAGCAAATGTATATATTGTATATATTGCAATAAAAAAATAACAGTCATCATGATAGATAACTGTTGCTTAAGCTGCCATCAAGTCACTTGATAAACATCAGCTGAAAACGTCCATAGGTCTTTCAATTGCATAAATGTTTCAGTTCTCGGCATCGTCATATCTCACGACAGACCAAAATAACTCATCTGCTCATGAACATATTTATAAACCAGAAAACAGCTGCGAGACTAAGAACCGTTTTGTTGGCCGGGCTGCTGGTGGTCTCGGGAAGCTTGTGTGTGGTTGCCCAAGCTGTTGATCCAGTCGCTACTGCAGTGTCCTGTTCACTGACGTCACCCACGACAGCAGCGTGTGAAACCTTCGCTTCTTCACGCTGACTGACCGCCGGCTTCTCGGATCGATGTCTGCACCTCGCTGGCTCTCCGCTTGCTGACCAGCATAAACAACACACTAACTCTATCACAGTGTTGTGATGACAGCATCATAAATATTTTCGTGACTACTACTATCAGGTAGCAACCAAAAGTTAATGTTGGGTTAGGGTTAGGATTCTGGTAAAGGCATAAAATTAAGCGACGTCTACGGGGTGATAAATTTCTACACGCGATTTTTATCTGGTAGTGAATTTTGCAACAGACTGGAGTTGCATGTTGTTTATGAGTCTCAGCAGGCGTGATAACAAAGTCAGCGTAAAAAAGCCTTTACTACTCACTTACAATTTAAATAAACTATGTTAAGCCAAAATCAAATACACATTCGCAAAGTGCTGTAACACCTAAAAATAAGAAACAGAAGAACTTGTTGATGTGCCTGCTTATTAATTGATACATACAACCAAGTGTCACATAAATAATAATAGAGAAAAAAACAATAATTCGTTACCGCTTCTGCCAGTAGCAAGATTGCCGTCATTGGTGTGATGAACGGCTGCACTGGAAGCTGCACCGGAAGCTGCACCGGAACTATGGTGATCAACAGTAGCAGTATCATCAGCATCACCACCACCACCATGACTACCACCAGGCTTGTGTTGCTGGACATGCATTAATCTGCTACCACTGGAACTGGTCACGTGCCTAGTCGATGCGTCTGGCTTTGTGTGGTGACCGCCCAGCTCTGGCTTCACTGCTGCACTGTTTTCAATGTCTATCAGCTCCGGCCCATCTAAATCTGTGCATCGACCATCCACATTCAGTGTCAGAAGAAATTACAGTGCGGAAAACTTTGTGCCTTTTTTCTGGTCGACCCTTTAATTATTCATACAAAGGTTTTTTTCTTAGATACATCACAACAATCGTTCACTCATTCAGTGCAAAAAGGTGTTCAGCACAAATACACTCTGCCTCAGAAGTCTGAAAACATTTCCTACAGTGAAATTCAGTAGATCAACGGCTGATCCACGTCTCATCAACTGTTACTACTGTGATCGCTGCACTGACTAAAGAGACAACATTTGATACACAATGTGTCTGCAAAAAGTAACTCCCATGACATTGTAAACAGAAATGCCAAATCAGAATAAATACAAAATATGCAAAATATTTCATTGGAAAATATTATTTTGCTGTTGGTTAAATACCAGACATTTTACTGTATCCAGCATATTTCATAAACGAGGCATGCTCGATAGCATTCCTCTACTGTGAAAATTAAAAAGAGTGAGTGAATAGGGTTTAACGTCCCACCCGACACAATATAGGACATTTTGGGGATGACCTTTTCAGACAAAATGCACAAAAACACATTGTGATGGAATGGTAAGTTTAACCTTTACAACAAAAAAACAGAAAGTTTAACCTTTACAGAAACAAAAGGTCTAACGAAACACCAAACTCACCAAACTGGTTGTCATTGTTCACAGTCTGACTGACGTGGTCAGATCTGATGAGATCGACAGAGTTTTCCCTCGGAGGTCTGCGAGGGCCTGATGACGGTCGGTCAAGATTGGGTTGCAATAAGCCCGACGGCTTTCTTTTCTTCTCCTGATTCTGCTTTATCCGCTCATGCTGCAGACACCATACAATACCTTTTGTTTTTTTCTTACCCATCAATATAATAATGCTCATCAAATTTTTTTGTTGCTAAAATCATCCCATGAAACCCAAATCCACTTCTAATATACAACAGTCATCCCAAAAAAAACAAAGTTCAAAAGGGCATCATTCTGTTAATTTGCAAAATACCAAAAATCTCAGGTGTACAATTTGTAACTTATATCCAAATTGCTAACGATGAGTGATGACAGTTACATTATAACATTGGCCAAGGGCATCACGGAATCCAAAAATCATCACAAGCTGCTCAGCTGCTTTAGTGCAATTAACCTCAGCATCAAACAAAGTTCAAACTTTCAAACGTTTCATGGTCACTTCAAAGTCACTGAATTTTTCACATTGCAACACAAACTGATAAGTCCCAGAAACCACCTCAGATATCACTCACATATATCTATCAGTTCTAGCTCTGCTTACATAAGTACTAACTGAAAAATGGTATACAATGTCTAATTTCGTAAAAAAACCAATGTCATCAAACAACGTGTTTATCAGTGTAAAAAGAGTTCACTAATAATGTAACACTGGTCTAACAGAACGTCTGCGTAAGTGAGTGAGTGAGTAGGGTTTAACATCCCGCCCGACACAGTATAGGTCATTTCGGGGACGGCTTTTGCAGGCAAAATTGCACACACACATAATAACAAAACAAAAAGTTTAACCATTACAGAAAGTTTAACATCTGCAATCTCTAGTACTTTGAACCACAATGAACTTAAGCAAATGCTCTGCAATGCGAAATAATATGTGTCAGCAGATAGCTAGAGCTGTACTAACACACAAATTATTCAGAGGGAAAATATAACATGATGTAGAAAACAATGAAACAAATTACCTCCTTCTCCCACTTTGGAGCATAATCAACACTAAAACAAACAAAAAGCCAGTAACACAGGCTACTCCATGCAACTCTTTATTCAAATACTGTCAGTTTTCACAAATATCTTCATATGGTAACAATGTCACTCACTAAACCAACATATAGGACTGGGACAAAATACATCAGATACAGATAGTCCATTGGTCTCATTATTCCTCTAGTTACTTTCCAACAAAGAAGTGAGTAAATAAACACTCATAGCATGCTTAAAAGCCAGTTGAGTTGACCTTATCTACTTCAGTACTTTACCAAAGTTAGCAATCACCAAAGACATCTAAGACACAAGCTGGTCCACTGATCCGTGAGTTCCTTCTGTAAGAAAGGTACAGTACATCAACATATCATGCAAAAAAGGAACTAACAACTTATGATGACAACAGCGCAGTAAGCACACTTAGCATAACAAAAATCTGAGCTAATGCTCATGAGACGTGCGAGAGCCCATAGCAGTTCTTGTTTGCAGGTAATTTTGGTCTATGTCCATCCATCTTGTCTCAATTCACTATTCTGCAGCTGAAAATCGCAAAAATTCACTGAAAACCTCCTATTTTGTGGTTGAAGGTCAATCAAGGTCACTGATGTTAATAGTACTAAAAAGCACGTTACCAGTGCTTGTTTTGGCAAGTAGCACGTCTGTGCCTATCTGCAAGCGTTTTTACGCTAGACAAGTGAATAGCCCAAAAATCACCACTTTAAGGGGTTACCCGTATTTGACACTCACGTGCGCCAACCTTGTTGAACGTAGAAGACTGCGACCTAGACCGCTACAATCTACGTTCAATGCTGAAAATTTCATACGCAGGTTGTCTTGGTCTATCTCCTGCCATTTCGATGCAATTCAGTGTTGAAATGTGCGCCGCAGTCCGAAATCGTGAAAAATTCACTAAAACTCCTTATTTTGGGGGTTCAAAATCATTCAACGTCATAGATCTTGACACTTCTAAAAAGCTTGTCACCAATGCTTGTTATGATAAGCAGCATGTCAGTGCCTATCTGCAACCATTTCCATGGCAGACGAGCAATAGCGGCAAAATAACGTCTTTTTAGGGTGGGTGCCCCACTTTCACCTCCTCCTTCGTGGAAACCCTCTAAACCCAGTGGCGTGAAATTTTGTTACAAAACACTAGAGACCCTAAGCTATCATATAATGAAAACCAGAAGTCTCTCTCACCTGGTCTTGGAACGGTACCAGGACGTGACAGACACAAGACACAAGACAGACACCAAGACAGAAAATTTACCATAGCTAATACACGCTACACTAGCTATCTCTCGCGCGTAAAAAACTGGGTTTTTTTGCTCTACTAAAGAGAACAATGACAGTCTAATTTCAGATGCACGCATGTTTAAGTACACCACAAGAACCAACGCCAACGAGTGGGTAATAAATTATTCAGTCAAGAGACACAGTCCCACTGAGTACAAATGCAAATTACTTCTGCCACCTACCACCGAAGTTCAGTGCTCTAATCATCAGAATCTAATGCAAGCTCAGCCTTACACTCATGACCTCTGACCTTTTGACACGTTAAGTGCAGCATTTTAGAAGTAATATGAGTAGAATGAGAACAGCACAGCTTACCTGTTGTTTATGAACGAATTGGTCGACATTCTGCACTAGAACACATACAATGCTGTCATTATAACACATACATATGTATAGTACATACACAAAGCATACTGAATTCACATAGACTGTTTTGACTGACTGACTTTACGACGTAAAAATACATCACAAAAAAGTTTTCTACAGCACCTCCTACAGCAACGAATGGCAGCACCTAAAACTTCGGGACATTTGCAAACAACCTTGAGCAAGCTGCTCCTAATAAACTGTGAGCTCAGCTCAACTTAGCCTCCTACCCTCAGCGGAATGGAACTGAGTACTAGCTAAGGACTATGGGGTGAAGACCTACTGTCACAGTACTGTGGCTGATTAGGGTGGTGGTACGTCTGCTAGCTGCACTGCTGGTCTAGTTGTTCACTAGTGTAGGCAATGGATGGCCGCATAGTGCTCTGTGGTATCATTAGCTCATGCCAATGGGCTGCCACTTCCAAGACTGTAAAGCACTTCAGGTCTTGAGTCTTGTCTCATGTAAGAAGCACTATAGCAAGTGCTGGATCTATTATCTTTCTTTTTAATAAAGAAATATGAGTACTGTAAATAACACAACAAAAAATAAAAAAATATCCTAAAATAATGCATAGAATAAACCTGGACCAGAGATAACATAAGCCTGCATAACATGAGTGAGAACAAATGAGCTGCATTAATGCTGAGTATTATAATGCCCATACACCACATTAAATGAAAATGCATTAAACTAAAAAAACAGTTAAGCATCAAAATGTCACCATGTTAGGGCGAATATGAAAGTTGACTTATATTAGCTAAAGCATGTTACTCTGATGAGAAGAGAAAGATGGGTGAGATCACACTGATTATATCTCTTCACTAAAGAAGCAAGTGAACTGTGCCATTGATTTTTGAATCCAAAAACAGAAAACAAATTTATTGCAATCATGAGTACACAAATCTATTTTGATTTTAATGAAAAAAAATTCTGTTTAAGTTTTGAATTTTTTGTTTTAATTTTAACTGCTTTCTTTTTCTCATTTTTGTTTCCTACTAGTTTTGACAATTTTGGCATTATCATTCTAGTTATTGTTGATGAACTCATTACTTTTTTTGTTATTAGCAATTTTCGTTTTCATTACACACAAAAAATCACAATGATGCAGCTAAATAACTACCTGGCTGAGCAACAAACTCAACAATAATGAAAGTAAAATATTACGTAGAGAAGTCAGATTAATGAGAAAGAAAGTAAATACTGATAATTCACTAATATGTGGCAACAAACCTCTATTAATCAGCCTCTAAGCTACAACTATTAATTTAATCTACCTGCTAAGCTGAGATCAGCAGCGACGCCGGCGGTAACGGAGAAATGTAGTCATCATCATCAGTGCAGTGTGACTAGTGCTGGCCAGTGACAGGTACTAGCTGCAGCAACCAGCCAGGATGACACCTGCAAGCCTAATGCCCCACAGGTAGAATAATCAATACCTAGGCACGCACCTGCCCGTTGTCATAGAAACCAGCACCAAAGACCACGCCCGTGTGGTCACTAGCACACAGCCTAGGAAATCTGCAATAAAGCAACAACGTTAACATCACTATAGGCTATGAACATGAACATACTGGTCACACCACCAAGTGGGGGGGGGTAATACGAAGAAAATGAAACAGCCTATACCCACTATATGCTCATCCCTAGATAAAAATCAGTACAGAAAGTTGTTACACAAGGTTTACTTCTGCCCAGTTGATGGAGTGAAAGGCAAAGATACTGTTTGTCTGTGTGTGCAAAGCAGACAGTTCAATCAGACCAGTTAAGGTGTTACATGCTAATATCCCCAAGATGGTTAAAATCACGAACTTCAAATCTGATATGCATGTTCCCAAGACCATCTGCATAAGATACTTAAAAAACTAGAAAAGGGGGAGGGGTGGACAGTTACATGACTTCAAAATTTTTAAGTGTTAAATGGCAATAACTCCATAGAATTTGAAGCTGATTGACATGATTGACCCCTCAAACATGCGTGTATTAACTATGGTAATTCTGTCCATCTGTCTGTCCTGGTGTCATGAGGCGGTACCGTTCCAAGACCAGGTGAGTCTAAGAATTCGCATTTCACCACATGATAGCCTAACGTCTCTAGTATTTTGTGACAAAATTTCATGCCACTGGGTGAAAGGGGTCCCCCAAAAGAGGGGGAGAAAGATGGGCAAACCATGACTCATACACCCGGCATAAGTGTAACTCTATTCGCAATATGGCGCCACGCAACTATCGAGATTGGAGATATCGGTATTTACATATTAACTTAGCGTGAACATCTCAATTTTCAGCTAAACTACTGAACGGATTTGAGAACAGTTTGGACTGCTAGAATCCATATCCAACAAGCTTCCTATCGGTACTGGATTTGCATATCCAGACTTAGTGGAAAATGTGAATTTTGACTAAGTAGGTTGAAAAGGGGCGTGGCAACTTTCGAAAAAAAATATCATATATTTCGTCAAAGTATGCAAATTAGAACGAATTGCGAGAAATACTAAATATTGCATTCATTAGTGCGATATATAAGGAATTTGGTGATATATAATTTTTATGGAAACTAAGTGAAGAAATATGAGATCGATTATCGAAGATCGATTTCGTTGGTGGCAGACCACAGATGCAAAAATGGGGAGCAAACAAGAAATTTGAGCTAATGCTCACGGGACGCGCGAAAGCCTATAGCAGTTCCTGTTCGCAAACTGTCAGTCTATCTTTAGCCATTTCGTCGTGACTTTTACGGGGGTACCGCTCTTTGATGTCCTCGTGCACAGGTTTCCTTGAACCTAGAAAATCAAGACTTGAACTGTCGAAATCTACGTTCAATGCTGAAAATTTTATACGCAGCTTGTCCATGGCTATCTCAATTGGTTTTGGTGCAATTCGCTCCTGCAATGTGTCTCGCAGCCCGAAATCGCCAAAAAAAATCCATAAAACCTCCTATCTTGGCGTTCAAGGTCATTCAAGGTCATTGAATTGAGCGCCAATCGAGAGCCAGAGTACGACTTCCTATCAGTAACTAACAGTAACCTAGGCCCTATCTCGCACCATTGCTAAGATACAGCGACTTATTGGCCAAAATTCGCAAATTTTGCCTACCCCCCATGTGACCAAAAGTGGCAATAGTAATAAATTCATGATGGCAGCAGCCGCCATCTTGAATTCAGTTTATCGCTCATAGCTCGCTTGTTATCGTGTATATATGCACGAAATTTGGCAAGTGGACTCATTTTATGGTCCTATGTACAAAGTGACTATAATACCGAACAAAAATTAAATCCAAGATGGCGACCGCTGCCATCTTGGATTTTTGCACAAACACTAATAACTCAGCTGCTGTTTGAGTTAAATTAATGAAATTTTGCAGGAGTGTAGCCAGCTATTACAGGAAATAAGTGATATGACCAAAATTGGCAACAGTAATAGCACAATGACAGACATCTTGAATTCAGTTTATCGCACATACCTCGCTTGTTATTGCGTATATGTGCACGAAATTTGGCACGTGGACTCATTTTATGATCCTACATATGAATTGACCATAATATTGAACAAAAATAAAATCCAAGATGGCGGCAGCCACCATCTTGCATTTTTGCACAAACACCAATATCTCAACTCGTGTGTGAGTTAGATTAATGTAATTTTGCAGGAGCATAGCCAGCCATTACATGAAATGGGCCATGTAACCAAAATTGGCAACAGTAATAAACTCAAGATGGCGACAGCAGCCATTTTCAATTCCGTTTATTGCCTATAACTCGCTTGCTATTGCATATATTCGCACAAAATTTAGCACGTGGCTTCACTTTATGGTCCTACGTTCGGAAATACCATAATATTGAACAAAAATAACATCCAAGATTGTGTCGGCCGCCATCTTAGATTTTTGCACAGAGTGTAATAACTCAGCGACCGATTGAGGTAGATTAATGCAATTTTGCAGAAATGTATGTAGTAGTAGATATGTAGTAGCTGTTGTAGTTGTAATGCAATACAATATTCGTTTAATTCAAGCGTAGACAGACCGCTACGTAGGTAGTAAAAACTAACAGGCTATAGTGACTTTCCAAATTCTGATAAAACCGCAAATATAATATTTAAAAAATGTAAACAATTTATTTAATGTTGTATAAGCGATGATGTAAAACAGAAAAAATCCAAAGTATAAGCACGAAGTAATGTATTAGCTTAGACATTTAATCTGTCCTCAGTAGCCAGATAAAAATGTCTAAGCTAATACATAATGTTCGTGCGGCAGCCACCATCATTATGTATTAGCTTAGACATTTTTATCTGGCTACTGAGGACAGATTAAATGTCTAAGCTAATACATTACTTCGTGCTTATACTTTGGATTTTTTCTGTTTTACATCATCGCTTATAC
>Ga0056128_1010881_pt1 | contig 11294 bp, 9 predicted proteins | sample WorMetLIZISLAND2_FD_71113 | JGI IMG/M metagenome (GOLD analysis project Ga0056128, IMG submission 71113) | Marine gutless worms symbiont microbial communities from Max Planck institute for Marine Microbiology, Germany - Olavius geniculatus... ... | reverse complement strand
GAATCAATTGTCAGAAGATATTAAACATGTACAAAATATAACTACATTTAAGAATAAATTGAAGGAATTATTTTACAATGGTATGTCTTTGTGTTGAAGTTATACATTGTTATGTTCTGGCTGGTTTTTGCAATTCGTCATAATCATATTGTTTGAAACTGACTATTGTACTTTTCTTTTTTTCTTTCTTTTTTTCTTTTTTATCTTTGGATATTGTATCACTGATTACTTATAGTTACTATGGGCGGCCAGCGTTGATGAGCGTTTGCTTTTTTGGTAGCCCGCCTACATTGTCTAGTCATTGTACGACAATATTGTATTTTATGTTTTTGGCAAATAAATACTCTCTCTAATATACCAGAAATGCAGAATTGTAATATTCAACTTCTCCCCCAATTTTTCAAAAACTTCCTTTACGGCGAATCACTTGAAGTTAGCAGGGAATTGCTCCAAGGACTTAGGGGGATAGACGCCCCTGATCTAGTCTGCTTTCGGCGCTTTGTAGATCATAGGCACTGAATGCTACGAGGTTATAAGAATACGGTGTAGATTTCAGTTCACATGGCAGCTAAGCGACATGTTTACGGTGTGACGACCGGATCTTTAGTTATTAGGCTACTTGCCGATTTGCTGCAAAGTGTATCAGTAAAAAAATTGGTCCAATTATGACGAAAACTTTATTGGTGGCGCTTTGTATACGGCTTGCTATGTGCGACGCACTTTCTCATTTCACCCATGAACTGCGGGTGACAACGGCTTCAATCGCTCAGCTGTATTTGGTCGTAAACCTGTGGAGAGTGTCCGATATCACAAGATCGCTGCTGCACGCTTGAATTCTACCTGCGTTTATGACCGGCTGCATTGAGTGCTCGCCTTTCTATAGTTTAGATCTCCCGCTATACGCTGGAAGTTCAAACCATTGGATTTGATTGAAGTCGCCTGAACACGGCAACGATCCATTTACAACGAACGCCGTGCGCGTGGTAGGCCTATGCTGTCGACCGCGGCACATTTGGCTATGGAGATATTCATTCATGATTTTCGTAATTCTCATCTGCAAAAATACAGGCTAGTATAAAATTCATCTTCGGCCGATTTTGAACAACAAATGCCTGGGAATTTAGGGAATTTAACGAACGTGATGTTTAAATGTTGCACGTCATGTCCATAAACGCACAAATTGCAATTTCGAGCAAAGGATAGACTAAAATTGCAAAACCTTAAAACAGTGGGCGTTTTATTTGATGACAATCTGTGTAGTATTACACAAAAACCCTCAAGACAGATTAAAACTTGGAATTAGAGTATAAAGACTGCAGTATAACGGACTAGATGCAGTCAGTTTTGTTTCGGTGAAAATTGAACTCAAACAAAAAAAACTGCACGAAAATTTTTTGAGGATTGACAAAATTTTAGAGGAAGAGACTTTCCGCGAGGGCCGGACAACAATAGAAAGTAGAAACACAGTATTTTGCTCACGCCTTGCTATAGCGGAATTCTGTCGTGTATATGCAGTAGTGAACGAGGCGCCATTCCATGTCGTTGAGAGCGGCTACGGAGGATTTCTACTTCCAGTGGACATTTACCTACGCACGTCGTGTGAGCCCAGGCGGCTGCGTTTCCTCTACGACCTCCAGTTAGACTCTTCCTGCTCGGTCGCCTGTGTCCGCTATGAGAAAGTTGTCTTCTGGAATCCGTCTGAACCGCTTCGTTCAGCACTCAGACAATCCGGCGCCGTAAGTCGTTTACCGACCTTATCTAAACTTTCTATTATTCGCAACTGTTTATAATTTTGCTTTCATCGGTTATGTACTTTATGCTGTTGCCGGTTAGGCTGTACATTAACTGATTACCGGTATTGTGACAGTTTCAGCAGCTAGTGCTGCTGCGGTATTTTTAAATCACTTGATTTGAATTGATTTCAAATTCTGACGACTAGCTGTGAAGTCGATTTGATATTAATGAAAATTATCAACGAAAACGGTTTTGTGTCTATTTTCAGATTTCCAATTTTGATTTACGCAGGTTTGCAAACTTGGGTTATTCGGTTTTGTTTTGTGTAAGCTAAAACAATTTAAAAAGTTCAAGAAACTTCCGTTATAAGTTTTGTATTTGTTGTGGAATAAATTTAAATTACTGACAAAAGTTAATTTTATATTGTAATTTTAACTTTTGACAATCCCGTAATTTATAGAAAAACTATGTTGCAGGAAAAATGAGGTACAGGATGTCCTTGAGTTGTTTCCGTGTACACTAAAACCCGACAAAACACTTTAAAAGTTTGAAAACAACTTTACCACAAAACCTAGGTTGTTTAAAGCTTTAAGCTGTGGTTTTGACTGATATTAAATCTAAAAATTTATGTGCCTTCAGTTGCAGTCTGGCGAAAGGTATGGACTGGGGAATATTTGTTTTATTTTTTGACAGCAGCTCATAAAAACAAAGTGTCACGCTGAATACTACACGAGAAGTAAAAATACTACAGCGTAACAGACTAGATGCAAGCAAGGGCGGAGTTTTTTTCGGGTGAGGGGAGAGGAAAGAGACGGGCGGGAACTTAAAGCACAGGAATTTTGTTACTGCTAGGTGTCGTACGTGAGTCGTTGGCGAGGCGGTCTACCGTCAGCATCATCATTACCATCTGCAGCATCAGCAGCAAGCGCTAGTGCGTCCTACTCGTCGTCATCCGGGTACGGCAGCGGCAGCAACTGCTCGGACCTAGTACACTGCGACTCCAAGACCCCGCTACGACTGCTAGATTTACAGCGACGCCAGCAGCAGCGCACCTGCACCGGATCCGATGACGTCAGACGCACCGTGATGTCACAGCGCAACACCTTTCCCACGCCCGGCAGCGCCGGCGACAGTCAGCTGCAGCCGTCCGTTAAATACGAACTCAACTCGTCGCTGCTGGTCGGTTCACGACATTCGTTTGTTTTAACGTATTTTAGTAGAAGTAAATAAACAAGTGAGCGGAGTAGTTCGGTAGAACGTAAAATCGGCCCTGCACTCTGGTAAATTATAAGTAAGTAAGTGCAAATTTTGGCTGGAGGTTCAACCCTCAGGCTACTCCGCCACCTAGGGGTTAGGAACTCTGTCTAACACAGTGTGTCATTGGAGTCCAAAACTCGCCTACCTGCCAACTGAAATCTAAGTTCATCAAACGGTTTAAGCAGGGAGCACGAATGTGACAGACAGACAGACAGACCACGTCATGGGGATATTAGTCGCTATAGGCGAAATCGTTTGCGCTAGAGCGATTACGAATTTTCTGTTGTATTACTGTTGTGCGTTCGGACGCGCTACACGGCCATGACTCGGTCCATCTGCTTCGTACGCTGTTTTGGTCTATCTTACAAGCAACTCGTTTCTTTAGACCCTAGCTCAGACACTACTGTTTCTCGTTCTACTATCACACCGAGCCCGCACCCGTTTCAGGTTATTTGCAACGACAGAAATGCACTGAACTGAAGTGCCATTTTGTTGGCTTTTTACAGTTGGTGTATCACAGTTAAACTGTCATTTTAGTCAAGTTCAGTTCAGCTCTGTCGCTTTGTACACATCCCTTACAGGCTCAACCGAACTGAAATTCTGTCATCTCGTTCGCTTTGCATGTGTCATAAAGCGTTGTATAATTTGCTTTTTTATTTACTCAGGTACTTGTTGGTGTTTGGTGCAGGATCTGAAGCCATCAGAGAACGTAGAAACAGGCGCCGGTAGTAGGTCATCGTTCACGTTCCTTCAGAGCTGGTTGCGCCAAGTCACGTCTTCGTCGACGTCGTCATCGGGCTGCGTGGAACAAAACTCGCCCGCCGCCACATCGCGAAGTACGGCCGACATTCTCTTTTTACTGTTAAGCACATTTTTATGGCCTCCACCTTTCAAAATAAACGGTTTTTAAATTGATTTTTGCGATTTTCGGCTGCAGCGCACAATCTAAGAATGAACTGCAACAAAATGGCTGGAGATAGACTGACAGTTTGCGAACAGGAACTGCTATAGGCTTTCGCGCGTTTTGTGAGCATTAGCTTAAATTTCTTATTTTTGTTAACGTACAAACGGGGACATATCAGTGTTAGGCCTATATACACATACAAAATGCAAAATGGCTATAAGTAATTTTTTCGATGAGTAACAATGATGTGATAACGGTTACTGAAATTATTTTGTGTCTCCCCAAAATTTTATGCCTTGCCGAAACAAATTTCTGGCTACGCTCCTGATGTTTTTTACCGTTTCCGGCACTGAATAGTCACCTATGTTGTGCTGATGCATGTGCCGACGTTAAGAAACTAGTCACGGGTGCTCGTCGAAGCGTCGCAAAGGTCGTCCAAGGAAGTACGTCGCTGCAGCCGGAGACCGGACGTTGACCGGCGACGCGCTGCTTGTTGACATCACAGCGGCGTCTGACAGCGGACTGGCGGCAGGGCGCAGCTGCAGCGTCGTACCACTATCTCTACCACCCCGGCCAACCATCACCAGTACAGAGAGACCACCGCCTCCAGCGCCAGCGACAGTCGTCACTCACGGATCGTCAACCTCCGACAACGACAAGCCGGCGCCGGTATATAATCAGTCAAACAGTCTTTATCGTAAAAAACGTAAACGTAAAGCCCTTCCCGAGCCTTACGGCCCATAGGGCGGCGCTGATCTCCGTTTCCTAAGGCCTTCAGCCAGACACCAGTTTTTACACTGCGAGATCACGGATACGGGGCCAGTGTATCGCGCAGTGTGCCTGTTTACGTTTTAGCTAGCGGTGAAGTCGGTACCAAATTATACTGCTTGGTGACAGAGGCACATGTGTGTGAAGAACTTGCTTAAGGTCGTTACCCGGCAGTGTTTTGGATCGGAGTCGAACCTGCGCCTCTGAGTTACTTCAGGATTACAAGTCCGACACGTTACCGTTAGACTAGCGAGCCACACGCCGAAGCAAAAATACACTACAGACGATGATGTAGGCCTAAAACTGAATGAAGTTCAAACTGCATGTAACACCAAATTGTATAAAAGTACTACGTAGAAACGTTAAAAAGACTACAGATGCAGCAAATGACACCACAGAGACTTTTCGTTTCGGAGTAGGACTACTGTAGTAGGCCTAGGCCTAGCTCAAATGTAGGCTATATGAATCGATCAATGACAGTTTCTGGATCTCATTAAAATATAAAGTAGGTCCACGGGGCCTACAGATATTTTTAACACAACATGTGGTAACTGTGATACATTATTTTTTATCAGTCAGTATACTACCGAAGCAAGCAGAGTATAAATGTCGCTTGGCAACGGCGCGTTGGTCAAAAAAGTTGCAGTTTTTCGACAGAAGAGGTAATGGGTGCTTATAATTTTAATTTTCCTGCAAAATTCACCTAAATGGAATTCTTAGCCCCAAATTTTGCATTTTTGGACGAAAATTTTCGGACAATAAGTTTTTCCGACAGCATTCCCGCAACCCAAAATTTAGGGGGGGGGGGTAATCCTCCTTGTTCCCACCCCACCTCGACGTCACTGTGGCTTGGCACTTTCTTGCCAACGAACATTGAATGTTTTTGCGCAGCGGGTAAAGCGGCGAGGCAAGGTGGTCAATCGGTCGCGGAAAGAGATAGTCAGTAGTACTCTACAGCGCGGACGACGACGTCAACCACTCGTCAAGTTTATCCCGGCCGCTAGAAAACGATTGTCGCCAAAGAAATCATCACAGAAACCGCTGACACGTCAACGATCAGCTACATCACTAGCTAGGCCTACTACGTCATCGTCGACGTCATCATCACGGCCTGCCGTTGTTGTTGCTGCTGCTGTTGCTGCCTCTGCTGTTAGTGGGGGAACTTCAGTTGCTGCTGGCACTGCTGTGAAGCGGCCGCGAGGTCGTCCACGCAAGCATCCAATTGCAGGTAAGACACACCTGCACACCGAAAATATCAGATAATATATATTATTATACCTGTGACACCATATGCATTTATGCTATATGGAGTTTTCGGGTTTGAATCCAAATCAGTTACTTTTCCACTGTCGTAAAGTCGTGATTGATTATGACGTACAAGTGTAAGTCGTATATAATAAAATGCTTTTCGATAACAATGACACTGTTGTGACCCTGTTGTGGACTATGGACCGTATATGTATATGTATTTTTTGGTGTTGCTATTGTGTTATTTTTGTGTTTTTCTACCGTGATCGGTGAATTAAAGATTATCATAATAAACTGTGTCAGTTGGTGTCAAATGTTGCATTTATTACGAATTGCAAAATTAATTACATATTACACGTAGTGAGTTGGTCAGGATTAAAGTTAGTTTCAGTGCTAAAATTTAATGATTACGATTTTGCTGTCAAAACCTAAATTAATGCATATAATTAATGCATAGAAAGTTAGAAAGATATAGGACTAGGCTACCTGGCGGACAGTCGTTCCGAAGAAGGCAGCATCGATTGTTGAAACGTCAACAATTATTTCGATATAAAGGTTGCATTTTGACAAATTTGTATAACGTAAGTTACTATTTTGACCTGTAAGTCTATTGAAGCATACTTTAATGCATTTGTCTCTGTTTGTCAGCGCCGCGACCGGCTCGCGCTGCCGAGGTTGTACCGCGGGTTGTCGCCCCGAGGACACGGACCACCCACACAGCAGTAGCACCTGCCTCGCACATCACACGCCGACCGAAGCCTCTTAGCGACGTGGAGGCCGACAGTAGCGACAGTGATGTCATCGTGACCGGATACGTCGCACCGAGGCATGACGTCACTGGTGCCGAGAGATGGCGGGAATCTACGGACGACAGCGAAACGACTGCAGCACGATGGGCGAGATCGCGAGTACCGACGCACGACAACAGCAGAAAACGCGACGGCGAAACGACCAACAGACCGAGCGTTAGCCAGTCTGCTGTGAACAGCGTGGATGACTTGGCGCAACCGGTGAAGAGGAAGCGTGGACGTCCGAGAAAATACTCTCTACCGACAAACGGCGCCTCCAGCGTCAACAGTTCCGCTGGTTCCCGCGCCAGCAGGTCAGCCGTCGCCGCCGTGAACAAGTTCTTACTTATTTATTTATTCGTTTGTTCAGTTAGTTATTATATACTTGTTATCAAACACACGTTAAGTCATTGCCAGTCTTGCCGGCAGTTTTCGTGGGCTCTTCTCTGTTTTCATTCTTGATGAATAAATGATGATGTACAAACGTACTTACTTACTCAACTAACAAAGAACTGTTCGCTGTTCTGCTGTAGAATGTTTACACCGCGAGATGACAGTTCGGCTCGTCGTGGTTCAGCAATGCAGGTCCAGCGCCCGATGATGACCGCTGACGACCGAGGTACAGAGGGGAGCGACCGACGTCGAGTGACCCGGGCATTGACGACGGCCCAGCTGCAGCAAGAGTGGAACGTATCGCGATCTGAATCCAGCAGCGCTGTCGTCACGCCAGCCAGGACCACACCACCTCTGTACCTCGAACTCTCGTCCACTGACGACGAGGACTACGACGTCGAACCAGCGGCACCAGTTCCAACCGTCATCAGCGACAGACGACTTGTACGGGCGACAAAGAACGCTCAACGGCCGCAGCGACGCCGGGGACGAAAGCGTCGGCACCACGACTCGATGCCTAGCCGATCTCTGGAACTGTCGTTCTCGTCCATTGAGAAGGACGACGTCGACTATGCAGGCGCGGCGTACTACTCGACGTCGACTTCCGGTACTCGCGGCGCCAAGATGACGTCGACGCCGAGCGTTGATCGGTCGATGGCGTCGGCACGGAAAGAGTCGAGTTTGCGTTCGCGCTGGATCAACGTCGAACAGACGACCACAAGGACAAGTGCACACCGTGACGGCACTGACCTCCAGCCAGCAGCCTGGCCTAACGGTAGACCCACTCGTACCTCGGTCGTATCTCGTCAGAGCTCGCCTCCAGGCCGGTCCAGTCAGAACAGCGCTACGCGTACCTGCCGCCAGAGTCCTGAACCAACGTGGTCCACCAGCGCCGCTCACCGGGGCTTAAACGTTGAACCAGCATGGTCCTCTTACAACAACGCCACACGTGCCTCCCGCCAAAGCCATGTTCCAGACTGGTCCGCCGCCAGTGGCGCTCAGAACATCGCCGTCAGCCCGGCCCGTGCCCGACCTCCCGCCGTTGTCCAGCATCGCAAGCGTCGACGTCGAGGACGAAGATCCAGTGACAACGAACATGACCCGGACTGGCGCCGATATCCCGCCGTCACCAAGCCGTCAGCGTCGTCGCGAAGGTCCTCTCAACAACTGTCGTCGTTCCACCCTGCTGCCAACACCGGCGCGACCGTCGGTCTCTGCACGACTCCAACAGCGCCGCCGCCGCCACCGTCTCAGTTCCAGGTTTTCATGCTTAATTTTTCGTACTGGTTAGTTAATAATGTGCCAGAGATCATTACTGAATTAATCTACTACATCTGAGGATGTTACCAAAAGTCGCAATTTTGTTGATATTGGGATTACTATTCGCAGTGATCTAGATCTATATGAGTGTATCGGGAATTATATAGGACCGAGTCATATTTAATCAGTGTATCAAAACCATACAGTGTGATAGCCTATTCGTCATGTTTAGTGGGATCCACGAGCAGTAAATTTATAGATTCATAATATACCCAACGAAGTCGTCCTAGCAGAATCGGTTGATAGGCCTACGCTCAAAAGTAGATAAGATAAATTCTGGAATAGCCTATAGGCAGGTCTTGTATTAATTATACGGCTAATATTGAAAAATCTACAAGCAGAAGTGCATTATTCGATAATGCTATTCCATTTATTTAACAAGAAATATTATTAGATTTTGACCAGACCAATCTAATGTACTCCTCGGCGCATCATTTTCTTTTGTATTCTTTTAGGAGCTTTTTCGTTTCTTTCGGTTTGTATTAGAAACCCGGCGTCTAATTGAGACCCGTTTAATATTATAGACCTACTAATAGTGACAGGCGTCGAGATCGTTATTTAAAATTGTCTCCCCGAAATTCAGAAAATATTGCCCGATTTTAGGACCTGAGAGGAAAAAATTTCCAATAATGGTCGGTGACGCTAGATGCCATTTGTCTTGTTATACCTCAACCCATGCGTCTATATGGCACCGTTACGCGGATATGGCGATAATGGGGTCACGATCTTGACCTTTTGGGTCACGTTACGTCATCGGTCACGCGACCATTCGACTCCCGGGGGTCGACTTCCTATGGGTGGTCCATAGTGACCATGCGTCTATCTAGCACCGTTATAGAGATAGGGCCGTTTGAAGTTCTTCCATCCAGGAAGGCCTTTCCAGGAACAGAGGTCGGTCGTCGGTCGGTCGTCGGTCGGTCCTCAATATTACACTGATCTGATATACTCTTCTTCGCTACGTTAGGAACGTATCGCGCGAGGAGTAAAAACCCAGTTAATAAATGTCAGTAATACTTGTCATGTTGCGTTATAGTAACATGATTATAGACTTACTTTCACGTCTACGTTCATCTTGAATTTTTTGATCATTATCTATTTAGGCCTATCTACTCATGGATGTTAGGTGGGTTTAATTCTCTGTTATCATTGTTCTGACAGGACTACGATGACTCGGAGCTGGATCTGCTGGTGGAGCTACAGCGCCGCCTGGCGTCAACGACGGACGGTCGCGTGCTGCGTCAGGTCGTCGAGGTCATCGAGGCGTCCGGTCGCTACCAGGTCGAGGACGCCACGTTCGACTTTGACCTTTGCAGTCTGGACCGCGCCACCATCGACAAACTTCGACGCTGCCTCGGCGTATAACTGTGACTGCGACGTTTGTTACTCGCTGCTGTAGATTGAGAACGGACTCGTGACTTACCGTTTTGAAATTCGTGAAAATTCGTGAATTTAAAAAAAAACAGAATTCGTGAACTTCGATTTTTCAAAATGTGCTTAGACCCAAACTCCACTTGCTTTGGTTTGTTATGGAACGTGCTGTATACCGGTTGGACAAATCACGGCAAATCGCAAGTCTATATAATAATTGTATCGCGGTGACTATTTGACCAGCAACCGGCATCCTGTGGCTAATTGTATAGCAAATTCAAAACGAGTTGTAACAGATCGAAGGACTATAACAAATCCACGTCATTCCTGACAATGCTGAGATGCCGTACGTGCTGCTTGTAGTACGGCTTGTTCTATACAAATCCAAAACAGATCAAAGTAGTGCAGATTGACGATGCTACCTTGGAGTCCAACTTTTTTATTGTCAATATCTTTGCTAAATGTCAACGGATTTTCGAAATTTTTTCACTGGCACATTTTGTAGAAAAATTAGCAATAAGACGTTTATTAAATATCCCATCACGTTTGATATGGAGTAGGACATTGTAATTGCGAATCGCAATCAAATATGGGGCCTGCATCATGTCCACATGCTCCACGTACAGCACTCTTTTCAGGGAGAACTCAACGTCTCTCAAAGTCATGAAATAAGTATGCTTTAACACGGTCTACCGTGTATATATATTTATTATCAAAATCGTACACTGAGTACAGAAACAAATGAAAAAGTAAAAAAATGAAAAAAACAAGCACTTTACTGTCAGAGATACAATCTACGAACTGTCTGAGAGAGTCTGATACTGTCTGATATGGTTGCTAAATGTTAATTTTTTAGCACTGTTTATCTAAAACGAGTTTCTGCCGTATTTATTATCGCAAAATGCTTGACGTTTCAACCGACAGCCTATATGAGGAGAGAGTGGGTGAAAATGATCGAGACTGCATATAGTTTCGTGCATAAACACCTCTGCATTGCAAATAGAAAACTTTTATACCGGTAGGCGACAAATTCATAGAACGACAAAGATGACTAACTGAAACAGAACCTATCTCTCTCTCTCTCTTTAGTCTAACGTGAGCTACTGTGTGTTTTATCTTTGCAGTTGGGGCACAGTGGTTTGGGGATTGACTCCACAACCCTCACATTCTATCATGACTTTGACGTTGTTGTTATTTGGCATCATTTGAATAACTGTCTACCAATCATGCAGTGATTCAGCTGAACATAGACTGCGTATTGCGAGAGTAGTCTATTCTTTATTATGTGAATATCTGTGATATAACATAGGCTTACATCTTTCCTTTTTTTATTTATCCACATTTACTCTATGGTATTGAGGTCTATGCTAATACAGATAAGGCTGCATTAAAAAGACTTATGGTCCTAAACAATAAAATTTTAAGAATATTACAACAACAGAAAATTCGTGTACATACTGTCGAGTTATACAAAAATTATAATACACTACCAATCCCTGAATTACATAAGTATC
>Ga0056128_1010880_pt1 | contig 11295 bp, 7 predicted proteins | sample WorMetLIZISLAND2_FD_71113 | JGI IMG/M metagenome (GOLD analysis project Ga0056128, IMG submission 71113) | Marine gutless worms symbiont microbial communities from Max Planck institute for Marine Microbiology, Germany - Olavius geniculatus... ... | reverse complement strand
GTCGTTTGCATATTGCTTTATTAATACCGTTTCATTGCTTAATGCCATTTATGACATTTGTGCGATATGGTTATTGTTTCGATAATGTCAGGGAAATTGTCATTCTATGACTGGAAAAGTCGGGGAATTTTGTTACAGAAAACCTGTAGGAACCCTGATAATGTGTCACTTGGACAGATTTTGTTTTTTGACTGTTACTGGCATAGTAACTGAAAGATAGAATTATTATTGTCCATTTTAAAAGTACTGCATTTCAGAACTATATATATATGCCCAGCGTTTAGTAATTAAGTTGGTGATAAAATTGAAATGAAACACAGCTAATGGATTGGTCACACATTGTACAATGTAAATAGCATTCAGCAGTGTCAAAAATTGCAAATACCAGTAAATTCACGAATACTTGATTATTTCAATTAATCTTGAATGTTTTTGTTCATGGCAGATGGTTTTTGGACTGCTCGTTAAGCTGTAAGCTTAAAGGTCGGCTTTTTGTTGTGGTTGTCGTCCATCCGTCTGTCTCTCTATCCGTCTGTCACGGATGTACACGTTGTTTCATAAAAAGGGGGCCCTTTTTGTTTTTTTTATAATTCACTCAATACCAGTTGTAGCTGAAGAAATATTAATTCAAAATATCGCAACAAAATATGGCAGTTGATTAAATGTTTTTTGCTAGTCATGACATAATGTTTACATCATAATGTGTCACGGGTACAAGCTTGATAGTCTCAACTGGTGCTGTCAGTTGCTAGTCTGCTCCAATGGTGAAAAATCTGGTTCGTTGATGACAAATTTTTGAAGTTTTACTGTTGCAGCCACTAAAAATGTGCAAAGCAGTCACATTTACGTGTCTGTGGAGATAGTTGGAATTTCACGTGTTCGAGCAAGACAGTACACTAGCACACCGAGCTTGCAAAATGGTTGCGTTTTTGGATTGCAAGACGCTTAATTTTATGTCTCCGTGTTGCTGACACGATAAACATTTTTTATTAGCGAACCAGATTAACTTCACCATCGTAGCTGGGTAGCAACTGACAGCACCAGTTGAGACTATCAAGCTTGTACCCGTGACACATTATGATGTCAGCATTACGTCATGACTAACAAAGAATATTTATCAACTGCCATATTTTGTTGCAATATTTTGAATTAGTATTTCTTCAGCTACAACTGGTGAAAATTTTGTGTAAATTGGTCATCATTTGAGTGAATTATGAGAAAAACAAAAAGGGGTCTTTTTATGAAACACAGTGTATTTTGGCTAAACGGTGCAAGATAGGGCCTAGGTTGCTATTGATTACTAATAGGACTCACCAATAGGAAGTCGTATGCTGGCTTTTAAGTGACATATAAATCAGTGACCTTGATGACCTTGAAGACTGTTACACGCGTTTTTCAACGGAAAACTGGTCACATCTCAGAAACGGTGAGAAATACGGCCAAGATTACTATTAATCACTAACAGGAAGTGGCATACGCCTTTTCAGATGAAATGAAAATCCTTGAGCTTGGATGATTGACTTTCAAGGTCAGTGACAACCAGTGCGGTCGGCATTACCTTAGCGACAGCTGGGCTTTTTGTTAATGTTGCTTGTATTGTATCTGCTGAATGATGTTTTTTGTGCATATGATTGCAAACAGAAGCATTTTATTGCTGCCCTGCATCTATTTCTTTACAGTGTCAGCGGCCTGACTTATGTTGTGCCTTGTCTATCATTGTGGCACTTGTGACTCGGCTACAGAAAAGACACTGCTGAAAACGTTTAATGTGAAGAAGAAAAGAGAGCATTCTGTTTATGCTAAAGAAACTTAAGTGTTATCACTGCATATTCTTTGTGGTTTGTGAATGTATATATGAATTTAGTAGTAATTGTTATTGTACAATAAAAGTGCAGTGATGTATATTTGATTTGCTTCTCTTACACTGTATATTACTTTTCATCATGATAAAAATGTTCATGCTACATTTAACTGCCATTAACACTACTGCTTGTGTAACAAGAATGGCAAAAAAATTGGCTTAAAATTGTTTGTCCCCTTTAGCATCGACATGGTTTTTGTGGGGGTCCAAGTACTAGAAACCAAGGGCATACCTTCGTAAGAGTTTTGCACAGAGGTCCCTTATTGAAAATGCGAAATATTAACTAAAAGCGACAGATGATATGAGAAAGGGTGTTTGTCTTGCATAACATAAAATCATTTCTGCCACTTTTTCACATTTCTGGGCAGTACGCCTCTTTTGAGAACACCTGCCCCGGCCCCACCTTCTTTAGAATTTGATCCTGAAGTTTGTATCTGAGATCATGTGGCTTATAATATTCACTGAGTAAAATGCGGTTACAGGCACGACCTCAATTTAGCTGATTAGCCATTTTGGTCTTTTATTGCTCAATGTAGTGTCGACAATTGAAATTATACTCTTTTCCAGATGTGGCACGAAATTTGGATGCCCTTCTACATTGGCAACGCAGCGTTTAATAATTTTGCAATTCACGTTTCTATTGTACCAGTGTGCAGGAGCCTGGAATCGTACAGTTAAAATCCTGCTGCATAGCTGCACAGATCTTTTTTGCCTTCAAATCACAAATGCGGCTGTTAACTTAACTTAAATGCATCTATAGCTCTCCAGAGTAAGCTTATGGCATCAGATTCGGCCACTGCCTGACATTGTGAAGTTTTGTGCGGCATGTGCGCTCTAAATATTGCACTTGCTTACTAACTTACTTATTGTTAAATTTTCGGGCGTAGGCGGTGCATAGTCCAATCTAAACATATCAATCTATTTTTATACGTCGGTGAGGCGGGGTTTTTACGCTTTGTTTTCGGTTTTAACTTGCGTTATACGAGGAAACTAAAAGAACTTTTTCTGCAATTATTAGATACCGCAAGATGTCGTTTATACTGAATAAAGTGTCAGCTGCTATATGTGCGCAAGTTCTTTAATGATGAGAAGATTATGCCACTTGCTGGATGGATTCTGACCGTAGATTTGTTACAAGTGAATATCTTATCGTTACTGCAGAACAGTCAGCACAAAATAGTAATATTATATACTAGACCCAGATGGAGAAATTATTAATAAATTTTAGTGTAGCACGTTCACTACTGTTTTACGCGAGCTTGAACGGTAAACTACAACTTTTCTATCTGACACATCTGTCTTTAACAGCAATTGCTACAATCAGTTTACTTATGACTATTTTACGTGTTTGTGGTTTTATAGTGATTTTTGACTAAATTTTCTTGTGTACTGTCTGTATTTAAGATGCTGAAACTTTTGTTGAACATTTACCATATTGATATTAACGTTAAATTTATAATTTATTTACCACGTTGTTAACATAGATGACATACATGGTAGCTCTTAAAGTCATTTTCTTGTCATTTTACAAGTTATGATAATATAATGCTAAACATTGACTAGAAACAGCTTAGTTTACCGCAGATGGCTGACACAGACATTAATAAAAATAGCAATTTGTTGTGTTGTATTTCTGTCACAGATCACTCGGGTGATTTGGAGCATGTGCTTTCAGTCGTTGGAGAAGCGGATTTCACTGAAACTCTCGCGCTGCAAGAGGCAATCATGCGGTCACAGATGACAGCTCAAGCTTCTTCTGGTATCACTCACTTCTGACTGTTTTACTGGTATTTCAGCACATATGTTCAGAGTGGTGCAGAAAAAACATGAAACGTCGCACATTTTACATATTACGTAACCTACAGTTTGTTCACATCACGGAAGGATTTTCGTGTTGATTATTGCATTCAGTTGCTTAAAATGATTACCAGTACCCAACACTGCAGTCACAATTGAGGTTTAAAGGTCGCATCATTTTACGTCACTGTTATATTGCGCTATTTGGCTTTATCAAACGTTAATTTGTCAATATTCATTAATTTTCTGGTTGGTAATACATCTTAATACCCTAAAAATAACATTTAAAGTACTGGGGTATTCAATTTAAATCGACAGATTTTCTGTCTTTTCAATGCAAATGTCAGTCTGTCAACAAATGTTACTGAAAGTGACATCATCAGTTCTTGTGGCATGTTCGGGTGCATTCAGCTGGCGCAACGTATTTCTCTAAAATTACTTCAAAGTGATGTTTTTATTTCATCGGATCAGTGTATTATTAATTAGTGTTACATTGTACACATATTCAGCCAATATTGTTTTTTTTCATGTGACTTGGCCTTTAATCATTTTCAAAACCACCTGATTGCTTGATGTAGGTAAAGCATGCACGTTCCACTTATTGTGCACAGCTTTATTCATGCAGCATGCATGTATGGGCTTTAAAGTCATCTCATTCAAACAGGCAAAGACAGACAAGCAGAAAAATCATTGGGCTGAGCTCTGCTGATTTGATTCAAGGGGCTGTGTTCAGAGTACAGCATTTTTAAATGCTCTAAAGGTAAATGAGGTGTTTATCTCTCAATTGGAAACCCGTCACAGAACAACGGAGCATCACCTGCCATATGGGATCACCCAGTGTTAGCTGCCACCTGACACAGTTGAATGTGCCTTGCCTTAACCCCAGCCAGACATGCCAGTATTGGTACTTAATTTACCTTCCCCCAGAGGGATGGAAGGCTGAGTTGACCTTGGTGTTTGGTTATATACCTAGATGGTTTACCTGTCTGCAGACAGCCACCCATCTAAGTATTAACCACTTGATAGTGTCCCGACCAAGAGTCGGACCTACAACCATTCGATTGTAAGTCCAACACCCTACCATTTCACCACCAAGCCACTTTAATGTTCACTTAAAGCATATCTTTGTTGAATAGTTGGCATCTGACTGGTTTTATGTAATATAATGGGGTGCATACACTTTCTTGAAAGTTGTGAAATTTGTCGAGTTCAAATTTTCCAAACCTAGAAAGTCCTTGAATCAGGCTTTGGTGCTGGAAAGTCATGGTAAGTTAATTGTAACGGTGCTGCATTTTAGACAGCATGTATTCTTTTTGGCCTTTGGTTACATACATTATCACAGACACACTCTGATATGACAGTTTCTGTTGCAGCTTTGGTAGCAACTGTTCCAGACCAGCAGTTGCAGACCACAGCTACACAGACATCAGTCGTACAGACATCGTCAACATCGACCGCCGTTGCCAGCAGTCAACCGTGTCCACTGCACTCATTCCGGCCGTGCATGACCACATCCTCAGTCGAGATTCCGCAGCAGAGCAAGCCTCTGCAGGCCTGGCTGTCTCTGGGCAGCTACGAAGACGTGCTTAACTCGGACTTTCGCTACTGGGAGGTGAGGAAACAGCTCAGCAATCGTGGAATGGAGATGACAAGATTATGGAGACTTCACACGCCACTGTTGAGGGAACGTTTCAATGCCGAAGTCGAGTCTGTGAAGAGGAGCAGACCACCAGGTGGCACCACTATTTACTGGATTTACACTCATGATTTTAATGTAATTTACAGAACTGGGGGTGGGGGTTGTTTTGTGTCAGGACTAGATCATGTTTTGTCTAAGTACTGTTTTTTATTCTACCTTTGTTTTATTTGTATTTATTTCATTTTTTTGTTGTGCAGTTATTACCTCACTTTGGCACTATAGATTTTTTTGATTTCTGATATTACAGCAAATAAAGATAAGAATAATACTTTTTCAAAGTTGCTGCAGTAGTGGCAGCTGCAGCAGTATTACAACAACTGCACTATGTTCAGAAAAAACACCCATTCACGTTTTCTTTTGTATCTCTGTGAAAAAGGTTCAAATTTCCATAAAATTTTCTAGGAATGTTCAGGAGGAAACAAGTACAGTCCATAGGTAAACGTTATGTATTTTTTGCTACCTGTGACGTCATGGTGACGTCATATTTCCGTGTTTCTAATTATGGGGTTTACCGTTAAAGACAGATATTTGACAAAGTGTTAATACACACCAATTGTCCATTGTGTTGACTGAAGCCAAAAATTTGCTAACCCGTCACACAATTTTCCATTGTGAACTGTTTTCATGGTTTATCTTCTTGGCTGAGTGCGAGATCCTCAACTTTGTTGATGTTGACAGGCACACTGTGTCACCGTGCACATGTCCACTTGCTCGCTATTAGTCGAATGACTTAATACTGCCAGTGATGTCAAATTTTTATTTAACCATTTTATTCCATCAACATTCAATTGTCTGTGTATTGTAAAGAAACATCTTGCACAAACTTGCTGCTCCATAACCTTTCCTGACTCGCAAACTTTTTGTCAAAAGTCTGCCTTTAATGGTAAAATCCATATTAATTTACAAACACGGAAATATGACGTCACCCTGACGTCACAGGTAGCAAAGAATATCTAACTTTTTACTGGTGGAATGCTTGTTTCTTCCTAAACATTTAAAGAAAATTTTGTGGAAAACTGAGCATTTTCCACAGAGATATAAAAGAAAATAAGAGTGGGTGTTTTTTTCTGAATGCAGTGTAAAAGGCTTTATGAGCTTTTAGATCTCCACCTAAGACTGTGCTTACTGTTGGCTGCCTGTAGCAATTGCAGTAGTAAACGAATGTTTTTAAAAACATTTCTGAATCAGGATTATGATCATTCAGTGTGATCCATGAACCAACCTGCAACAACATGGATTTTTTCCAAAATCTAACCATGTGTTTCTTGGGTCATACCACTTTGTCCAAAAAATTTTTATTATCATTTAAGACTTGAGTGGTTATGCAAGACAGACAGACACGATAAAAACAACATAATCTGCTTCATTCGTCAGACATAATTTAAAAGCATGGAGGATGCAGCCATGGATAGATAAATACTTTCAAGTAAAAAGTACATACGTTTGAAGCTTAAGACCGAGCTGAGAAGTCCATAAGTTAACAAATAAATTTGTGATTCAAGGCATTGGCAGAATGTTTATCTATGATGTGTTTTACCCGGTCAACAGCATTAAAGTGCTGTAAAAATTAGTGCTGCAACATATATCGAAATTTCTCAGGGCTGGCCTGAGCTGAAGTAATTCCTAAAAATTTCCCGGTTTCCCAGTTAAGCGAACGCTGAATAAGCGTGCATTCGTGTACTTTGGTCGTATGTGAATATGTGTTGCAGTATGTATGACTCCGGGAGCATGTTATGTGATAGGTTTTGACGTTAATGTGGCAGATCTCTACCACGGAACAACGTGTCCACTCGATCAGATCTGTGCTGAGGGTTTAGACCCTCGCATCTCGCTCCAGGGTCATTTCGGCCGAGGCATTTACTTCAGGTTTATAGTCATAATGACAATAGTTATACACTTAACAGTCAAGAAATGATTGTATTGGCGTGACTGTATAGTGATTGCACAGAATATAACCATTGTCTCATGTTTCGTCGTTTTCTAAATTCAACTGTAAAATGGTTAGGATATGACATTAATGTTTGAGATCATAGGCAAAAAAATGACAAAGTGGAAAGTAATGACAGCCTGCTAATGACTTTATTACCATGTCATCTGCGTGGCTGACTGACTAGAGACTATAAGCTGTATGACATATGTAAAATTCTTCATTGAATTTTTGGCTTTATTGTGGTTAGTCAGATCGTCCACGGATTTAATATTGCGAATGTACAGTGAGTTATTTCCACATAGTCGATGCAAAGAGATTACACAGTCTCGTTGTATGTCTCGGCCAACATGTTTTTTGCTGTAATCTGCATGACTTGTACGCAGGCTTGACGAGAGCTACAGTGGGGCCCGGGAAACATTCTCACAGGGCCCCATATGAGGTGACATTTATGGAGTGGGCTAAAAAATTGAATACATTTAATCAAGAAATAGTTAGATTTGTTGAAAAAGTCATCCTTAAATAACTGACGATTGATGACCAACTAGTTTATCAGTTTGGATGATCTGTTGTGCAGTCAAACATATAGCAATTATATTTTTCAGCTAAGATGGGGGCCCCAAATGTCGCAGGGCTTGAGAAAACTTTTCCTTCCCTTCTCTTGATGGGCCTGCTTGTATGCTCTTTATTGTGGTTTAATGTTGCAGTGATAATCCGGAGATGTGTCGAGCATTCTGTGAGGACTTGTCCGCTGGTCCATCATCAACGAGCCCAGAGTCTGATGAACATTTTGTCATACGCTGTCAAGTCATTCTCGGTGATACCAAGGTTGGTGGCATCACATAGCATAGTAGTAACTCGTTGCTCTACACTGAGCCGGGTTAGTACTTGGATGGGTGACTCTTTGTGGGCAGGTAAACCATTTCATTATGTAATCAGCCGCTTAGGTCAACTCAGCCTTCCATCCCTCCGGGGTAAGTAAATCAAGTACTGGCCTATTTTGCTGGGGTTAAGGCAAGTCATGTTCACCTGTGTCAGGCGGCAGGTAAAACTGTGTGATCCCATACGGCAGGTGACGCTCCGTAGTTCTGTGATGGGTTTTCTATAAAGAGCTACACAGTTTTTTTTAACCTTTCTTTTAAGGTCACGTGCTTGTTGAGATTCGTCTTCCCTGTTGCTGAACCAGTTACAGGAGTATGAGCTCACTAGCCTGTAGGACGTACGTGGCACTAAATCACCACTACTGCTGATTATTGATATTTCTGCAGCCCCAGTTAATATCCTTAACACCCCATTTGTGGGACCACCAATCCCCCTCCCTGCAGGTCAGAATTGCACCGAGCCACTGGGCGTTATGTATCGTGTGTGCTGTGTGTTTCTCGTAATAGCTTTGGTCAGTTGATTTTCAGGAAAATTGTTGCCATCAGATGTCAGATTTTAAAGCTAAAATGCACCAGATTTGATTTTGTCTAGAGCTCTGGCCCATGCCCCACTGGGGGAGCTCACAGCGCTCCCTCAGACGCTTTAGCTAGATTTCAGGGGTCCTACTTTTAGGCTAGCAGGTTCAGTACCACGGTGTTCCAATGTCTGGCTCACGATCAGGCTAGGAGGGACGCGTGGCCTGGAGACTCTTTTACAGCAGACCCGCGACGCCTCTGGAGCTACCTGGAACGGATTGGGGCGGTGTCCCACCCCCTGACTGGGAATGAGAGAGAGAGAGAGAGAGAGTACCAGGGTTGACCTTTCTGATGCAACGGATGCAATGTTTCCATATGCACACGCACTTTGAAATGCGCATGTTCGTGAAATAAATAACTAAATAAATAAAGATATCACATGTAGGTGTACGGTGATGGGGAGAGTGTTCCTTCGCTCACACGGGAACCAGTGAAAGTCAACACCGACAGAAAGAGATCTTATTATGATTCCGTTCAGGTATTGCAGTGCTTCTGAGCGCATTCTCAACTGATAACTGCTTTTTGGTGAAATTTCAGCATTTCTTTGCCTGTAAAATAATAAAGCTGATGTATACTAATGGTGGTGATGGGTGAGTTAATATTATAGGTACACAAACTGTGTAGTCAAAGCTCACAAAGTGCAGACTGTTTAATTAAGACTCTGCAAATAAAAATCTTTTTATGTGTTATGCAAAATAAAATTACACTGATTATTGATTTAAGCATTGATTATCGTTCATTTTAGGGTGTTAAGAGGTCTAAAAATTTCAATCGAACTTCAATCGATTAAGAAATGTTTATGGGCTAATTTGTTCACGATTAATTAATTAATTAATTCCTACTCTATGCATGTATATTGTCCAGGGGCATCTGCACCATATAAACCTTGGAGCAAATGCTCCAAAAAAGGGTAAGTCTTTGAAAAATTAGATGCAAGGAGTTAAGTAATTTTGAATTTCTCATATATTGCGATATCTTGCAACCAAAAGCGTTTTGTGACACCTAGAATACACCAAATTCATTTTTTGCCTGGGCTTCGCCCCCGACCCTGCTGGGGGAGACCGTTACTTTCCCCCCAGACCTTTGAGTTGGCTGGGAGGGTGATACCCCATCGCCGTTCCTAACCTCCTCGACGCTAGAGGTGCTTCACCTTCAGTTACGGGGGAAACTTGCTCCAAGACTTAGGGGAAATAGACGTCCCTGATATCGTCTTTTGATCATGTTGCTGTTCAGGGGAAGGTCGGTGCATACACCCAATATGTGGTCTACGAGTCACGGCGTGTCTACATCGAGTACGTTGTCTGGTACAAATCCGACCGATCGCCGCCAGTCTTGCCTCCCGTGCCCAAGATCTGCATCAGTGGCAGGCATGCTGGGTCAACCACTTACAGGCTGCGAAGGACTTCATCGGATGAGGAACACAGGCCTTCAAGCGATGACAGCGAGGGAATTAGTGACAGTGATGATGATGATGATGAGGATGTCAACTACTCTCGGCGTCGAAGCACACGAACTTTGCGAAGGACCAGTGTGGAGTCTCCGAATCGTCTTCGTCGCTGTTCATCGTCAGAGAATGTAACCACAGAGCGTCAAGATGCCATGAACGATTATTACACATCATCGTCAGCACAGACACGTGACGACAGTGTTATAAAGGTGTCAGCCACTCGCAAGAGGACACAGGCTTTATTGCAAGCTCATGGTTGGTCTTCTTGTTTGCTACGTGACACGATAGCTCACTGACTATACATATAGACTCTTCTGTTAAGTCACAGAGGATACATATAACGTCAGTATATTCGTAGTAGTATGTGGTATCTATTCCTTGGTAATATGTAAAAGTATTGTAGAGAATTTACTGACGTTTGCTGAACTGTGGCCAGTTATTTGCTTTTTTTGTTTGATATTATGCATACTTTGCCGGGAGTTAGGTATGGTACAACGAGGAAGTGGATATATTTTGGCAATGATCCCGAATCATTTGTGGATTCCGAATCATTTTCCAGGATTCTTTTCTCTGTTGTTTCAGTATGCAGCTGTATCAAGTTTTTTTTTGGTATTCGCCAGGTGTCAGCACCGATCTTGGCAGATGTTGAGATCTTTGATCGCTGCTAATTCGTTTGTGTTGTTCTGTAGAGTCCAGTGCCGTGGAGCCTGTCGTTGTGAATGCTTCTGGCTCTGACAATGTGGCCGACATGCAGCGATTGGCTTTATCAACTGACGCCTCTGCTACTGCCGCCGCTGCTGCTGATGCTGATGATGATGATGATGCTAGAGCTAGTACCAGATCAACACAGCTTGTGAGACAATACTCCGTTTATTAGCCCTTGTGCCGAAGTTGTTTGTAACGGTTTAATGTGTTTGTCTGGTGCGCCCATTGCTTGGGCTAATGAAGTTAGATATCTAGGAATATTCATAGTTAAATCACGAACTTTCAAGTGCTCACTGGACCATGCAAAACGCTCCTTCTATCGAGCTGCCAATGCGATATTTGGCAAGGTTGGTAGAGTGGCGTCTGAAGAGGTTACGCTCCATTTGATTAAGTCCAAATGCA
>Ga0056128_1010877_pt1 | contig 11297 bp, 5 predicted proteins | sample WorMetLIZISLAND2_FD_71113 | JGI IMG/M metagenome (GOLD analysis project Ga0056128, IMG submission 71113) | Marine gutless worms symbiont microbial communities from Max Planck institute for Marine Microbiology, Germany - Olavius geniculatus... ... | reverse complement strand
CAATTTCGGACGACTTCGAAGTTCGGTGGCGAATATCTCCGAAACGGATGAAGATATTCAAAATCGGATAAGTATTTTATCTACCGAGATTCCTCTCTCGTTAGGCGAAACAAGCTTGGTGAACTTTGGTCCACTAATTACGGAGATCTCGATGTGGAATCATGCCCACCCAAATTGACTTTTTCGGAAGACCATATTTCGGTCCCTAGGCGGTGCTGCGCCCCCAAATTTTTACACGTGCCATAGAATGACCAAGTCTTGCTAGCGCTTTCCCCACCGGGGACCTGGGTCCCCCTCGCAATTTTATTCAAACGGGGGTCCAAAATTGGCCTTAACTGTAGCGAATTAGCCACTATAACTTTAAAGCCAAATGGAGTAGCCTAATGAAACTGTCACGTGATATAGTGCAAAGTGGGGCTGATAACGTGCGTACAAATTTTGGGGGCACCGCCCCATTAAAATTTGGGATAGCGAAAAACGTCAAAAATTCGGCACGATTCAGGACAACTTTCAACTTTGAGCGCAAATATCTCTGGAATGGACAGAGATATCCCGCGTTGAACCAAAAAATTTGGTGAATTTTGGTCCACTAACGGTTAGTTGGCTAATGTCTACCTACCCTAAGTCGACACTGCGCGTTCTGCGTATGCTAATGCGGTGGAGTTCGGGCCACGTGACTTTGCTACGAAAGGAATGTAAGCCCCCTAATTGCCCCTCCAATCGGACTTAGGGCGCCGGGCGGACTCACGTTGGGCTTTGTACCAAATTTCTAGTTTGCAATATTTTCAAATTCTCGGCTCGGAATACATTGGCAACCCCATCTCATAATGTGGGAGTTAGGCCTACAACCCACCTTTCCACTCCCCTAACAACACAGCAGTTGCATCCAAACATAGGCCTACAACTGCAAAACGCAATAAAAACATAGTAATGTAATGTTGTAATTGGGAATCGATTGATCAGTTGAAATCTGCAGCATGTACAGCTGTTGTTTATGTGGTCCGAGTGATGGAGGTGTCAAAACCGAGTCTACTGGCGACTGTTGACTCGAGTGCGGCCAGTTGATAGTAGAGCAGTGCGTTGATGACGACTAGAGACAATATACTGCACGACACAGACACACAATATATAATGTAGGCTACTAGCTGGTCAGCCTCTAGTTAGATACGTTCATATAAGATTAGCCGATTTCCAATATCTGTAGGCCTAATTCTTACACTACACTAACCACGAGTGCTAAACTTGAAATACACTAACAGTCGCACCTTAAACGCGTCGTGAAATTCAGTCATGCTTTCGAGGCTAAGACCTGTCAAAGTTTCAGTCCAGTTTTTAAGCGTGATGTCTAGAGACTGAGGCCAAAGTTTCGGCCTCGAGACCACTGGCCTCGAAGACTAAGCCTCTACATCTCTGCAACTAAACTGTCAGGCAGCTACAATTGCATTTCGCATTACTCTACTGTATGACCTAAGTCTACGCATTATTTTAACTTCATTAGCAAAAGCGGACAATAATTTCTTGTCTGCTCGACGCTACAGTGCAACAGAAACTTTTTGTGCCTCTGAGCTGTATGAATCAATTGCATATTGTTCACGACCTAATAGCAAACAGGCAATAACTTATTCGCACGAGAATGATTAAAGAGAGCGTCTAGCCAACGAATACTGACATAATGAGAAGCAGAACGACCAGCAGGTGCAGCAAACCAGCGTCTGAATCTACTGACCACGACGATCTCCACAACTCAGCTTCAGCACGTTTATCTACGCATCACATAGTAGGCCTAAGTCACATGTGAAAAGTCGTGCGCTAAATTTATATAGTCCTTCCTCGTGAAAACCTTTATTGCGCTGGGCACACTTATGATGCGAGAACAGCGTCTTCAGCGACTGACTGTGGGAGTTTGCAGAACACGAGTGTTTTCAGAACACTCCGGATCAGGGAGGTCTTCGGGCAGTAAAGGAATGAATGTAGCAAAGAAGTTTCAGGCTACTCTGCGGAGTTATGTAACCTCCTCCTGCAGCGTAACGCTCTTTTAAATTTCTTAATTGGTTGGGGATCAAAGGGATACCCATTACCCTCTCAGAGCCTCCCTTTATTTCCCTCCGTTCACGATGTTGAACACCTTGAAGTTGAACACGCGGCACCTCGACTGACGGTACCACCAATTTACTTCTATTGCTACAGATTAAACACTGGTTGGCAACTATGACTGGACCGACGACACGCACCGTATGAGACTGGGCATAGAAAGAACTGATGCGGCGAGCCAGACTGCTGACAGCGCGCGGCGGACGATGATGTAGCTGTACATAGGCCGCTGTCACGAGGACTGGCCGCTGGTGACGACTGTGTATTGACAGCGGGAGCAGCACAGCGTGACGCCCGCTGTCGACACGACGACGACGCTACAGATGATGTCAACCTGGTCCGACTGCGCCGACTGTTGACCGCCAGCGTGCACGGACGCCCGTGATGACCACTCGCTGTAGCCGGCTTATTCAGCGCAGCAGCAGCGACCTCGTGTAGCAGCTCCACTGTCCACACCCATGCAATACAAGTCAACGTATATCCAAAGCTTGCAAAAACGTACGTCCTTTATGCCCAGTTTCAGAAACACGAGTTACCTCGAGAATCTCGACTTGCCTTTTGGACAAGAAAAAAAAACAGCGTTTAGCATCCTCGAAGCTTGGGTTATCCTCGGGCTACACTCGCCCAAAATTATCCAGACAATGGCATTATCGTCTCAACAACCGGGCATTAAACTGTTGAATACAAAGACCAGCGAAGATGTTGGCCCAATGTTGACATAATATGCGACCGTCCGCCTAGCTACATGCCCTGTGTTAACCCTAAAACTAATGCTAACCTTTTTGACTTTTTAAGCTAGAATTTAACACACTGGTAACTTTTGCTGTAGCGTGGGACGTTCACACCAACTTTGGTTTTCTGTACCGATACTTTTTTGTTTTGTTCATGTTTTGTGTTAGAAGCCCATAAAGACGGACGGACAACAATTGATATGCAGCTTATTTGATATTAACCATGCCGCCATAGCTGTTGCAATATTACCGTTTAAACTGTCACTTAATTTGCTAAAATATCGGCGGAACTGACTTATAATGTATCACAGAAAAGCATTGTTGGGACAATCTGATGAATTAGAATAGCAATTTGTACAAAAACAACTTAAATAGCGTATTAGACGATTAACTATTATTCTGCGTGTACTTACCCATCACGCCGAAGTTTTGAGTTAATCCATTTGCAGCACTCTTCTGAATTAAACCTAACACGTCAGCTCACATTATTAACTGATGGTGACTGTTAATGCATTTCTACACAATGTCAAAAGTTGGTGCGGAGCTTAGAGACCGCCGAGCTAGATTTGGGAAAAATGGGGAGCGAAAAGGAAAAGACAAGAAAGAGAAATAAAGTCGATCGAAGGGCGGAAGAGAAAGGAGGGAGGGGTTCGTGCGAGTTGAGGAGAATGGTTGCGTCTTGACGCTAAGGGAGATATCCCCCTGATGACTGAGGCCCCACAATGCTTATTTTTTACAATCAGTAGAAGGAACCAAAAATAGTCTGTAACCTTGCATGGGCTGAAGTATAATAATTAAGCGGAGTAGATCTAAACTATACATGCATTATGTAAAAAAACATCGGAATCAAAAATACACATGCCTACAGATGCACCATGCGTGTAAATGGCTAGAAAGCTTGCGCACTTTTCATGAATGTCCAGACGCTCTTGTGGTATCGGACTTTGCCGGTTACGCACAGCTGTGTTAGATTTGCGGTGACGCGCTTGAGGCAATATCTGACGACCGTGTTGAAATGATCTCCGTACGGGACACTAACGTTGATACAGTCGGCATCCACGACGTAACCGCAGCCGACACGACTTTCCGCATGCAATACCTTCGTGCAGCAATCAGCAGCATGAGCAATACACTGACTTGTTGGTATAACATGTCGGACTTACGATCGAGAGGTCGTGGGTTAAACTCCCGGTCGAGTCGCTATCAAAAATTAATGGTTACTATTTGGATGAATGGGTGACTCTCTGCTGAGGTTGAACATTTAGGTATAGGCCTATAACCAACATAACATCAACTCAGCCTTCCGTCCTTTCCGGCCCAAATCGAGTACTGGTCTGCCTGGCTAGGATTAAGGTGAGACGCGTTCACCCAGCTGTGTCGTTGCGGCCAGTATCGTATCGGTATACAGGGAAGCTGGCGGCAAATAATTTTAGTTTTAAATATCAGACCACGCGGCATAGCACTCAATCACTCTACTTACAGATAAAATTTTATTTGAATCGAAACGATTTTTACGCGCGAGAACTAGCTCAGATTTCTTGTTTTATCGATGAACGAACGCACAGACGATCGTACTTACGGGAGACCGGCTTAATGAATTGAACTTTCCTAAACGTTTATTACAACTATGATAAATGTTCTTATACATTAAGTTTACCTGAGTTTCAGTAGTCGGGCAGCATTTCATGCCAAAGCCAAAGTTGACGTTCAAATTGTAGTGCATGATTCGCGTTTTCTGGCCATTGTCGTCTGCTTCTTTCGGCCACGGCGCCAACTGCACATCTAACAACACCAACAAATACAATTGTTGTAATGCTGTAGGCCTAATGCAATCTCTTTTAGTTGCAAGCTATTGTGTTTGCGAGCTGCTTCAATGCTGTTTAATGGCGACTCTATACTAATACATACCGGTAGTGTGTCGTCGTCGCGTGAACTCGGCGTAAAACGTTGCGTCGTTGAAGATTCTGTTGAACAAGTCGTCAACGGTCATTGAGATCAGTTCATCGACGACCGGAATGTCGAAATGTTCGTGTCCTTCGCACTGTTGTACCGCAGCAGCTGTTGTAACTGCATCATTGTCGCCGCCGATGCGCTGTGACGTCTCAATCACTGTGCCACATGTTTGTACATTATCTCTAGCACTATGTCTGCAGTGTACAATGCCAGTGTTAGTGCGAAGCATACTAAACGGCAAATTACCAAACATTAAAAACTTTTGACATAAAAGCACAAGGGCTAAGACCAATTCTGTTGTGACGTTCCGACCAAGTAGTGGTGGACGCATACGGGGGCGTATAGTCAACGCCCCACGATAGAATCACCGATATATTAGTGGAATTAACGTCGAAAAACACACACACGCCCCGAGGTCACGAACGGTGACACTGTCGTCGAAGCATAACACAATTTGTCGGGTAGCACTAATTGCTGAATCAGCTGAATCGGCCTGAATCGGCGCCGATGGATGTAACTGAATAAGCAATAGTTTTAAGTAATAAATCTAAACTTTAAACCTAAACCCAAAAACAAACCAAAACCTGAACTAGCAGTGGGCCGATTCAATAATTACTGTTAATCCATCGGCGTCATGAACGCAGCAGTGGGCCGATTCAGGCTAATTCAGCTGATTCAGCAATTAGTGCTACCGCAATTTGTCAGATGATTTGTTGCGTGTGCTGGTCGGCATACCTGGCGACTGGGGCGTCGATCCGACACTTCTAGACCTGGTCATCGTCAACAGTCGAAGTCAACCGATTCACAGTATTGTAGCGTGTTAAAATAGAGACGACCTCGGCGTTGACTGGTAGCTAAGCAGAGGCATGGCACTGAAGAGTCAGAAAGCGCACCTGTATAGCCTACAGCTATTGAATGCCTGCAACAATTCACTGCCCCTACTCGACTGTAACGGTTAGCCCGCTACAGCCGCTCTGCTATTACCATAATACCTGGCCGCCAATCAATGTGCCGCCCGGCATTATGCGGCCGTTCTAATGTGCTGCATCAATCGGCCTGAAAATGCGCGTGACCTTAAATAACCTTACGATACCATTCTCATTCGTGCAGTAGAGTGTATAAGTGCCTATTGAAGGGCACCCCAAATTTGTTTATTTTGGTACCGATCGAAAGCGAGCATACGACTTTCTATATCCATAGTGACTTTGGCCCTATCTAACGCCATTTCTGTGATACGACTTATTGGTTAAAAATCGCCAATTTTCCTCACCGTCCCTTTTCTGATTTAACGCTTTTGACAGTAAGTTAGGCTACCTTAACTTTTTTGAATTTTCGAAAACCTTTACGGGTTCTAACAAGAAATCTGAGCTAACGCTCGCGCGACAGCCTATAGCAGTTCCTGTTCGCAGGTTGTACTGGTTTATCTGCGTCCATTTCGTCGCAATTCACTCTTAAAGTGTGCGCTTCAGCCACAAATCGCTAAAATTTACTAAACACCCTATTACGGAAATTCAAGGTCGTTCAAAGTCATCAATGTTGATACCATTAAAAGCAGCTTGTCATCGGTGCTTGTTATGATAAGCAGTATGTATGTGCCTATCTGCAACCGTCTTTACGCAAAATAACATAATTTAGAAGGGGATTCTTTTTCGCAAACTGCAACTGGAAGCACATAAATCGTCCGTTGAGTGGTAAAAGTGCATAAGAGGCGTTTCTATAGTTTTGAGAAAAACGACATTGAAAGTTTTCATACAAATCACACTGTTACTATCCACTGGTAGGTATACTATTATTTTAACGCTTTTATTTGTTTGTTGGTTAGCACAGACATTGAGTCAAATAAAAGCGCTACTGCAGACAATATTCAGCAGAGTTTAGTGTCTGAGCATTCGGTCGTCGACAGCATTAATAAAGTAAAGAAATACACATTAATGTGACTCCAGCATTACATTGAGCGGCATTGGTTGCTATTGTCCTGGTAATCGCCAGCAAAATGCGACTTTAAAAATGGTCTAAAGGGTGTTTCTTACGAAAATTCGTCTCAGAGCTACAAAGCTACAAAGCGTCACCTGTCATACGGGATCACATAAACTAGTCAGCCCATAGGTGAACGCACCCGTCTTAACCGAAACTACAAACAGGTTGTACTCAATTTACCTACCGCGAAGGGACGGAAAGCTAAGTTGACTACTTAACTTGGTTGATTGGCTAAATAATACTGAAATAGTTTAAGCTACTGCTATCTGTCCACAGGCAGTCGCCCACCCCACGCAAGTAGGGCCCGCGTAGCAAATCCACAGCAACTTAATTGTAGGCCCTAGTCTGTACAACACAGATCCACAATAATCGAAAACTTACACAACAGTTTTTGATATGTTAATATTAAGATGTTTCCGTACGACTTGTTGGCCGACAACTCTACAACAACTCGAAATAGTAGAGTTTAGGCTACGTGCATGTGAAACCAGGGTCTGGAGTACAACAGTGAGTGTTAAACGAACTTACACACTCCAGACATTCTGTTTAACACACTTAATATCTCATGCTTGCCGACGGTAAACCGTGTAGCCCATACATTGTCGCTTGCACGCTTGCACATGACTGAGGCTCACACTGTTCAAACCACACCCAGGTCGCAGCGCGACTGTTTTCGCAACTTATTTGTTGCAGTCGTGCGTCATAAAGCAAACGACGCCATCTGAGCGTGATTTAAGTACGATACCGCACTGTCTGGAGTGATATAAGCTCGCGTTGCGTATGCGTACTCGCTTGCCCACTCCAATAGTCTGGTATCTAGTACAAAGACAGTAAGGTAGACACAGACAGAAGAAATGCGAGCGTGTGATAAACGTGGTTCGGACGTGCATTGCGTCTGTCTGTCTGTCTGTCTGTCACGGGTGTATGGGCGACGGCAGCTGAAGTCGTGAAACGGTTACAGCGGCTGAAGACGTCGTCGACTGCTGGGGCAGTGACAGGCGTCGAGCTGGCCTCCAGCTAGCAACATCCAGTGATGACGTATGACTGTGACACTCGCTGTTAGCACGACCCACTGCTGCTGTTACGACTGATGTTGCTCGTACTGCCGCCTGCTGCTGCTGCTGAGTGCTTGTGTGCCGTGTGCCACGAGAGAACGGTCTGTCACAGCGCGTACACGATCACCTGCAGCAGACCAGATTTCAGGATGCTCAGTGGCGGATTAGTTGTGACGAGGATGTTGTGTCTGCTGCTGCTGCTTCTGGGTGCAATTAGCCGCAGCTGTCGACGTGATACTCGCGGGAGTTTGGTCGTCGCCGATAACTGATTGCAGACTCGTACGTCTTTGACCGGCGTCTGACTCGGATGACAGAGGGTCCGTGTCGTGTCTCCGTTTGCGCGACGGGCGCAATCTACGCAGACCCAGACCCGGCGATGACGGTGATGACTTGTCTTCAGTGTTGGCGCGATACAGAGTGAACGGGCATGACGAGCGTCGCTGTGCTGGGACAGGCAACTGCAGTTCTGCTGACTCCTCCGACTTGCTTCCTGTGACGCAGTCGTCCGGAGACGATATTATGATCGGGATGTTAGCGATAGTGACGACTGATTCAGTCGTCTGCATGAAGCATCGGACGCACATCACTTCTCCAGCGTCGCTCACACGATTTTCGTGAATATTAACACTTTCCTTTATTGTCGTTCACATACGGACCTACTTATCAGTAATTTTACAGTCGTGGTATTAGAAATATTGTTCATTACTGCGGTCCCGTTAAACTCCTCTATGACGACGGCGTTGACGACTGATTCAGTTGTGTCGTCGACCCGTGCATTGCGACACAGTCTGGCGCGCTTCACCGCTCCGCTCTTGTACGTGACCTCATTGCGCGTGACGTCATTGGGTGCGTCACAAGACGCGGCCAGAAAGTTGGAGTCGTCGCTGTTCCAACTGCGCATCGGCGCCAGACTCGGGCGCAGCAACGACATCGGACGCACCGAGCAACCAGCGCGACGACACGCCGGTGGACTGGGCCCTGTTAGAGACGTGGTGCGAGGCTGTTGCGGTTCAGACAGCGCCCGTTTGGCCATAGCGTCGTTGGACTCACGTATTGTCGGTAATGCGACTGCGGTGAGCGGAAGCAGTGCAGCTTTCGTCAACGCCGCACGGTATGACGTGGCTGTCTTGGCGACCCCGGCACTCTGCAGAGCTAAACGTTCGTAGGTCAACTTGTCGGTGATGTCGCGCTTGAGTTTCCTGTAGCGATCACGTGACGACGTTTCACGCACCACCTGTATACACAGCGACACGCGTCGGCTACAGCCAGTCAATCAACCTATTACAACTTCCTTAGTACCAAGGACAGTTCATTAGCTAATGCCGACCAACTGCTAGTTCTGAGACTGTAAAACGCTTCCGGTTACGAGTCTGACTTGTGTTTAAGCAGCGCTATATTAAGTACTAAACATTGGTCTCCATGACTAGAAACTGAAACGTTTTCGTGGTTTTCACTGCCTACAGTTACCGGCGTTCAAACAACTGTGCTGTATCACGAATTTGCCGGAAATAACGACGTTCTTCAAATCAAACAGAAACCTATTTGTTTGAACTCAACAGTGGTCTTAGAAACCAGACACGCTAGAAGTCGTTAACAAAACTTTATAGGCCTACTTAACTGATCGTGATTTTTTATTAGTTGTGATTACTGTTTTCAGTGTTGTTTGTTTTTACTTTTATAACGTTTTTTAATCTGTGTGATAATCTTCATCTATTATTTTGCAAGACTTGATATTGCGTAAGCAAGCTGTCGTTTCTCAAACTGATCATCTTCATTATAGTCTTTATTAAAGCAATCAATAAACGAACATGACAATGATGACACGACGATGATAATGTAGTAGCAGTCGCTATAGTAGCTGAAGCTGAAGGTAGACCTGAAACTCTTGGAGGTACTTGTTAATCTGCCGGTCTTCCAGCGCCTTGGCGTTCTTTCGCTTGATGTGCGAAGCGATTAGCAGAACGATGGAAAAGCCGTAAACTAGCACGACGGCGACGACATAGTACGTCACACGCACGTACCATACACTGGGGTACGACGTACGGGCGAACATAGTACGTCGCGCCATTAGGGTCGGCGGAACTGCTGCGTCCGGAGCCGGCTCGGGAGAAGACAGGATGTGGCGGCGGAGGTGCAGGTTTGATGCCGAGGGAATCGTGCTGAGCCGGCGAGCCGCCTGCAGCCGGCGAGTAGTCGACACTATTGACCGCAGCCAGTGGGATGCTGCTGGCATTCCGCAGATACAACGTGCCGACGTAGCTTGAATTGTCCTGACCGGTCAGAGTCAGTCGCATCACTGACGGCAGATCCATCGCGACGACACTTCCAATCTGACAATCATCTCATCGTTTTAGACAGGTTGATACGTAAGCTGCAAGCAATAAATAAGCCTGTGATGTTATAATTGAAAAGCTAAATTTCAGAAGTTGGTCGAGACCATTTTTATATTATGGAGAAAACAGTTACATTACAAAACTTGGTTATACCATTTGTCATTTTATGCAAAAACAATAAAATAGAAAAAGCGGGTTTTGGAAGTTAGACCTATGTCTTCAATTAACTAAGTGTTCGTTTTTCGTTAGTGAAGCGCGTTATATTATGTGTTTTGTTGTTTTTGGCGTTGAATTAATTGGCTGCTTTTTTTGCAAGTTTCTAACGAAATAACTTTACAACAACCAAACTAGAAGTTTTTGATTTTTTTGGTGAAATGTGTGGAATCATTTTCTGTGTGCTGTGTGCAGTTGTGCACAATTTAGGCCTATACAATTAGCATAGCTAAATGTTTAACTGTACATTTTACGTCTGAGTTGCCCAAATGTGTTCAATACGGTACATTATGAAACAAGTAATTTGAGAAAAGCTCACGAGACGCGCGAAAGCCTACAGCAGTTCCTGTTCGCAGGTAATGGTAGTCTAACTCCATCCATTTCGTCGTAATTCACTTTTTTGCAGCCAAAAATCGCCAAAAAATCACGTTAAATCAATATTGTTAGGGTTCAAGGTCATTCAAGGTCATCAATGTTGATAAATTTAAAAAGCCTGTCACCAGTGCTTGTTATGATAAGCAGAATGTCTGTGCCTATCTGCAACCGTGTTCACGCTACACGAGATAATTGCGGTAAAATAACCACTTTTTAGGGGGGTAACTGTCTTTGACGCCCGCCTGCGCTGGCCTCCTTGAACCTAGGGGTCGGGACTTGAACTGCTAAAATTTACGTTGATTGCTGAAAATTTCATACGCAAATTGTCTTGGTCTATCGCCAGCCATTTCGTCGCAATTCAGTGTTGAAATGTGCGCTGCATTCAAAAATTGCGAAAAATTCACTAAAAACCTGTTTTTGAGGGGTTCAAGGTCGTTCAAGGTCATCGATGTTAATAAATCCAAAAAGCCTGTCGCCAGTGCTTGTTATGATAAGCAGCATGTATGCACCTATCTGCAACCGTTTTCACATTATTCGAGCCAATAACGGCAAAATGACGTCTTTTTTAG
>Ga0056128_1010874_pt1 | contig 11301 bp, 9 predicted proteins | sample WorMetLIZISLAND2_FD_71113 | JGI IMG/M metagenome (GOLD analysis project Ga0056128, IMG submission 71113) | Marine gutless worms symbiont microbial communities from Max Planck institute for Marine Microbiology, Germany - Olavius geniculatus... ... | reverse complement strand
TCCTAATAGTTTCACTCTTATTTGCCGTAGGCTGTGAGAATAAAATAAAAATCTCTGAAAACTTTAACTCCATCGGAGGATATAATCCTTTTAGTCAAATAGGCAGTGGTGACGAAAATAAAATTCCTCCAGAAAACATTGGTCCACCCAGTGCGAGTGATGGTATTTTTGATTTCTCTAGCGCTCTTAACGAAAATACCATCTGGGTGGTTACTAACCATAATAACGGCATGAAAGTATATTTAATCTCCCTTAAAAAGGGGCAACCCTTTAAGAGTTGGGTTATTCCCAATGCAAGTTCTCAAGGTGCACGAACCTATGTATCTGAAATCGGTTTGTTAATTGGAAAAATTGGAGGAAAGATCTACCGAATTGACCCTAACTCTCCTGAAAGCCATTCTTTCAAACCTGTTTGGCAACCTCCTCCTAACACCAACAAAAGTGATACTCGGCTCTGCCCTGTATCCTTTAAAATTGAGGAAAACTCTTATGTGGGTTTCGCTTGGGAAAGACATGATGGTCACCGCCTATTCACCAAAATTCCGATTGATCTCCGTCAGCCAGAAAAATTGGATTTCACAAATATGAAAACAGTGGATCTTGGGAAAAGCGAAGTTAATTCTAACTCCCGTTGGGGTTATAGCTGTTATATAGATCAAAAAAGGAATTACTTCTGGTCTGGTTGGAGCCAAGGATCTTCTTTTTTTGGTATCAATGTTGAAACTATGACAAGTCTAGATCGTTCAGTTCATCCAGCAAACGCAAAACATTCTAGCAGTTCTTTAGGAGAGCATTTCTTAACACCTTCCAAAAGCACTGGTGGTTCCTATGCCTTAGCTGGTGGTATTAATGGAGCTATTCTTACCGGAAAGAATATGTACACCTACACCCACGACACCCGCTATGGGTTGGTCTACGGCTCACATTATTCAGCAAACAAACTGTTAGTTGCTCAAGAAGACTGCTTCACTCGACTCGCAGATTGTACTGACAAGTTTGCTTGGAAAAACTTAGCTAGAACAGGTAAAATACAACCTCTAAGTGCAATCAACGACGGCCGCATCGTAGGCATTGTTCGAGGTAACTCCTCTTCTCAAATCTACTTGATCGAACCCAGCAACCCAAGGGATGTGAATCAAGACATTGTTGCCACACGTATTGCAGAAGTGGAAGGAGATGCCTATATGTACAACGATTTCACTGGCGGAACTTTGTTTTCAAAAGATATTGATCTCGTTGTTGATTTAACCCAGTTAAAAGGTTGGAGTAGTGGTAAAAATGTAGAATTTCTTTCCTTTACCTGGACAGCTCAAGCTGGAGGTTTCTCCACTTGGCGAGGTCTAACTCTAAATGCTCGCTGCTACAAGGAGGGAAGTGAAGAAAAACCTGCTCTAGCTCAGGTCACAAACATTAAAGATGCAGCTCAAACTACGACCATCAATGTACCCAGTTGCACACTTAAAGCTGTGGATCGACTGGAGCTCCAACTACGATCCATAAAAAATACAGTTGACTTCACTCGAACGAGTCAAATCAAAATCATGGGCGTACAGAAATAAAAAACAGTTTGAATACTCTAGCGAATAGCAGAGATTCCAGTTATCTGTTGGCCAACCACCAGTCGGTGAATATCTTCAGTGCCCTCATACGTATTGACTGTTTCAATATTCATCATATGGCGAATCACAGGGTACTCATCGATGGTTCCATTGGCACCCAACATATCACGCGCCTGGCGAGCAATATCTAAAGCTATGTGACAGTTATTCATCTTAGCCATAGACACCTGCCAATGCTTTAATTCGCCCTTTTCTTTTAAACGCCCCAACTGAAGTACAAGTAACTGAGCTTTTGTGATCTCAGTGACCATCTTCACAAGCTTTGCCTGTGCTAACTGGTAGGCCGCCAGTGGCTTTCCATCAAAAATGGTGCGTTCTTTAGCATACTCTAAAGCCTCATGATAGCAAGTGTTAGCAGCCCCTAACACACCCCAGGCAATTCCATAGCGAGCCTGGGTCAAGCACATTAAAGCCCCCTTAATACCCTCAATATTTGGCAAGATGGCATCTTCAGGAACAAGACAATCTTCCATATGTAACTCACTCGTTACACTCACACGTAGAGCAAACTTACCCCTCATAGGGGTGGTGGAAAAACCTGAGGTATTGGTCTCAACAATAAAACCGCGTACCATACCATCAAGTTTGGCCCACACAATGGCAATATCAGATACACTGCCATTAGTAATCCACATCTTGTTACCGTTAAGCTTGTAACCACCTTCTACTTTTTCAGCTTTAGTCAACATTCCGCCAGGGTTAGAACCAGCATCTGGCTCAGTCAGACCAAAACAACCAATGAGTTCACCTTTGGCCAAACGAGGAAGATATTTTTGCTTTTGCTCCTCGGAGCCGAAAGTCAGAATGGGATACATGACCAAAGCACTCTGTACGGAACAAAAAGAACGAATTCCAGAATCACCGCGCTCCAGTTCTTGATTTACCAACCCATAAGCGACTTCACCAAGACCAGGACAACTGTAACCTTTGATATTAGCTCCCAACAGACCTAACTCACCAAAACGGGCAACCAAATTGGATGGGAATTTCTCTTTACGGTTGCACTCCTGTAGGACAGGAATGACCTCTTCAGTCACAAAGTCACGAACCGTATTGCGGATCATTAACTCTTCTTCAGTTAACAGATTGTCAAAATTCATATAATTTAACGACTCATACATAGCCACTGGCTCTCCCCTTTTTTCATTTCCTTTTTATGGCTAGGATTCGACAATGGCAACTGATTTCAACAAATGAAATTTTATACTTTGCGTTCTGATTAGGCCCTTTTACTTGCCAGTGGGCTTTGCTAAAGAGTAATTTTAAAGTCTTATTTCCTTAGGGTATACCAGTCATGTACAATCGAGCCGAAGTTGTTGACAAAAATTTTTTACGTTTGGTGGGAAAGGGGCAACTGCCTCCAGCTCTGACCCATCTCACCCCTTCTCAAGTCAATCTATCCCCAGAGTCTCTTAGGGACCTTTTTGAATCCCAGGTAATGAGTCGTCATTTGGATCTATCGGCACGCCTTCTTAAAAGTCGAGGGCAGTGCTATTACACTATTGGTAGCTCTGGCCATGAGGGGAATGCAGTTATAGGAAAGACCTTTCGCTACACGGACATGGGCTTTCTTCACTACCGCAGTGCTGCTCTAATGATTCAGCGTTCAAAACAACTTCCCTGTAGCACCCCACTTTATGATTTGGCTCTTTCTTTTGTGGCCTCAAGTGATGATCCCATTTCCGGTGGACGTCACAAGGTTTTTGGTAGTCTTCCACTAAATATTCCCCCACAAACTAGCACCATTGCCTCTCACCTACCAAAGGCTGTTGGTGCTGCCCTTTCCATCAAACGTGCTTGTGATTTGAAAATCGATCGACACTTGCCTGAAGACTCGGTAATTATTTGTAGCTTTGGTGATGCTTCAATCAATCATTCCTCAGCAGTGGGGGCATTGAATACGGCAAGCTGGGTCGCCTATCAAAATGTTCCCATGCCTATTGTCTTTATCTGCGAAGATAATGGCCTTGGAATCTCAGTCCCCACCCCCACCAACTGGGTGCAAGACAATTTTTGTCGCAGACCCACAATTAACTACCTTCAGTGTGATGGACTCAGCCTTCTTGATACCTTTCAAAAGGCCACTGAAGCAGAAAAACTTGCCCGCTTCCGCAGACAACCAGTCTTTCTACATATGAAAACTGTAAGGCTTTTGGGGCATGCCGGCTCTGATGTGGAAAGCTCTTATAATAGTCTCGCTGATATTGAAGACCGAGAGTTTAACGACCCTCTGCTTCACTCAGCCCGTATTCTAATTGAAAATGGAATAGCCAGTGGTGAGGAGCTCATTAAAATCTACGAAAACATTCGCCAACAAGTCGCGCATGTCACTGAAAAAGCCCGACAACGTCCTAAGCTAGAAACAATAGAGGAGGTAGCCTCAACCATTACAGCCTGTTTGAATAGAAAATCTAGTCCTCAACTCCCCGATGAAAAGAAACGTCAGAAACTTTTCGGTCGTGACTACAAGAAACAAGACCAATCTTTTCACATGGCCAAGTTAATTAATTGGGGTCTACATGATCTAATGCTTCAGTACAAAAATATATTGGTTTTTGGAGAAGATGTGGCTGCCAAAGGTGGAGTTTACAACGTGACAGACGGACTCCATAAGAGGTTTGGCCCCCGCCGAGTGTTTAACTCTCCTCTGGATGAAACTTCTATTCTAGGAACGGCTATTGGCTTAGCTCACAATGGCTTTCTACCCATTTGTGAAATTCAGTTTCTCGCCTATGTCCACAATGCTGAAGACCAAATCCGTGGAGAAGCTGCCACTTTGGCTTTTTTCTCAAAAGGTCAGTATACAAACCCTATGGTTATCCGAATTGCCGGACTGGCCTATCAAAAAGGCTTTGGCGGCCACTATCACAATGACAACTCACTGGCTGTATTCCGAGACATTCCTGGGTTAATTTTGGCTGTTCCCTCCAATGGGGCTGATGCCGTTCGAATGATGCGAACTTGTGTAAAACAGGCCCATGAAAACGGCAGAGTTGTGGTGTTTGTAGAACCAATCGCCTTGTATAGAACTCGTGATCTCAATAAAGAAGGTGATCAGCTATGGGCTCAAACCTACCCAAAGCCTGGGGAAATGATTGAATTAGGAGTATATGGTCTATGGGGCGAAGGAGAGGATATTTTAATTCTCACCTATGGCAATGGAACCTACTACAGTCGACAGTCTGAAATCGAGTTGCGAGAAAAATACCAAATTGGCTGCCAAATTCTGGATTTTCGTTGGCTGTCAGCTATCAATTGGGATCGGGTGGCCGAAGAAGTAAAGAGGTTTCAAAAAGTTCTCATTGTTGAGGAGTGCCGTAAAACAGGTTCATTGAGCGAAGAGGCTGTCACAGCCTTGGTTGAACGCCTCCCAAGTCTCCCAGCAATAAAGGTGGTGACAGCAAAGGATTGTTTTATTCCCTTGGGGGAAATGGCTGCTGCTGGCCTTCCTCAAAAAGCTGACATTGTCTCCGGAGCCCTAGAGTTGATGGGAAAAGAAGAATGAAGTCACCTCACCCTGACGACCACAACAAGTTTAAATCCCTACTCGATAAAGAGTACAACTGGCCTTGCGAATATATCTTTAAATTTATTGTTCCTAAAGAAGCCCTCGCTCAAGTGGAGGCTCTTTTTCCCAGATCCGAAATTTATCTTCGTGACTCCCGCAAAGGTAACTATGTCAGTGCCACTATTCACCTGGAAGTAGATAGCTCAGATTTAGTCGTTGCTATCTACGAAAAGGCCGCCAATATTAAAGGTCTCATTGCCCTCTAAGCATCTAACCTTAATGAAAAAAGAGGGCACTGAAAAGGTATGACCATAATTGCTTAAAACCTTTCAAAAATAGCCGAAAAACGGCACCCTGTTAAAATTATTCCATCTTTTAAAAGCTGAATCCTCTCAGAGCCCTCCTCCCAGCGGCACCCCACTTGCTTTGCTTAAAGAAAGTATTTCTTAAAGAAAAAATATTCTAATAGGAGCATATGGGTTATGAAATTCAAAGATTCGTATTTAATTTCGTACTTAACTTGGACTATAATCAGCGTTTTAACACTTCCATCTATCTCACAGGCTAGCCAAAACTATAACCGCTTGAATGCAGAAGAAACTCTCAACGAGATTTCCCTGGAGGCCGAAGTGGAAGAGTTTGAAGTCTATGATGGGCTAGAATCAGCCAAACAGTCTGCTAAAGCTATTACAGAAGCAAAGCGAAGAACTCTTCAACTCCGTAACCAGATCAGCCACTTTGAAGCTGAAAAAAAACACCTACGGAAACAAATTAAACAGCTGAATAAGCGCTATGACAAAAGTGCTGCAATTCAAGCTCGTGTGGAAAAAAAGGCTACCAAAGCTGAAAGAGAACGGGATCTCCTCGTGGAGAAAGTTGACCGCCTCAACAGACAAGTTGAGCAATTGGAACAACAAGCAATTTCTGCAAAAAATCGGTATGACTCTGCTCGCAAAGAAATACGTCAACAAGCCCACCGTCAACAAACTTTGAATACCAGAAAAAAAGAAGCCAAGCGCTCAATTGGTAAGTATAAGAGTCAGTTAAAAACACAACAAAAGATAAACCGTCGGGCAAAACAGGAAGGTCAAATTAAAAGCAAAAAAGTGCGTCACAAAAAAGAAAAACAGGCTGCAACTCGGTACACAAAAACTAAGCGCCGCACTCTTTAGTGTGTTATTAATGAGCCTTTTTGTTAGATTTGAAAATCTGACAGTCTAACTGGCTGGCGAAGGGCTCCCCAATCTCCCGGCTTACTTTCAAAAAAACCAGAAATAACACAACCACAACTGTTACATCTGTTGCCTGTGAGCTGATAACTGAGCAAACGATACCAATCCCGAACAATAACAGCCTGTCCACAGCCGGGGCAATAGGTGGTATCACCTTCTTTGTGATGAACATTACCTGTATACACATACTTGAGTCCATTGTTGATGGCAATCTCTCGAGCTCTCATTAAAGTTGCCAACGTAGTGGCTTGTTTATCACGCAACTTGTAGTCAGGATGGAAAGCGCTGAAATGGATAGGTACGTCCCCCCCCAGACTGTTGTACATCCACTGGGTCATCTGATTTAACTCTTTGTCGGAATCATTCTCATAAGGAATTAATAAAACTGTGACTTCCAACCAAACCTCAGTTTGTTTATTGAGATAGACAAGAGTATCCAAAACTGGTTGTAAGTGACCTCCACACAGTTTTGTGTAGAAGTCTTCACTAAAGCCTTTTAAATCCACATTGGCCGCATCAATATTTTGAAAAAAATCTGACCGAGCTTGATCAGTAATATAACCAGCAGTTACCGCTACAGTTTTAATTCCTTCCTCGTGACAAGCCTGTGCCACATCCCTAGCATACTCATAAAAAATAACAGGATCGTTATAAGTAAAAGCTACAGACTTACAACCTAAAGCTTTCGCCGCATGTGCGACCAATTGAGGTGGTGCCGAATCACTCAATGTTTCCATCTCTCGAGACTTGGAAATATCCCAGTTCTGACAAAAACGACAAGAAAGATTACATCCTGCAGTTCCAAATGAAAGGACTGGAGTGCCTGGCATAAAATGATTGAGAGGTTTTTTCTCAATAGGGTCCACACAGTAGCCACTGGACAGACCATAAGTTGTTAAAACCATTTCATCCCCTTGCCGAGCTCGCACATAACAAAGGCCTCGTTGACCCTCTTTGAGAGCACATCCACGGGGACACAGGTCGCAGTGAATTCGACCATCCTCTTGAAAATGCCAAAATTCTGCTTTGACAGTTGAGTGACTCATCAGCTTATTATGGGACCACAAATTGTTTTGACAAGGTAACTTGACCTAATCAAGACTAGTATGCACCATGTCTGTATGGAGACTGTTAGGCAACCAGCAGTTGCTGGGTCATTTTATCCAGCCCAAAAAGAGGCCTTAAGACAAGCTATTGACAGCTATATCAATAAAGCTGGTCCTGCTCTTGAATCAGCCAAAGCATTGGTTGTCCCTCACGCTGGCTACATCTATTCAGGTCCAATTGCTGGCCTGGCTTATCGAGTTCTTACCCAGATGTCTCCCTCCCCCGAACGAGTTGTTTTATTAGGACCTTGCCATCAAGTTCCAGTACAGGGCTTGGCCCTCCCCAAGTCTTCCAGCTTTGCCACCCCTCTAGGACAAACCCCTGTTGATCAACAAGCATATAAAGAACTAGCTAGACTTCCTTTTGTGGAAGTCAATGAAGAAGCTCATGCATACGAACATAGCTTAGAAGTACAACTTCCCTTTCTCCAATCAACTTTAGCCTCTTTTAGTTTACTTCCATTAGTTGTAGGACATGCCTCTAGTGAGATCATCTGCCAGGCTCTAGATGGGGTGGTTAACAAAAATACTTTAATTGTAGTGAGTACAGATTTAAGTCATTATCTTCCCTATGATCTGGCCTGCCATATTGACAGGGAAACAATCAAAGCTATTTTAGAGGGGAACCGTGAGTTGATTGTCAGCGAACGAGCTTGTGGAGCTTACCCTTTAAAAGGCTTAATGAGCTTTGCTCAAAAAAAAGGCTGGACCGCCAGGCTCTTAGACTTACGCAATTCCGGAGATACAGCAGGAGATAAAAAACAAGTTGTGGGATATGGAGCAGTGGTCTACCATGAATGAAATTTCATTGAGCAAACAAGACAAGCAAATACTTTTGGGTCTTGCCCGAAGAGCTATCACCTTGCAAACAACAGGTAGTGAAAATCCTCAAGTGGAAGAACTACAGGCCTACCCTGACCGACTTCAAATTCCAGGTGCCAGTTTTGTTACCCTACACATTAATGGCAACCTACGTGGCTGTATTGGCTCTCTTCAAGCTACAAAATCATTGGTTTTGGATGTATGGGAAAATGCCCAAGCCTCAGCCCTACGGGACCCACGCTTTCCTCCATTGAGTGCTGATGAGCTAGACGATGTGAATATTTCTATTTCTGTGCTCACTCCTCCAAAAAGACTTGAAGTGAAAGATGAGAAGGATTTAATAAAAAAAATTCGGCCAGGGGTGGATGGACTAACAATCACCTCTGGTTTTCATAAAGCTACCTTTTTGCCAGCAGTTTGGGAAACTCTTTCAACTCCAGAACAATTTCTCTTTCATTTAAAACAAAAAGCCGGAATTCCTGTCACGCAATGGCCAGAGGATATGCAAGTGGAACGTTATCAATCCATTTATTTTACCGAAGACTAAATAGAACCAAAAGACTTGGTAATGCGATAACATTTCATCACCACCTCATTAACTCTTGACTCGTCAAAACTATTTAGCTTGTCAAATTCTATTCCCAAGAAAAGTTTGTCATCTCTTCCATCAACTGGGGCAATACGCTTGACAGCTGAGTTAAGCGAAAGAGCCGTATCCTCTTCTCCTATAAACAGAGTTATCTTCATCTTGGTATCAAGTTGAAAGATTTCTACAGGAGCTTGCATTTCCAAGTAGCAACCTCCCAGGCTAATATTAAGAATTCTAGCCTCGTAAGTTTGTTTCGGTTGATTAATAAGGCAAGCTTCTACCCTAGGAATAATTTTTAATGGAACATCCACTCGAAAATTTTTACGACGCTGAACCAAAAAAATATCATCTCGCAAATCCAATACCCAACTTCCATTTGCCACTTGCTGCAATACCGACTTAGCCAAATATTTGTTTAAATCAACAATAAAGCAAGCTACAACAGATCCAGGTTTAGTTCCTTCAGGGACCAGGGCTGAAACTAATTGAGCCTTTGAACCCTTGATTTTATCTGCTTTAACTTTAAAAGAATTGTGGTCAGGGGTAGTGATTTCAATTTCCAGATTAGATATAGCCGCAGTCACCCTTAAGAGTTCAGCCCGCTCACCTGCCGAAACCTTATTGAAGTAATCTTTTTTGGCAGGGTCTTGTTTTCCACCAACCACCGACTGAATCCTTATAATCTATTAAACAAATCACTTCTTAAAATAATCTTCTAAAGCCTTCTCACCCACCCCACCATGCTACATGCAGTATAACATTTTCCAACAGAAATCAGGCAATAACGAACTGAGTTAATGAACCCAAAGAGCTACAAAAAAACTGCATCTTTTATCAATATCTCAATGAGTCAGCCTCAATAACCCACTGGCTGCCAAACTGTTTTGTATTCCACAAAATTCAAAAGGCTTTCTAAGCTCAAGGACTCCTTTGATTTGGTCACCAGTCGCTTCATATTCTCAGCCGCCATGGATTTGAGTTCTCTTAAAACTCTCCCATCACCCCCTTGATAGCAAAGAGATTGAATTTCCATATGGCTGCCATAGATAGGGTAGAGTTCTTCTTGGAATCCACTGAGAAGATTGACCACCCCTTGTGGAAGGTCTGAAGTGGCTAACACTTCAGAAAGAGGTGCCATAACTGCTGCCCCTTCTTCAGCAAGAAGAACCACAACAGAATTCCCCGAACAAATAATAGCAGAGATTTGTGCCACAAGGGATAAGAAGTCAAAATGGTCATCAGCAATTAACCCCACCACGCCCACTGGTTCAGAGCAGGTAAAATTGTAGTAAGAACTGGCTACGGGGTTTTCGCTTCCTAGAAGCTGTTGATATTTATCCGCAAAACCTGAGTAATAAACCAAGCCATCAATCGCCTCAGTCATTACTTTCTCAGCCCATTGCCTGTCGTAACCAAGGGTCTCAATCAGGCAACTTTGAAACTCAGCTTTTTTTCCTTCTGTCATCTCAGCCATACGATAGAGAATCTGGCCCCGATTATAAGCAGTTCTACCAGCCCATACTGGTTGCGCCTTAACTGCTGCAGTGACAGCATTGCACAAATCCTTACGGGAGGCTCTGCACAGATTAGCATAGAGGCGTTTAGTGTTATGAATATAGACCGGAAAGGTTCGACCTGATTCGGTACGAATGAAAGCCCCATCTATAAAAAGTTTTATAGTTTTTGCAATAGCTAACCCTGGTCCATTGAGCCCCGACATCAATGTACCTCCAAATAGGGAAACAAGCCATGACGGCCTCCCTCACGGCCAAAGCCACTTTCTCTATATCCACCAAATGGAGAGGTGGGATCAAATTTATTGTACCCATTGGCCCAAACCACACCAACCTTTAACTGAGAGGCCACTTGATAAATTTTGGAGCCTTTTTCTGACCAAATACCTGCTGCCAACCCATAAACAGTGTTATTGGCTTTCTTAATTGCTTCGTCCACCGTGCGGAAAGTGGAGATGGTCAAAACAGGCCCAAATATCTCCACCTGGTTGAGAGTGAATGAAGAGGCCACCTTATTAAAGAAACAGGGCTTGTGGAAATAACCTTGTTCTGGCAGTTGACAACTATTGGGTTCAAAGTACTCACCCCTTTCAGATTTTCCAATTTCCACTAACCGCTGAATCTTCTCCAACTCCCCTTTAGAATTAATAGCTCCAATATCAGTATTTTTATCCAAAGGATCTCCCACACGAAGAGATTCCATTCGCTTTTTTAACTTACTCACCACTTTATCGGCCACTGACTCTTCCAGCAAAAGACGAGATCCTGCATAACAAATATGACCCTGGTTAAAGTATATACCCTTGACAATCCCTTCTACAGCTTGGTCAAGAGCTGCGTCCTCAAAAATTATTTGAGCTGATTTACCTCCTAGCTCCAAAGTCAGCTTTTTGTTGATTCCAGTATTGGAG
>Ga0056128_1010873_pt1 | contig 11301 bp, 6 predicted proteins | sample WorMetLIZISLAND2_FD_71113 | JGI IMG/M metagenome (GOLD analysis project Ga0056128, IMG submission 71113) | Marine gutless worms symbiont microbial communities from Max Planck institute for Marine Microbiology, Germany - Olavius geniculatus... ... | reverse complement strand
CTTTAAAAACACTGTTTAATGCATCAAACATTGACTATTTTTACTAGCCATAGCATTCACATAGGCCAGAGTTTGTAGAAAAATCAGTACATTAAATCAATACAGTGCTTCACTGGGCAATGGGCAGGGCACTGGTATCGGTATTGGTATTGGATATTGGTATCGGCAGGACCCAATAGTATTGGGTATTGGGTAGCTTTTTTGGTATTGTTCTAACCCTAGTGTTATCTGCACACAGGTGAATGTGCCCCACTTAACCCCAACTAACCAGGTAGTTGATTTACCTACTCCAGAGGGATGGAAGACTGAGTTGACTTTCGTGGTGATTGTATATTGAGATGGCTTACTTGTCCGCAGACAGTCAAGCACCTGGATTCCAGCCTTTGGACCAAAAGTTGAACATAGTCTCACAATGTTTTCATTGCAGGTCCAATGTCCTAACAATTATGCTCAAGCCTTGGTGACATTTACCACTATAAATGCATATAAATGCATTTTTATTAATGTGTAACTGATTTGCATTTATGTATCCAGTTTAGTCTGTAATGCAAAAGCTAGAAGGCTTGAGCTGTTTCATGAGATGATACTTTCTTGCTGGCAAGTGTAGAGCTTTTTTGTATATACAACGATTATTACCATATTGTTAGGCAGATATATAGAAGAGAAATCATTTTTCAGTTGCAGATATTGTGAAAATAGTTTGTCGTTTCCAAGCAAAGGCTTATATCATGACATTAACAGCATAGGCATTGGCCAGCATTTCCGTGTTTGTGTCCGCAGCTTATCAGGCCATTTCCAGTTAGGTTGGTCATTTTCTCTGTCTGATGCAGTAATGTTTGCTGTAAGATGATACTGATTTTTGTCCGCTGTTTTACAGGGACCTCACAACTACTCGTCTTACACATGTGGAATTTCCGCGATCTCTTGTTGAGGTGGTGACAAACTGGAATATCCCAATGCATCAGTGGCTCAAAACATGTACGTTGCACTTAGCGTATCTGTTCACAAGCTTGCTGTACAGGATGCAGTCAAAAAAAGTAGCCCCCTAAAGTTTTCGCTGTTTTCTCAGCAACTGTTTAAAGTTTTAATTTGAAATTTTACAGCTTTATTTACTAAAACCATCTACATCCAGCTACCAAGTAAAATATGATTTTGCTGAAAAAAATGAAGTTATAGACTTTTTAACATGACTGCCTACCGATTTTTAGCATTAAAAATGTTTAAAATGATGTTTAATTTTCAAAAAACGGTTAACACGTTACTGCCGATGACATCACAGTGATGTTTTGATAAACAGCAGTTTATTTTGTTTATAAATTATCAATAACTTATCATTCTTTTAAAGCAGTCGCCGGCTGCCCACTAGATTCATCTTTCAGCAGGATGGGGTGGCAGCATACACAGTGTGCAGCGCACGAATCTAGCTGCGGGCCACCTGTCCAGATTTTATCACAAAGCACCAGTGGCTCCAAATTTGCTGAATATAAACAAAGTGGACTATCGCGTGTGTGGTGCACTGTTAAAGGCTTAGTGCAAGCTTGAATGAAGTGAGGCCAAAAACAATCGCCAAAGTCAAGAAAACGTTTCAAGTTATCTGCGACAACCTGCTGCAAGGACTGATTGACAAGGCTGTGAAAAATTTATCAAATTAAGTGACTAAAGGCTTGTGTCAGAGCTTGTAGCTGGTGGTGGACACTTCGAACATTCACACTGACAGTGAAATTCTGGCATCTGATCATTTGTTAACTGCATCATTTCAACAATGTTATTGCATGCATTTTTGTAGTAGCTTGAACATTTTTAATGATGAAAAATCAGTAGGTGGTCATGTTAAAAAGTCTATAACTTTGTTCTTTTTCAACAGAATCACATTTTACTTGGTGTTTATATGAAGACGGATGTAGTTAATAAAGGTGTAAAATTTCAAATAAAAATTCTGTACGTTTGCTGAGAAAACTGCAAAAAGCTTTAGGGGGCTACTTTTTTATGCCGCACTGTGTACACTGTGCCTCAAAAGAGTCAAAATTGTTTTAGCATAACTTTGTCAAATTTCCACCAGCTTTGATAATTTTTGGCATAAAGATGGCCAAGACAATATTATTATGTATGGTACACTAATTTACTATTTCACTTAATTTATGTCAATGCACTACCATGTGAAATACAGATTCCCCAAATTGTTGCATTATGTGGCGATTATTTGTATCAGATGGCTCACCTTTGCATCATCAATTTGACAGAGGGTGCAACGTGGTTTAATAATTTTGAGGTATTAAATATTTTGTGCTGAAAACAGCAGACAACAAAATAGTTCGCTGATGAGCGAAAAACACATCTAATTGATGAGTGAATGCATTTGATCAGTCGATCGTTGATTTTGCTACCAGCCATTGGCGTTGCATCTAAGCCATTGCGTCTTTGTATGCAGAGCACACATTGGCATAAATTCTGACTTGCAAGCAAGTTGTTCTACAAATTTATAGTTCTGTTAAATAAATCACATTTTAATGTATTTTGTGCCTAATTAACTCGTTACAGCATTTTCTTGAGACAACAACTCAGCATTACGCAACAATTTGGAGCATTTATGTTTCACATGGCATTGCATCGACATAAATTAGGTGAGGTGAAAAGTGAGTGCACCTTACATAATTTTGTCATCTTTGCCGTCAACGTGCCAAAAATTATTAAAGTTAGTAAAAATTTGACAAAATTATGACAAAAACAATTTTGACGGTTTTTTTTCTGAGACACGGTGTAGAATTAGCTTCTTGTTGTTGCTGTCTTCCATTTGTCGTAGTGGTAGTTTTTGTAGTATGTAGTTTTTGTAATATATTTATTAATTTAACATTGTGTAATGCGTATATGCTGCAGAAAGGGCATTTGGCCTGTATATGTCTGTTCACGCAGTTCTGAAAAGGTAGGTTTGGCATAGCTAAGAAAAGGTGGTTGGTTAGTCTGGCAGTAACATCTTTGGTCGCATCAATACAGTTACTCTACACTGATCTCAGTTAGTACTGAGATTGGTATCAACCACTTCGGAATATAAACAAGTCACCTGTTTCAGTTCAGCCTTGCCATCGTTCTGTGCATAGGTGCTGCGAGTGTCGGTGAAAACTGGAGCACAAACAGGTTGACCATGCAGTGCACTAGCCTGCACTGGCTCATTATCTGTGGTCTTGCAGTGTAAACTGGTGTCTGGCTGAGGACTGTGGAAATGGAGATCATCGCTGCCCTATGGGCCTTAAGGCTCGGGAAGCACTTCACATAGTTGTCATTGTTGTCGTTTTATTGCTGTTGTTGTTGTTAGGTTTCATTTTTTGTGATTATATACGTATGCTTTGTATTGGAGCTTGTTCATTTGTTGTTATTTTCTGCAGATGTTTTCAAGACGGCACGGCCGCTGGGAAACTTTGCCGCAGTCCTGCTGACTTACATTGCCAGCTCTGTATTACATGTGAGTGACCATCTGCAGTGTTGCATTGATAAAAACTACGCGCGTTTAGTGGACATTTTCGGAAACGATCAGCATCGATTATTGCACTGAAGGGTGGTCCTGTTGAACACAATATTGACTGTCCTGCACTGCAATGATAGTGGCATATCAGCTATGAAATGGTGCAATTGCTTGATCTACGCAATTGTGTGTGTTTGCATCACTTTCTGTGTTGTCAGTGCTGAGTTAATCCTGACATATCTTCTGTAATACTCTCTTTTTGTTTACTGCCAAGTCTTGGTTATTTCACTGCTTTGTTTCCATTAAGTACCCATTGTGGCCAGTTTGAAGGAAATACTTGATCAGAACAGAATTGCATGTTGATGAATGAATATATCTGTATCCGCCATTGCTTTCCTGGTCAGAATTAATGTTGGTAGGCCTATTATTATCTCCGCCAAACTGAACGTAGTGAACATTGGAGGAGATTAAGAGCTTGATCGTTCTCCCGTCGTTCTGTGTGTGTGTACATGATGAGTCATCATCAACTCCACATTAGGACCAGCAAGATGTCCTGATGTCTGCACACCTTATTAGCTGTAGTTATAGGCGTAGTAGTAGTTGTAGGATCTTAGACCGGAGGATTTAAGTGCTAAGTAAGTAAGTAGTTGTAGGTGTAGGTGTAGTAGTAGTAGTAGTCGTCGTCGTCGTCGTCGTCGTCGTCGTCGTCGTCGTCATAGTCGTGGTAGTCGTAGTCGTGGTAGTCGTAGTGGTAGTGGTAGTGGTAGTGGTAGTGTTTAAATTACTTCTTGGCGGAGATATGCACTCTTACAAGTGCCTTCTAGTTTCTACCTTTTTCCAGAGAGTGGGAGTGCAGAATATTACATCGTGGATATACATCTTAACCCTTTTTGGCTTGTGCTGATAGAATATGCAGTATGTGAGTAAATGGGAGAATGAAGAAGGGATAGGCTAATCCACAGATTTTTAAAAAACCTGATTTTTTGAACAAATTTTACTCTAATGGATTTTGTTTAGTTTTAGGTTTTTTGGCTTAAACCCGAAACTTGGTGGATTATTGGGGCTTTCTTGCTTAGTTATTAGAATGATCGGTGCTGGATACCATCCACATCAAATATTTAGCTCTCCAGCAATACAGAATAACCCAAAATTTGCAAATTCATGGGTTGAAAAGTTTTCGAAACTCAGCTGTGATAGAATATTTTGTTATTATATAATAGAACAATGAACTAAAATTGGATGGCCATTGTGTGGTTGATGATGCTTTTAAGAAACTTTGTTCAGTATAACCCACTGCATATTTTTGGGTATGTGTCTGGGTGTCTAAACCCTTCTAATGCATGTTTTGGTGGCTGTTAGCTGAAAGTTGTTTATGCTGTGTGTTTATGTGATTCAAGGGGATCAACTTTCAGTTGTCAGCTGTTCTGATTTCACTTGGTGCCTATACTTACGTCGAATACTGTGAGTACGACTGCTTGTTTTGTTTATCTCTGTATACAGTTAAATGTTTGGCAGGTTGAGTATAGAATAGCGCTGGTGCTGGCATAGTGATAGTCGCATCAGTAATAGTAGTCGTCATAGTAGAAGTAGTAAAGGTGTAAAATTTAACAGTTGTGTATAGTTTTTTATGGGAAACCTAATGCAGAGCTACGCTACGGAGCATCACCTGCCATATGGGATCACACAGTGTTACCTGCCACTTGACAGGTGAATGCTGCCCACCTTAACAGTGAAGGTTCATTGAAGATTTCAGCCAACAGTCTTTAGACATCCACGCACAGAGCCCGTTCTACTGCTACTAGTAAGTCTGCTAGGTAGTGCTGATGTCATAAGTTTACAGCGAAAACAATAATATAAAAAGTCACAAAATGAATTTTTTAAAAATCAGTGCTGGAAACTCTGTATGCTTGCTGCTACAAGAGGGTGAAGTTTTGCTTCATGCTTGGATGCGACGGCTGCAGCAGCTGGGTGACGTCGCCACTGGGCTGCAGACATCACTTGCTGCCTTGCTTAGCCCAGCCACAGACCCAGACTAATATTCCTTACACGCCTCTGACTAGTTCACTAGAGGGCAGCAGCATTATGTCTGTGTGTGAAACCGACTATAGATGGCACCGGTGGTCAACGCCTATTGATGTACTATCTCGTGGCTGACTATAGTCGGTTCTGGCAGCCTGCTGAAATGCAGTGGGAACCGAAAGGGGAACCGGCGGTATAAGGGTTTTAACTATTGGGGCTGCATGCTACATTCATTTTACATTTTATTGTTGTATTTTGTTTAATCCGCAATAGTCGGATGTTTGTCTTAAACAATAAACATAAATCTATATATCTGTTCCCACGTCTGTGTCAGTGGTTCTTTTGTTACGTTTGAAGGCTGTCATAAATGCTCTTGGAAATTTTTACCTGGCATTGTTGTTTTTATTGAGCAAGTAAAATGATTGGTTGGTTGAATGTTGATTGATCATTAATTGATTAGCTCATGTGGACTGCATGTTGAATGCAGCATTGCGGAGGAAGCTGTCCGAAGCATTCAACGCCTGCATCCTTGCACGCCGCTGTAAACCCGACTGTCAACACACGGCTAAATCGGTGAGACACACTGGCTACCATAGTCTGCAAACTATACATCCGTGGAATTTTAATTTATTTCTTATGTCTGCACATGTTTTAGTTTTTGTCGTTATGCAGTGGCTGCCCTTACCATTTGGAATGACCTTTTGGTTAATGTTTGCAATCGTTTCTCCGTGAGCTGTTTTTTGCCGAACCAAAACATTTTTATAGCTTAGTTTTTACCCATGCTAATGCCCCACTCCAGCCATTGTGCCTCAGATTCAGCATATGTGATCATGACGTTCATTGTCCATTATACACATGTACTTGCTGCTTAGTTAGTGAATGAAAACTGTACAAGATATCTATCACTGTTAGTTGTATGGCAGTGACCCATCGTAGCAGGTTATATGTCAATGAATAACAGCTTATCCAGTCCAGGATAACTGAAAATCCTCAGATTTTTAATTAGAATTTTTTTACATCACATCTGTTTGTTTTAGTGTCTGCAATTTCACACTGTTTGATTAGATTTTGATACAATTCTGTGGAAGAGTTAGGCTGTGATATGTATCAAGCCTCAGAATCAGCAGATTTTTTGTTGATATTATCTGCCATACTTACTTACGGTAATTAGTGCGTAATATTTGTTTTCACTTTGGTACTGGTCAGCATCACTGTCGGATTTGTGTTAACAGGCTCTGTGTAACAGTTACGTGAGATCTGTGCTCTACGTGTGCTTTCAGTTTTCATATATTATTCTGTCAGTTTAATGGCTGCAGTATAACCTTGCATGTGTCTGATGTGTTGATAGACCAACGTGTATGTCATTCTGACCAACATGTGTTTCACGTGTCTCGCCGTGTTTCATCTTGTCTACCTCGGCCTTATGTTTGACGGCAGTGACGGCGAAGAAACGGTTCGGAAACTTGCTTTTGCATTCTGTTCAGTGGCATTGTGGAAGGCAAGGGGAATTGCTCTCTGCCTAAACTTTAACCATTTGTAAACAAATTTTTTTAAGATACAAAATTTGGGGCTGCAGATCTTCATTCTGGGGAGTTTTTAAGGGAAAATTGAAACTTGTTGCTTACATTTCTGAGTGTAAACTTCTTGTAGTGTATTTGTGCTGTTGGTTGGGAGACTGACATGACATCTTACCTGAAAAAACTAAAAATTCGCTACAAAAGTCCAAGAAGATTCTATTGAGCGTTTCTTATATATACTCATTATGAAATCGTACATGAAGTACAAAAATAGGAGAAAAATCTCGCGTAGTACACGGATAAGAAAGTCAAATGTTTATTGTTAATTGTGCAGGGACTTGATATGATTAGCATTACATCACCTTGCACAGGCAGTGCTGGTCATGCTGAAGGAGCGCTGTCCGAACTTCAGGAATGCCCTAGGGACTTGTAGGTCGAACGTCATGGCTGAGCGCAGGATGGTTCCGCGTGACAGTGGAAAAATCTGGCAGTGCAGTTGGGTGCTGGCATTGCGTAGCAGTAACACTTTGTGTGATCTTATCAACGAAGTTACTTTACATCGCACTGGGTTAATACTTGGATGGGTGACTGCCTGTGGCCAGGTAAACCATCTCAGTATGTAACCAGCCACTTAGGTCAACTCAGCCTTCCATCCCTCTGGGGTAAGTAAATCGAGTACTGGTCCACGTGGTTGGAGTTAAGGCGGGGCGCGTTCATTTGTGTTAGGTGGCAGGTAACACTGTGTGATACCATACAGCAGGTGACACTCCTTAGCTCTGAGATGGCCTTCCCATGAAGAGTTATAACACGGCCTTTATCCCTTACTTAGAAACAGGTTGTTGCAGTGTCGGCAGTTCTGGACACGTATAATGGAGCTCTGTCGATCGGTTGATTGGTGTGTTTAGGGCTACAGCATGGAGCATACGCTTACCAAGTGGAATAATCTCGGGTTTGCCAGTCATTGGGTTGCAGCTGCCTGTTACTTCTTTTGTCTTCTCATCTAGACCACCCACTGTGCCTTTTTCACCAGCTATGCATCTCACTGTGTGTCTGTTGTATGTTGTAGACACTTGTCATTAAGTTATGTCGGGATTTTTAGTTAGCTCACAGGTCACAGATATTTATTGGTGTAAAGGGGATAACGTACAATCAGCAAAATCAGCCAGTTTTCTTGGCATGGTTTAATTGACCAGTAAAATTGGCTGATCGAATTATTGAACCATGACACGCCGTCGATTTTGTCGTTAGCAACCTGGTACTATATCAGCTTCATGAATACACAACAGGTGATTGCAGAAAATGATATCTCCATTATTTTTCTGCATCTAATACATGCAAACAGATATTATAGAATAATTAGCAGAATACGTAATTAGAATCAGTATTTTTCTCCCACCTGTAAATTATGAATATGGTAATGTAAACAAAATTCATTGACAGATGTAGAAAAAAGTCGATAGATTTTATCATCGACAATGTGTTCTGTGCTGTATGACTATTGGCTGATAAAATCAGTTGATTTCTGTGCGACACATGACATATTTTTATTTGACACTTTTGTCTGACAATTTTATCCGTCGATTATGTTGATTGTTTAACTGAAGTAGTGTTAAGGACGTTTTGCATTATGTTGAAATCACTGTTAATGTCGGTGAAAGCTACTGTTCTCTCTTACACTTGTGTCATTTGGAAATGTGTTTGTTCTGCACATTTATACACTTTCTCTCTGTCATTCTACAGCCCACCCAGTTTTAAGATGCTTTTACCCCACTTAGTGTTGTTTTGCTGAGGTTGTAAATGGGTTTGATTCGTGAACAAATTTTTGTATTATACGTTTGATTGTTGTTATCGTTTGATGCGGAATTCTAAGTAGTGTGTTTGTACAGTTTTGTAGTGTATGGTAAGTTGTACTGAGGCAGCCGTTTACTTACTTACTGAATCGGTAGCCATTCAGATGGTGTTTTGAAGAGCTGTGATACAATGTTGCAGTAAAATTGCAGTATTGCTGCTATAGTTTGAATCTGATGCTGGGTTTTTGCATCAGAAACGTTCCGTCCATCATTTCTGTATTATTGTCGCAAGATTTGACTATTCGGATTGTGTGAATCACGTTATTTGGAGAATTTTTTCTGGATTTTTTGATAACTGTTTTGCAGCTGTGCTTTTGCAGTAGTTTTGTTGGTTGGTGACAAAAAAACGTTGTTGTGGCTATTTTTTCCAAATTTTTTTAGATTGTCCATATTTCGGTGACTTAAGAAAAATTAGCGAGTAGAACAGACATTAAAGTGATACATGTAATATTTCAAGTAGTATCGGTAATAGTTTTAACAACTGTTTTGCCTAGTACACATTAACTGTGCTTTACTATGAACGTGGGAATAGTTTCGATTTTTTTTTAAAAGTGACACTGGTGATGATTTTATGTACAAGAAATTTGAGCTAATGCTCACGAGACGCGCAAAAGCCTGCAACAGTTCCAATTCAGTACTTTTGCTGAAAAGTGAGGTGTTCACGCTAAGTTAATATACAAATACCAAATTCTCTATCTGGATCGCATAACGGTAGTTCTGTGGCGCCACCTTGTCAATGATATAAACTTGTGTCGAAGCCTGAAATCGCCCAAAAAAATCCATAAAACCCCCTATTTTGGCATTCAATGTCATTGAATTTGGTGCCAATCAAGAGCCAGTGTACGACTTTCTATTAGTGTTTAATAGTAACCTAGGCCCTGTCTCACACCGTTACTGAGATACAGCGACTTATTGGCCAAAAATCGCAAATTTTGCCCACTCCCCTCTCATTTAGCGCCCTTGTTTGGGGTGACCCCTTTCGAATTTGTGAAAAAGCTTTACGGTTCCTGAAACTAGAGTCTTCCAGGCAGCCGATGGTGAAGATTTGGTGATTCTAGCTTGCACCGCTTTTGACTGATCCACCCATGTGACAGACAGACGGATGGACGGACAGAATTGTGATGGCTAAGACCCGCTGAAAGCAGTAGCTGCTTTCGCGCGTAAAAAATGATGAAAGAGTATTGTGAGTGTGTGCATGTAGAGTATGTGTTTGTGTTGCTTCATAGTGCCTTATGTCGGGGTCACATCTGCTAGGCCGATGTGATCAAAAACTGGCCGATGTTTTCAGCTGACATGGTAGTGATAGCCACTTTGTAGCATTGGCTCTTATTCTTCATTGCATGCCAGAATGATGATAATCTGCACTGTTCAGGCGTACTTTTGTTTATCGGACTATATTAAATCTATACACTATTTGTATAGTACCATAATGTCACGAGTGAATTACAGCCGTGCATAATCTCGGAGATTAGGCCAAGTGCTCATATTTACTATAGGCAGTTCAATTCAAACGGTTCGGTTTTTGAACTACACTTAAAAGTGCTGAGAAGTTCTGTGGATTCACAGCTAATGCACCATCTGGGTTTTAACATTTTAACCATTTTTCATGGGAACGTTTTTATCGCCACTTCCGTGCCTGACTCTGTATTAGGCTGGCTTAGCATGTTGATAGAAGTGCGCATGACCTAAACTTGCATACTAACTGGCCGTTCGTTGTCACACTGCAGGCTTTTGTAGTTTTTGTTTGTCGCATTTCAGTGTGTGTGTTTTTGCGTTTTATTTGTTTGTTTGTTTTTTTCATTCTTATCACGCTCGTGTTGTGTTCAACCGCTGTTGAGCGATTTTTACGTGTAGATTTTACATCATCACAGGCAGTGGTGTCATGTGTATAAACACATAGTCAGATGCAATTTTCAGGCAGATGATATTATTGCTGCTCTAAATTGTGACTATTTTTCCAAAATGAGGGTTTTCAGCCTCAAATTTGGCATTTCTGGACAACATTTTTCGGACGGGAGCTAAAGTTTCTGATAAAAATAATCGAATTTCACTGACAATTTGACAGAACCCTCTCCCGCAATGCCACTGATTTTCATTGTTCTCAGTGTCTTGTTGGCAATAATGTCTGGCTGAGTTTTTATTTTGTGTCCATTTACTGATGTTGCGGCTGTCGTTGTTTTTGTATCTCACCACATTCATTTGCGGTGCATGAGACTAGTTTGCGATGATTTGTGGAGATTTTTGAGTTAAATGTTTTAACTGTGGTATTATAACACGCTCTTGTGACAGTGTTAGTGATTTTAGTGCTATAAATGACTCGTCTTGTACAAACTTTGTGCTAAAAGAAATTGTATATATGCCCTGGGAACAGGACTGCTTTCCACTTTTCTTAATTTTGGTTGCAGCTTAACAAATTTACATTTTTTAGAAATAATCTTCATACAAATTGAACTGATAA
>Ga0056128_1010871_pt1 | contig 11304 bp, 6 predicted proteins | sample WorMetLIZISLAND2_FD_71113 | JGI IMG/M metagenome (GOLD analysis project Ga0056128, IMG submission 71113) | Marine gutless worms symbiont microbial communities from Max Planck institute for Marine Microbiology, Germany - Olavius geniculatus... ... | reverse complement strand
GTATTAACCTGCTATCAAGGAAACTCTGAATGATTCATAATTCAATGATGGTCACTGTTTGTTTGCTGCAGGGCTGCTGCGGAGAGAACCTAAAGATCGGTTTACAATTCAGCAGATTCGTGAGCACGAGTAAGAACCTGCTTACTGTTATCGCTTCATTACTGTGCTGTTTTTTGGTAAAAGCATTGCTTACACCATCGACAGTTTGTCCTGTAAGTTCTGAAAACCGTTAGTTGCAATTTACTAACCATTAACTTGTGATGACAGAATTTCGGGACAAGAAGAGTGGGATGAAAACTGTGAACTTCTCATGATTGCATGTTTGATTCAGACTATAGATGTAAAAAAAACGTTCCAGGAAAAATAAAAAACGTTAAAAAATGTAAAAAAACATGGAAAGAATAAAAACATTAAAACGTTGAATAAAAAACGTTGGCCATAATGTGTTCAACTTCTTGCCTAATGCCTAATGCTGTATGTCTGGAATTATAGTTTAGATTAGATAGAGAGAACTTCATTTAATTTCAATTCAGCTGTGTGGTCATAAGACAATAGCATTAAACTAACTAAGTAAAAAACATTTCATTTAGTATATTTGGACTAACTAAGTAAACTACATCACCATGACTTGGTAATTTGTTTCTGTGGTCTCAAAAGTGCTTCACAAAGCTTTTGATGGGATTTTCATGCACGTTTAAAAAAAAAATTTTTTTAAACTTTGAGCACAATAAAAAACGTCAAAAAAACGTGGCTAGAATAAAAAACGTAAAAAAACGTTCTTTGCATCTGTGATTCAGACTGGATGAAGAAAAATTAGCTAACAGACGTACCACCGCCTCAATCAGCACACACTCCCGTTGCCCACAAGTTGCTAGTCATTTTCCATCCCACTAAGGTAAAAGCCTGACTTGTCTGATGTGTGGCGTGCAGTTGGTTTCGTAAGAAGCACCCTCGCGTGATGTCGGAGCGCGTGCGTTTACCCCCGCTGCCTGACAGTGGCGACTTGCTGCGTAGCATGACTGTCATACCGTATCTGGAGGACATGTACCACGCCAGCGACGATGATCAAGACTATGATCCACGTGACCCAGATGAGGTCGATGAACACGTCATAGCCGTCACTGAAAGTAAGGCTTCATTGCTGTTATGCGTAGAATGAAAGAAAACTCATATGATTATTGTGTAATTTGTTTCTGTTTTATCTACCAACGTGTTATAGCTGTCACTGAAAGTAAGACCCAGCATTGCATGTAAAACAGTGGAGTTGTCGTCAAGGCCCCGGGCCCTCTAAATTTTTGGCCATCGGAAAATCTTCTCTGAAAATTTTTGTCTAAACTTTGGGGCTAAAACGCTATTGTTGGGAATATAGGGGCAAAATGGAAATTTTAGGCACCCGTAATCTACTTTGTCGGAAATTTGGAACTTTCTGGACCAGAAATTTGCACTCTCCGTCGGAATATTGGAACTTTTTGCTCTGCCTATATTTTTTTACTCCTCGTGTGCTACGTTCCTAACGTAGCGAAGAGGAGTATATAAAATCAGTGTAATATTGAGGATCGACTGACCGACCGACCAACGACTGACCTCTGTTCCTGGAAGAGCCTTCCTGGAAGAACTTCAAACGGCCATATCTCCATAATGGTGCTAGGTAGATGCACTATGGACCACCAATACGAAGTTGGCCTCCGGGAGTTGAATGGTCACGTGACCGATGACTTAACGTGACCCCAAAAGGTCAAGGTCGTGACCCCATTATTTTTGAAGCGCTATATCTCCGTAACGGTGCCAGATAGATGCATGCGTTGAGGTATAGCAAGACAAATGGCAACTAGCATCATCGACCATTATTGGAAATTTTTTCCTCTCAATTCCTAAAATCGGGCAATATTTTATGAACTTCGGGGAGACGATTTCCAATAATGACCTCGACGCCAATTAGACATCGCGTCTCTAATACAAGCCGAAAGGAACGAAAAAGCTTTTGAAAGAATACGTAAGAAAATGATGCACACGAGGAGTACATTATATTGGTCACAATCTAATAATATTTCTTGTAACCCATAATGTCGTTGTGTGTAAAATGAAAGATTTGTTTCTGTTTAGTCTTTCTGGTAAATACATCTACGACATCTACACATTGTTTTAGAAGCGTTTACTGTATGTGCAAATCATATACATAACCTGCGTACGCTAGCGCACAATCGATGCAAATGGCACAGGTCGTAAAATGCCACGCTGTAGGTGAAGACGTATCGGCAGATGAAAACTGCGTATGTGTGAACAGGTGATCGATAATAATAAAAAGTTAACATTTCTGTCAACAAAAACTTTACAGAAAACCCAGGTGTATATCTGTATTAATTCAGCTGAGAGCTGCAGACTGCGCTGGCTAAGTGAATTTCACCTACAATTGCTACCGGGTGTCGATATGCTACCAAAAATATTAGAACTGTGCCGTTTGCCAGGTTATTAGATGCCATTTGTGGGGTCCAAGGACACATCATTTTAGATAAGGATGCCTGACCCCCTTGTAGGGGAAGGGTGAGGATTTAGGGGTCTAATCACCATCCAAAGCATGCAGTTGCAAATTAAGCCAAACTATCAGTCAAATACAAACGAGATGGGCTACTCCACCTTTTACCAAATTACTTAGGTTCTTGTTATTATGTACTTGCTAGATTACTATTGTTACTAGTGGTGTGTGCTTACAGGTATACCATCTTCGTATTCCACCAAGCCACCCAGGCAACTCAGCCTGGCCATTCTTCTGGGGGAGGTAGGCAACATGAGTACTGTTACTAGGACTGCTCGATTAAAGGCGCTGGCTGTTTATAGAATCGGCCATCCAGTCGATTTGGGTTGTATGCTAACTTAATCGGGGTCCACCCCTACTGGCTCAAAGTGCCACTAAGGGGATGATCTCCCACACAATGGACCTCAGCTGACTGTTCAGTATCTATGCAAAGTTTTCATCTTCTTCTATGTTCTTGCAGGATGCAGTGCTGACCAGCTAGAGGCGGTGTCCTCCCCAGCACCGTGTGAAGTTGTCGCCAGTAGCAGCAACACAGCTCAAGCTCGATCGATGAAAAAGGTTCAGGTGCGGAGGCTGCAGTTCAGCTCCTGTCGACAGTCCTGACACCACTCTCCACTGCAGTGTGATACGATTTGACCTCGTTGTGATGATGATCTGATCTCAGGCCGTAGACCTTGACTGGCAGCCGCCGCCACATAGTAGGCCTTCCTTACTGACCGGCACTGTATTAGAGACTTCACTTTTTGACTTGGACTTTTGCTGAGCCTTTCACCGCGTCTTGAAACAGTTCGACCTCACGTGCCACGTTTGTTTACAAATCTTTTGGCTCGGTGAAAATTTAAAACACTGAAGTGAGTTCATTCTCAGCGAAAGTTAATTAAACTTTCTCTTTGATGGAAATTTCAACGGTGACTTAAGTCGTGATAGTTAGGCTCAACATCTGTCTGACCATATTTTTCGTCTAAGGCTTTCGCTGTGTGGAAACTTTGGTTTTAAACCGAAGTTTTGGCCTAGCAAAACTGAGCAAAATCACTTCACTTTATGACTTAAGATGACCAAATTTGAGATGAGCAAAAGGCCGAGTCAAAAAGTGAAACCACTGCCATTGTGTCTGGTGCAGCGCCATCTATGTTGCCTTGATGTTAAGTTTGGTTCTGACTTCTGTTGCTCACTTGATCGATTACTACCTTTATTTGACAGATTGTTAAAATTTTAGTCAACTGTTACTAAAAGTCACCATGGCAAACAATTTGTCATAGATATGACAAAGTTGGTAGGACATTCATTACCTTGTTTTATTCTACATGGTGGGCCATAAAAAACGTGGCACTTTACTTTGGTCCATATGTTCGCCAATTATTAATCGATTTTTACAGTTCTTTCATTGGCACACTCTGCAGGCAATTTGCTATAACGTGATTATTACATATTCCACCACACACAAACATTTTGGTAAAATTGAAAAAAAGCACTTCAGACCAACATTGCAGCGAATGGTCGGTATGAAACAAAACTGTTGGTCTAACACAGTCTAGTGTCATATGAATCATTCATCGCAACGTTGGTCTAAAGTGTTTTTTCATCTACCTAAATTTTTGTTATTATTGTTAGTTTTTGCTGACATTTATATTTCACAAGGTAGTGTAGAAATGCATTCACCGGGTGGTGGGATATATAGTCGCATTATTGCAAATTGTCCGCAGAATGTGCCAGTGAAAGAATTTTGAAAATCTGTCAATAATTGGTGAAGATATTGACCAAAGTTAAGTGCCACGTTTTTTTGGCCCACGGTGTATTCTAGACCAAAGTGGTGCAAGCGTTGATCTCCGTTCAGTCTGAACTGCCATCTGACCACCGATCAAATTTTGATCTCTGTTCAACTCGCGGTTAAGCATGCGCACTAGGCAATAAATATTTTCTGTCATACTATTGCTGCAAAAAGATTGTCCGAATCACATGTTATCCTGTCCAGAAAGCTTCCTCGTATCGAACTGTGAGACTTTTAATGCAATTATACTGATGATCTGGATATGTTAGATTTCTACTATATTCATTTTGTTCTCTTTATGCTCGATAAATTAACAAATAGATGAATAAATCGCATTTTCGATGGCGATGTCTCACTGCTACAGTAAACATACGATTGAACCCTAACCACAGCAACAAAAACTCATTCGTATCAATTTATAAGGCATTAAATTCAATTATACTTGTGATCTAGATATGTTGCATTTGTACTATATCTGTTTTCTGTGGTCTTTTTGCTGTATAAATTAATTAATGGATAAATAAACAGCATTCTAGTGCCGATGTGCCGTTGCTATGCCATATACGGTAAACATATTATTTTGACAACGGATAAAATAATTAATGAATATCTATTGGAACACAAAATGCATATCTTCAGAACCTTATCAATGCAACTCTTGATGCGAAAATTGTGTAATAACTTCAGGGAAACTTGCGTGTGACTGTAACGTCACTGTAGTTGGCCCATGGGCTGAGTGTAGCTTGACCAATCAGAGTCGTCCACGGTATAACCACGGCCGTTCAACTGAATGGGATCAGCTGATCCGAGTTCAACTTCGTGCAACGTAATACTGCGTGAACTTGGTTCAACTTTTGATCTAGATTCAGCTGGACCAAGCTCGTGAAGGACGTTGGTGCATGCGCCCTTAATTGTGTAATGTGGTGACATCTATCAGTTGTGAAGAAGGTAACAGCAGCTAGCAAGACATTAGCAGTTGATCTAACCAAAGTTGTAATTGCACAGCATCATATAGTTTGTGCATACGAGTTTATTATTCAAAGACGATGATCTGTTAGTTGTATTGTTACACATGTAGCTGTTAACGTAATGCACCATTTTCTCCTATGCTGATTGGACTAACACAACGAGCTTTCTTTTATTTACACTATGTGCATGACAGCGATGACCAGTGGTGAAGTCGAGGGGGAACATGGGGGTCCCCGTGCCCCAAATACTTTTTTCGTTGAGGGAACTCTGTTCCCCCAAATATCAGGGCCAGGGGGAACAGTGGTAACTCAGTATTCGCCCAAAGAAATGAAAAGCCGAACCCCACCCTCTACCAAAATAAAAAATAATACAAAATTTCGGTATGCAGCAATGCTTCAAACCATGATCCCTACTCTGCTGGGGGAGCTTACAATGCTCCCCTACACCCCTAGCTGAATTAAAGGCAGCTTACTTCTAAGGAGAGAAAGAAGGTAGGGGAAGCATTCGCCAAAGATTTAGCACTACACCACTGGTGATGACCATCTATTAACTGTGCAGTGTGTTTATCATTTATTTGCCAGCAGCAACTAACAACAGCTTTATTTGTTTGTTTTTCAAATTGATGTTGCAATGTTTGAATTGCGATGATATGACCTTTTTGTTTACGTTGTTTGAGCTGTTGTTCATTTCCAGTAAATGTTGCACCAGTGCATCATCATCACACTGGGCTGCAGTGCACAGAATACACATATTTAAGGCAAAGTGGCCAAATATTTGTTGTCAATGACGTTTTGAGAAAATTGAAACAAACTTGACACAACGTGCAGATTAAGGTTAAAGGTGGTGATATAGCTGTTTATCAGAAGCCCACTTAGAGCTACGGAGCGTCACATGCCATATGGGATCACAGTGTTACCTGCCATCTGACACAGGTGAACATGGCCAAATAGGCCGGTACATGATTTACCTACCCTAGAGGGATGGAAGGCTGAGTTGACCTAGGCAGCTGGTTACATACCGAGACGGTTTACCTGCCCACAGGCAGTCACCCGTCTAAGTACTACCCTAGCCCGGGGTAGAGTAACTTCGTTGATCGGATGAAACTCGTTATTGCTATGCAAAGCCACCAACCCAATTATTTAAAATTTTCAGATTTTGCTTCATACAGATACAATATTTTGCCATTGTGCCCTGAATACAATGTAATACAAAGATAAAGTAGAAAACAGTCCCAATGTCGTATGATAATTGTGTCCTGAAATTGTCACAAATGGTGACAGATGAAAGTTAGGACTGAAAACTACTTCAAATAGGATGCACTACAGGGTGGGCCAAAAAATGTTCCAACTTGTTTTTGTCAGAACTTCATCAAATCTTCACCAAATTTGATAATATTTGGCAAACAGATGGCCAAGACGATATAATTATGTGAGGTACACTCAGTTACCACCTCACCCAATTTATGTCCACGTACTACCACGTAAAACACAGATGCTCCAAAATGTTACATTACGCAGCGATTATCAGTATCAGATTGCTTACCTTTTCATTGTCAATATGATAGAGAGTGCCACGTGATTTAACAGTATCGTGGTATTACATGTTTTATGCCAAAAATAACAAGACAAAAAATAGCTGATTGATAAGCTCAAAACATGTCTAATCCATGAATAAGTGCTGTAAAGTTTGATCAGTTGATCGTTAATGCCGCTATCAGCCATGGCATCACATCTAAGCCATTGTGTACATTGAGCATAAATTATGATAATTTGGAAGCAAGTTGTTACATAAACTCATAATTCTGCTAAATAAATCACATTTTAGTTTATCGTGTGCTAAATTAAGTCGTATAAACTTTTACGGGCACAACAACTCAGCATTATGCAACAATTTAGAGCATCTACGTTTTACACGGTAGTGCATTGACATAAACTAGATGAGGTGGGAAATGAGAACATCTGACATAATTCTACTGTCTTGGCTATTCGTACGCCAAAAATTAGCAAATTTGGTGAAGATTTGACGAAGTTCTGACAAAAAAAAAGTTGGGTCATTTTTTGGCTCACCCTATATTCTGCATTATTAATTAGTAAAAAAAAATTATGGATTAAGATTACTGCACCCATCCATACAAATCTTGTAGAAACCACATCCCTTCCTAAACTAGAAACAAGAAACACAACAATATTATTGTAACTGCACAACAAAAACATTTCAGTTGTCATGGCTTGCAGACCAAAAAGTTCTTCTACCGGCAGCTTTGCACATTATTTCTTAAAACAAATGACCACAAACAGAGAACACTGAACTCCACATCACTCAGTTAAAACAACATGGCACAATAAAAACAACAACAAAAACAACTACAGAGTGGCCCAAAAGTTTATAATATGATTTGATCCGGGCATATAATCGGATATACACTATTAGCTGGAGATCACTCTGATGACAATTATTAGTTTTGTGCTACCATGTGAATTCAGAAAACAAACACAAAAATCCTAGTACAGATTTTTCAGGATAAAATTCTCGACTTCTCCATGAGATCCTAGACTACTGCTGCACAGTTTAGCACAACTACAATCAACAGTCTCACATTAAGTAAATCTGTTAGGACATATGAGCAAACCAAAGAAAATGTGACAATTTATTGTAATTGCTGACATGCATACTTTCTGCGATAATACCTTCCAAAATCGAGGCTTTTACATACTCGCACACTTTCAGAATTTTTGAGTACATTTTTCAATTTTCCAGTGGACATTTGTTTATTCTCTAACTTTCACAAGTCTTTGCAATTCTTAATTAACTGGAAAGATCCTTTCGTGCATAAAATTAACTCGGGTAATGTAAACTTTTGCTTCATTCTGCAGTTTCAGTGCCCTTCACAAAGTCAAACAAGGTAATCCATTCGGTTGTGGAATCATAAAAGAAATCAATCCTTATCACCAGCATCAGTTCATTCACTGTTCACAAGTCTCGTCCATAGTTGTAATAAACGTTTGAAAACATTTTTTGTGACATTTGTTATAAAAAAAACTTGGTGTGTTTTTATCAACAAAGCTGAAACAGTCAGCGTAAAATATACAGGAGATTTTGTATCAGGATTTACTTTATGCTAAAGACAAACTGCAGAAAGTAAGTCACGTTTCAATAAACGATTACAAATGGTTTCTATAAATTTTAGAAAGTAAAGTTTTTTCAATTTTTGTCTAAAAATCATTCCCGAACATTTATTACATGTAATTTAATGGTCTTGTCCATTGTCCTTTAACAACAGGAGTATTTCTCGGAATATTCATCGGCCATAGCTTGCCCTTGGCAAGTGCCATGAGATCGTTGATGACCGTTGTCATTACTCGTAGTAGGTGAACGCAAAGTCGACAAACTCTCGGTCGTAAGCTGAGTCCGTGGCAGCACAGTGGTTCACGTGCTTCACAAATCTCAGAGTCTCCGTGTCGCGGTAGATCAGAGCCAGCGAGTTCTCCGCAGGAACTACTGTCAGAAGCTGTGTGACACAACAACATAACAGTGATGTAGTCCAAGTCAAATGTTAAGGTCATATATTTTCCTCAATAATGTCAAATCTTAGTGTGGATTTTCCAGGTGGATTTTCCTTGTCAAGGTGGACCAGAACCAGTTCTCCGATAGAACAACTGACAATGGCTGTGTGACAAATAACATCACGGCACGACAGTGATCCTTGAGACAAGGTCTCTCTATGTACCTAATAATGACAAATTTCAGAGTCTCCTTGTCACTAAATTTCTTAGGCATTCTTAAACATAAATATATGTAAAAAAAACTTACCAGTTTACAACTGTGAGCAAGGACGATGTGATGATATCAGTCTTCTAAAACAGCAAAAATCATTTGGGTACGCATATGGCGTCCTTACAAGCTGACCTTAGTTGGTAATCACTAATATAGTCTAAAGCCTTCTTCATTTGATGTTATTTGTTGTATTAGGCCTACTTGCCAAACAGTTACCGATTTGGCCGAACTGCCCAAAATGTGCACAAACAACAGATAGGCCTAAGCGCCATGGAACAGGTGTCGGTCAGGAGAAAATGCGATTGGCAGCATTCGATGGCTCATCCCCATAATGCCCTATAAGCGCAAAAATTTTGCAGAAATCTCTTACACAAGCCGAACTATAGCCAATTTTGTCCCAAATTTCGTTGCCATGGCAACGAGGGTCGGTCGGGGAAAAAGACAGCTGACAGCATTCGATGGCGCATCCCAGAAAACCCCCCTATAGGCGCAAAAATCTCTCAAAAATCTGTTACGCAAGCCGAGTTATAGTCAATTTTGTCCCAAATTTTGTTGGCATGGCAACGGGGGTCAATCGGGGGTAAATACAAATGCCACCGTTGATTAGGCCGACCCCGAAAACCATATCCTCGAACCAAAAATTACGACTCTTATTTCACACACAACGGAAGTTATGACAGTTAAAGAACTTTTTAAAATTTTCTTGTCAGCTCTAGTTAGGTTACAGGTCGGAAGTGCTCTAACAAGCCTGGCAAATCTTGCTCATGTGAACTTCTTTGCAGGAAACTTTTATTGCTCGATGTGTTTACTGAACGAATAAATGAAAATGGAATGAAAAGATAAAACATAACATTGCCTGCTAACCTCTTCATCTTCGCCCTCTGCAATGTACGAAGTGTAGCCACCGAAATCCTTCTTCCAGCCTGCCAATTATTAATTATTAACATGCATGACAAAATCAAATAACAATAATCCCACTGCTTAATCTGACAGTGCTAAGGTGTTGTACGCTGGGAGACATGAAAGTATTCTGAGTATTCTACATAAAACTTTATACAATACAGGGACAACTCGTCATTGTTTGTTAATGTTTTCCGACAGGTAAACACAGTAATGAACACAGAATGTGAATTCAAACACTTTGTGACTAAGAACTAAGGGCTTAAAAGACAAAAATGGTGCTTAAGCAGAAAAATAAGCAAATTACAAAAAATACAAAAAGTGTGAACTGCTGGCATATATTTGTGTGAAGTTGATTGATTCGTCGTAAACGTCCAGGGTATGCTCACTTTAAAAACTGAACTTTTACCTTTAAACTGCAGTATCTACATACTGCATACATACAAGTCGTTTAATGAAATCAGCAGCACATGAGGCCAAAATCCCCCTCTACAAATATCATACATTTGGTAAAAAAATCTACATTTCCTGAGATATGAAGGAATTGTTTTTATCGCCACATGCAGTAACTGTGCGGACCTTTGCAGCAGCAGAAGAAGATTGCATCGAGAGCAAACTCGCAGGCGGAGAGATCAGTGTCATGAACCAGCGTATAAGAACCGTGCTTCCAGCGACGCACCTCGTAGCGACACTTTGGATCACACTCTGACACCGCACCAGTCTCAGCCACTCCAGCATCTGAAAACAGCACAGAATCACCAGGCTTTTGAAAAAGCCCAACCAAAAGGCGTTTTTAGGTTAAACAGTTTTTTGCGAAGAATGCCCAACTTGATGACTATGGGAATTTCTGTACTTCTATGGTTTCTCAGTTATTACAGTAAGTACACCACATCAAATAACGTCGAGTTACAGCAATTCTGTTGATAGTTTTATTATTAAACTCACAAATTTGAGGAGGGCTTTTAGTGGGTTTTTGGGTAGGTTTGCCCTCAAAATGGTGAGTTTTTGGGTGTTTCAACCACGACCACAATTTTTTTTACTTACAACCAGCACAAGCCATCAGAGATCAACCTCCACCCATAATAATGCTGGTGAATACAAACTATAGGCCTATGAATATTCATAAAAAGTTGCTGTATCAGAACGCAGATAACATGGACCAATCCACAATTGCACATTCCAACCCAGTTGACTTGACTCAGTGCTAACACCAGCTAAATGTTTGTAATAATTATAATAACGCATCAGCTCGCCAGCTCCTGGCTGATCTTGAAAGAAGAATCTCAACTAATACTGGCGAGGCTAGAGAGACCAGTTATTTATTTCAGAGGATTTCTGTTTTGGTGCAGCGCTTCAATGC
>Ga0056128_1010867_pt1 | contig 11308 bp, 7 predicted proteins | sample WorMetLIZISLAND2_FD_71113 | JGI IMG/M metagenome (GOLD analysis project Ga0056128, IMG submission 71113) | Marine gutless worms symbiont microbial communities from Max Planck institute for Marine Microbiology, Germany - Olavius geniculatus... ... | reverse complement strand
TCGATATCTCTATCCAGTTTAGAGATATTTGCGGTCAAACTCGACAGTTGTCGTAAATCGCACCGATTTTTGAACGTTTTTTGCTTTCCCAAATTTTAAGGGAACGGTGTTTCCAGAAATTGTATTTGCGTTAACAGCGCAACCTGTAGGCGCGTCAAGTGCCAAAGTTTCGTCTAGCGACACCCATTAACTCTAAAGTTATAGACGCTCATTTATTGCATTTTAAACCAATATTTGACCATTTTTAAAAAAGTTGTAAGGAAGCTCCGTTTTCGGTTGGGGGTGCGCTAGTAAGACTTGGTCATTCTCTAGCGCGTTTAAAAATTTGGGAGCGCAGCACCCCTTAGGGGCCGAAATATGTTCTTCCGAAAAATGCGTTTTCGGTGGGAACAATTCAACATCGAGATCTCCGAGGTCACTAAGCAGACCTTTGCCGGACTAAATTTGCCTAACGCGGGTAAAATCGCTGTCCATGAGTAACTCACCGATTTTGAATATTTTCATACGTTTTGGGGATATTCGCCGCCGAACTTCAAAGTCGACCGAAATCGAGCCAAATTTTGCATGTTTTTGGCCCCTGAAATTTTTTTGGCTTGTGCCCACCAAAACTTTTAACCGGCATTATAAAATTATAAAATTAAAAAGAGGGGATAAAATTTCTTTGGCATCAAAGTCACGTGGCCCGAACTCAAATGCATTGGCAAACGCCGAACGTGCATTGTCGACTTTGGGTTGGTCAACATGAACGCTTATAACTTTGTTCGTCGTGGACAGAATTTCACAAAGTTTTTTTTGTTCAACGCAGAAAAGATCCCTTTCGTCAACGCCGTTTGGATTTTGTCGCTAAAACGTACTAAATTTTGCACGTTTTTTGCACTTCCAAATTTTAAGGGGAACGGTGCTCTTAAATGTTGTACACGCGTTTACACCCCAACGTAGAAACGCGTCAAGTGCCAAAATTTCGTCGGGTTACATTTCGTAACTCCGAAGTTATAGGCCCTCATTTATTGCACTTTAAGCCACTTTTTGACCTTCTTTTTAAAAAAAGGGGCCCCCATCACCGGTGGGAAAAGCGCTAATAAAACTTGGTTATTTTCTAACGCGTTTGGAAATTTGGAGGCGCTGCACTCCCTAGGGGCCGAAATATAGTTTTCCGAAAAATGCGATATGGGTGGGTCAAAATGACCGCTTATAACTTAGTTTGTAAAAAACCGAAGTTTACACAATGTTTTTCATGCCACGCGGTATTAACCGTAGTTAATAATGCCGTTTACCGTTTGTCGATATTTCTATCCAGTTCAAAGATATTTGCGGTTCAAACTCGAAAGTTGTCGTAAATCGCACCGATTTTTGAACGTTTTTTTTTCCTTTCTCAAATTTTAAACGAAAAGCTGTACTTGCGTTAACGCCAAAATCTATAGGCGCGTCAAGTGCCAAAGTTTCCTTGGGCTACACGTCCTAACTCCGAAGTTATAGGCGATCATTTATTGCATTTTAAACCACTTTTTGACCCTCCTTTAAAAAAAGTTGTAAGAAAGGCCCCGTCCTTGGTGAAGAGTGCGCTAGTAAGACTTGGTCATTTTCTAGCGCGTGTAAATTTTGGGAGCGCAGCACCCCCTACGGGCCGAAATATGTTTTTCCGAAAAATGCGTTTTCGGTGGGTACAATTTAACATTGAGATTTCCAAGGTCACTGGACCGACATTTACTGGACTTGTTTTGCCTAACGCGGAAAAAATCACTGTCCAAGACGTAACTTACCGATTTTTAATGTTTATCTGTTTCAAAAATATTCGCCGCCGAACTTTAAAGTCGACCGAAATTAAGCAAAATTTTGCATGTTTTTAACCCCTGAAATTTTTTGGGGTGTGCATCTCCGAAATTTTGGACCAGCATTATAAAATTAGGCCTAGTACTGACCATCGAGCAGAATTTCAGCCGGTCGGCCCACGCGTTTCGAAGATCTTGCGCGGGAAAAAATAAAACTAGAAATTTGGGGCAAAGCCCAACGGGAGTCCGCCCGGCGCTCTAAGTTCGACTGGGAGAAAATTTGGTGCGGGAGGGGGGTAAAATTTTTTCGGCATCAAAGTCACGTGGCCCGAACTCAAATGCATTGGCATACGCCGAACGCGCATTGTCGACTTAGGGAAGGTCAACATGCGCGCTTATAACTTTGTTCTTAGTGTACGAAATTTTACAATTTTTTTTATTCAACGCCGAAAGGATCGTTCTCGTCAACACCTCTTAGATTTTGTTGCTATCTTTATCGGTTTCAGAAATATTTGCGTTCAAGCTGAAAAGTTGTCGTAAATCGCAAGAATTTTTGCACGTCTTTTGCCCTCCAAAATTTTAAGGGGGGGGGGCGGTGCCCTTAAAAGTTGTACTTGCGTTAACACCCCAACCTAGAAACGCGTCAACTGCCAAAGTTTCGTCGGGCTACATTCCCTAACTCCGAAGTTATAGGCGCGCTTTTATTACATTTTATGCCAATTTTTGACCCCCCTTTGAAAAAAGTTGTAAGTGGGGCCTCGTTTCCGGTAAAAATGCGCTAGTAAGACTTGGTCATTTTCAAGCGCGTGTAAAAATTCGTTGGTGCAGCATTTCCTAGGAGCCGAAATATAAGCTTCCGAATAATGCGTTTTTGGTGGGCACAATTCAACATCAAGATCTCCAAGGTCACTAGACCGAACTTTACCGGACTTGTTTTGCCTAACGCGGGCAAAATCTCTGTCGAAGAAGTAACTCAATGATTTTGAATACCTTCATTTCTTTCGAAAATATTCGCCGCCGAACTTCAAAGTCGACCGAAATCAGGCCAAATTTGGCATGTTTTTGGCCCCTGAAATTTTTTTGGGGTATGAACCGCAAAATTTTAAACCGGCATTATAAAATTAAGCCTAACACTGACCATCGTGCAAAATTTCACGCCAGTCGGCCCACGCATCTCGGAGATCTCGCGCGGAAAAAAAAACAAAACCAGAAATTTGGGGCAAAGCCCAACGTGAATCCGCCCGGCGTTTTAAGTCAGACTAAAAAAAATTAGGGGAAAAAGGTAAAATTTCCCCGGCATTAAAGTCACGTGGCTTGAACTCAAATGCATTGGCATACGCCGACCGCGCATTGTCGACTTTGGGTAGGTCAACATGAACGCTTATAACTTTGTTCGTCGTAAACGAAATTTAAAAAAGTTTTTTTTGGTCAACGCAGAAAAAATCTTTTTCGTCAACGCCGTTTGGATTTTGTCGTTATTTTTATCGGTTTTAGAAATATTTTTCTCGCTTAATTTTGAAAGTTGTTGTAAAACGTGCTAAATTTTGCACGTTTTTTGCACTCCCAAATTTTAAATGAAGCAGTGCCCTTAAAAGTTCTATATGCGTTTACACCCCAATGTAGAGGCGCGTCAAGTGCCAAAGTTTCGTCGGGTTATATTTCGTAACTCCGAAGTTATAGGCGCTCATTTATTGCATTTTATTTTACATTTGGGGGCGCTGCACTCCCTAGGGGCCGAAATATAATTTTCCGAATAATGCGTTTTGGGTGGGTCAAAATGACCGCTTATAACTTAGTTCGTAAAAGACCAAAGTTTACATAATTTTTTTCTTGCAACGCGGTATTAACCGCAGTTGATATTGCCGTTTACCGTTTGTTGATATTTTTATCCAGTTCAGATATATTTGCGGTCAAACTCGAAAGTTGTCGTAAATCGCACCGATTTTTGAACGTTGCCCCCAAATGTTGTATTCGCGTTATTAACCCCATCTTGCAGCACGTCACGTGACGAAGTTTCGTAAAGCTACTCCCTTTGGCTCCAAAGATCTTTCGTCTAATACGCTACATTTTGTATCAATTTTTGACTCCCTTTTGAAAAAAGTTGTAAAAGGGGATTCTGTCCCCGGTAGGGGGTGCGCTAGTAAGACTTGGTCATTCTCTAGCGCGTGTAAAAATTTGGGGGCGCAGTACCCTTTAGAGGCCGAAATATGGTCTTCCGAAAAATTTGATTTGGGTGAGTAAACATTAGACGCGTAATCTCTGGTGTTGGTGGACTAAAGTTAACACAATTTTTTTTGTTTTATTTAACTCGGAATTAACTGCGTTTGATAACGCCGTTTACTGCTTGTCGATAAATCTGTCCATTTCAAAGACATTTGCGATCAAACTCGAAAGTTGTTGTAAAACGTACTAAATTTTGCACGTTTTTTGTTCTGCCAAATTTTAAGGGGGGGCGGTGCCTTCGAATGTTGTACCCGCGTTATCACCACCATCTAGCAGCACGTCACGTGGCAAAGCTTTATAAAGTTATTCCATTTGGCTTCAGAAATCCTTCGTATATAACGCTACATTTTAAGCCAATTTTGGACCCTCTTTAAAAAAACTTGTAAGGGGGGCCCCCGTTTCTGGTGGCAGGTGCGCTAGTAAAACTTCGTCATTCTCTAGTGCGTGTAAAAATTTGGGGGCGAAGCACCTTTTAAGGGCCGAAATATGTTTTTTCGAAAAATGCGTTTTTGGTGGATACAATTCAACAGCGAGATCTCCAAGGTCACTAGACACACCTTTACCGGACTTGTTTCGCCTAACGCAAGAGAAGTCGCTGTCGAAAGAGTAACTCACCGATTTGCAATATCTTCATCCGTTTTGGAGATATTCGCCGCCGAACTTCAAAATCGTCCGAAATCGGGCTAAATTTTGCATGTTTTTGGCCCCTGAAATTTTTTCGAAGTGTGCTTTCAAAAATTTTTAACCGGCATTATAAAATTGGGTCTAGTACTGACCATCTTGAAAAATTTTACGCCGGTCGGCCCACGCATCTCGGAGATTTCGCGCAGGAAAAAAATTAAAAAATAAAACATCTAAGCTAAAACATAAGTCCGCTTATGCAAGCTATCGCTTCCGGGCTCACTAATAAAACATCACGGCTAAAACATAAGTCCTCCCAAAAACTGTCGTTTCCAAGCGGACTAAAAAAAATAAAAAATCACGGGTAAAATGCCGTTTAGATGTTGTCGCTACCTTTATCGGTTTCAGAGATATTTGCGGTCAAACTCGAAAGTTGTCGTAAAACGTACATAATTTTGCACGTTTTTTGCCCTCCCAAATTTTAAGAAGGTGGTGCCCTTAAAAATTGTACTTACGTTAGCACGCCAACCCAAAGGCGCGTCAAGTGCCAAAGTTTCGTCGGGCTACACGTCCTAACTCCGAAGTTATAGGCGCTCATTTATTGCATTTTAAGCCAATTTTTGACCCACCGTTAAAAATGTTGTAAGGGGGCACCCGTCCACGGTGGAAGGTGCGCTAGTAAGACTTGTTCATTCTCTTGCGCGTGTAAAAATTCACTGGCGCAGCACCCCGTAGGGGTCGAAATATGTTCTTCAAAAAAATGCGTTTTCGGTGGGTACATTTCAACATCGAAATCTTGAAGGTCACTCGACCGATCTTTACCGGACTTGTTTTGCCTAACGGGGGAGAAATCGCTGTCGACGGAGTATCTCACCGATTTTGAATATTTTCATTCCTTTCAGAAATATTCCCCGCCGAACTTCAAAGTTGACCGAAATCGGGCCAAATTTTGCATGTTTTTAGCCTCTGATATTTTTTTGGAGTGTGCCCTTCGAAATTTTGGACCGGCATTATAAAACTGGCCCTAAAACTGACCATCGTGCACAATTTCACGCCGGTCGGCCCACGCGTCTTGAAGATCCCAAGCGGAAAAAAACAAAACTAGAAATTTGGGGCAGAGCCCAACGTGAGTCCGCCAGGCGCCCTATGTCCGACTGGGAAAAAATTAGAAGGGAAAATTTTACCATTTCCTTTTCTAATTTTCGGCATCAAAGACCCGTAGCCCGAACTCAAATGCATTGGCATGCGCCGAACGCGCATTGTCGACTTAGGGTTGGTCAACATGAACGCTTATAACTTTGTTTGTAGTGGATGGAATTTTACGATTTTTTTACATTCAACGCCGAAAAGATTCTCGCCAATGCCTTTTGGATTTTGTTTTTATCCTTATAGATTTCAGAGATATTTGCGCTCAAACTCGAAAAATGTCGTAATTTGTACTTACTTTTGCACGTTTTTTGCCGTGCAAAATTTTAAGAGGGCGGTGCCCCCCAAAATTGTACTTGCGTTAACACCCCAACCTAAAGGCTCGTCAAGTGCCAAAGTTTCGTCGGGTTACACCCCTTAACTCCGATGTTATAGGCGCTCGTTTATTGCATTTTAAGCTAATTTTTGATTTCCTTTTGAAAAAAAATTGTAAGACGGGTCACTGTTTCTGGTGGGTAATGCGCTAGTAAGATTTGGTTATTCTCTAACGCGTGTAAAAATTTGGGGGCGCAGCACACCCTAGAAACCGAAATATGGTCTTCCAAATAATGCGCTTTGGATGGGTAAAAATAAACGCTTATAACTTAGTTCGTAAAAAACCGAAGTTTACACATTTTTTTGTTCAACGCGAAATTGACCATATTTGATAACGCCGTTTACCGCTTGTCGATATCTCCATTCCGTTCAAAGATATTTGCGGTCAAACTCGAAAGTTGTCGTAAATCAAACCGATTTTTGAACGTTTTTCGCCCTCCCAAATTTTAAGGGGGAGGGGGGCGGTGCCCCCAAAATTTGTACTTGCGTCAACATTTCAACTTATAGGCGCGTCAAGAGCTAAAGTTTCGTCGGGCTACACTTTTTAACTGCGAAGTTATAGACGTTTATTTATTGCATTGTAAGCCAATTTTTGACCCTTTTTAAAAAAAGTTGTAAGAAGAACTCCCGTCCCCGTTGGGGGTGCGCTAGTAAGACTTCGCCATTCTTTAGCGCGTTTTAAAATTTGAACGCTACATTTTGAGCCAATTTTAAACCCCCTTTAAAAAACTTGTAAAGGGGGCCCTCGTTTCCAGTGGCGGGTGCGCTAGTAAGACTTCGTCATTTTCTAGCGCGTGTTAGAACTTGGGGGCGCAGCACCCCCTAGGGGCCAAAATATAATCTTTCAAAAAATGCATTTTTGGTGGGTACAATTCAACATCGAGATCTCCAAGGTCACTGGACCGAACTTCACCGGACTTGCCTTGCCTAACGCGGGAGAAATCGCTGTCGAAGGAGTAACTCACAGATTTTGAATACCTTTATCCGTTCTGGAGATATTCGCCGCCGAACTTCAAATTCGACCGAAATCTGGCCAAATTTTGCAAGTTTTTAATTCCAGAAATTTTTTTGGGGTTTGCCCCCAAAAATTTTTTACGGCATTATAAAATTTGGCCAAGTTCTGGCCAAGTTCAAGTTCTGACCATCGTGCAAAATTTCACGCCGGTCGGCCCACGCGTTTCGGAGATCACGCGCGGGAAAAAATAAAACTAGAAATTTGGGGCCCAACGTAAGTTCGCCCGGCGCCCTAAGTCCGATTGTGGGAAAATTAAGGGAAAGTGATAAAATTTTCCTGGCATCAAAGTCACGTGGCCCGAACTCAAATGCATTGGCATACGCCCAACGCGCATTGGCGACTTAGGGTAGGTCGACATGAGCGCCTATAACTTTGTTCGTAGTAAACCGAATATTATAATTTTTTTTTGTTCGACGCCAAAAGGATCGTTATCGTCAATGCCGTTTAGATTTTGTCGATATCTTCATTGGTTTTAAAGATATTTGCGGTCAAACTCAAAAGCAGTCGTAAAACGAACTAAATTTTGCACGTTTTTTGCCCTCCAAAATTTTAAGGCGGGGGCAATGTTCCCAAAATTTGCACTTTTGTTAACACCACAACCTAGAGGCGCGTCAAGTGCCAAAGTTTGGTCGGGATACAACCCCTAACTCCAAAGCTATAGGCGCTCTTTTATTGCATTTTAAGCCAATTTTTTACCCCGCATTAAAAAACTTGTAATGGGGCCCCCATCTCCTGTGGGGGCTGCCCTAGTAAAACTTGGTCATTTTCTAGCGCGTGTAAAAATTTGGAAGCGCAGCATTCACTAGGGGCCGAAATATGTTTTTCCGAAAAACGCGTTTTCGGTGGGTACAATTCAACATCGAGATCTCCAAGGTCACTGAGCCGAACTTTACCGGACTTGTTGTGCCTAACGCGGGAGAAATTGCTGTCCAAGGGGTTACTTACTGATTTTGAATATCTTCGTTTCTTTCGGAGATATTCGCCGCCGACCTTCAAAGTTGACCGAAATCGGGTCAAATTTTGCATGTTTTTGGCCCCTGAAATTTTTTTGGGGTGTGCCCCTTAAAATTTCGGACAGGCGTTATAAAATTGAACCTAGTATTAACCATCGTGCAAAATTTTACGCTGGTCGGCCCACGCATCTCGGAGATCTCGCGCGGGAATTAAAATAAATAAAACATCACGGCTAAAACATGTCCTTCCGAAAACTATCGTTTTCGGGCGGACTATTAAAACATTACGGATAAAACATAAGTTCACTCCGCAAGCTGTCGCTTTCAAACGGACTAATAAAAAATAAAACATCACGGGTAAAACATAAGTCCGCTCCGCAATCTATCGCTTTCGGGCGAACTAACTAGACTAACGGTAACTCCGAAGTTATAGGCGCTCATTTATTGCATTTTAAGCCAATTTTTGACCCCAATTAAAAAAGTTGTAACGGGTGTTTCCGTTTTCGGTAGGGAGTGCGCTAGGAAAACTTGATCATTTTCAAGCGCGTGTAAAAATTTGATGGCGCAGCACCCCCTAGGGGCCGAAATATGGTTTTCCGAAAAAATTCGCTTTGGGTTGGTCAAAATGAGCGCTTATAACTTAGTTTGTAGACGACCGAAGTTTACACAATTTTTGTGTTCAACGCGGAATTAACCGCATTTAATAACGTCGTTTACCGCTTGTCAATATTTCTATCCAGTTCAGAGATCTTTGCGGTCAAACTCGAAAGTTTTCGTAAAACGTACAAACTTTTGCACGTTTTTTGCTTTCCCAAATTTTAAGGGGGGCGGTGTCCCCAAAAATTATACTTGCTTTAACACCACAACCTAAAGACACGTCAAGTGCCAAAGTTTCGTCGGGCTACACTCCCTAACTCCGAAGATATAAACGCTTATTTATTGCATTTTAAGCCAATTTTTGACCCCCCTTTAAAAAAAGTTTTTAAGGGGGCCCCGTCCCCGGTGGAAGGCGCGCTAGTAAAACTTGGTCATTTTCAAGCGCGTGTAAAAATTTGATGGCGCAGCACCCCCTAGGGGCCGAAATATGGTTTTCCGAAAAATGCGTTTTCGGTGGGTACAATTCCACATCTAGATCTCCAAGGTCACCGGACCGAACTCTCCGGACTTGTTTCGTCTAACGCGTGAGGAATCGCTGTCCAACGTTTATTTTACCGATTTTGAATATCTTCATCCGCCTTATAGATATTCGCCGCCGAACTTTGAAGTTGACCGAAATCGGGCCAAATTTTGCATGTTTTTAGCTCCTAAAAATTTTTCGGGGAGGCTCCCTAAAAGTTTTGGACTGGGATTATAAAACTGAACGCAGCGTGGAGCATCTTGCAAAATTTCGCGCCGATCGGCCGACGGAGCTCGGAGATTACGCGAGGGAAAAAAAGAAAGAAATAAATAAACCGCAGCAATACATAAGTCCGCTCCGCAAGCTATCGCTTACGGGCGGACTAATTAGTGTTTTCTTTATTATTAGATATAACCGTTAAACTAAATTTATAAACTTTTTATCTGCCTTATTGTTATTTTTTTGTTTTTCTAGTTTGAGTGTAATGGTATGATTGTATTGTGTTGTGTGTTTTTATCAATATAAAGATTTGCGGTTTATTGCTTTATTAGCCTTTAAGATTGTTAATTTATTACATTAGCATCTAGTAATATTAGGTGAGGTCAAGGTCGTGACAAGCACGTGTTTTACGCGTTCGAGTTTTGTGTTACCAAGTTAAAAAAACGGACAGTATTTTTTGCATAAGTAGTAGATAAATGTTTTTTTTTTTCTGTCACATTATTAAATAATTTGTTATCTCCTATATCACGAGGAATGAGTATTTTCGCGCCGGTGTACTATGACAGTATCGCCCCCCTGAAAAGTCGCCCCCCGGCGACATTTTACCGGTAAAAATTCGCTCCCCGGCGGATTTTTACCGGTAAAAATTTGCCGAGGGAGACTTTTTACACAAATTAATATTAATTAAGAAGTCGCCCCTCTCATGAAAAATCCGCCTACTTCATTAAAAATTCTCTCCCGCCATTAAAATGTCTCCCCTCTTGAAAACGGCTTTTGTGACATAAGTATGGTGTTTTTCACAGTGAAAAATCCTCCCCCGTGATAATGTCGCCCCTTAAGTTCTTATGGCGCACTTTATCCCGTCTGTCTTTATAGCGTCATTGCACAGCCTAATTTTCATGCAAGTGCTAGTTTTTATTAGCATGAACTAAAGCAAATAACAACGAGATCCGATACTGTGTCATATCTACGGTCATATTTCTTCATCACTCCTTCATATAAACGTCAACACAAGTCACAATGGCAATCTTCTGTCCATATAATGACAGTATTACAATCCAGGTCAATATTTAATGTCCAGCTATTTATGCACTCTAATACGTTTGTGCAAGTAGAATGTCTTTTAAGAAAGACGTTCTGAGCATCAGATAGTAAATTATTGCTGATTAAATATTCAGTTATTTTACGTGATATTACACGCTCCATTATCTTGCTAATAACACTGGTGAGGAAAATAGGCCTGTAATTAGTAACGGATCCAGCAAAACCTTTCTGATGCAACTAGTTCAATAGCGTAGGCAGCTGCAAGAACGCCACAGTCACCCCCTGAGTCTGCGGCGTGCTGGGAAGTATCGACATACGCAGCTTTCCTTCGTCGTCAAGGCGATGACGGAAGAGCTGCAGCAGTTGACGGATCACGTAGGCAGTGATTGGCTGGTGTGGCCGCAGGCTCTCAATGTAGCACACAGTAAATTTTTATAAAGCGTAAGTAAATTAATTTATAAAGCGCACAATGTCAGCGAGAAACTCACTGAATCTGATGTCGATGTCGGCGACGGTGACCCAGTGCTCAGGTGCGTGGATGAGCATGACCGCGTTGGGCGGCGCAGCAGCAAACCCAGACGCTAACTGTGATAAAACAGTTGATTGACTCGCCTGCCGAGGTGCTGGCCAATCAGAGTGCTGACGGTCGCTTTGGAACAAGTTAAGCGCTGGAATCCACGGGCATGGTGGTGAAGTTGGTGGTTCCGACGGCGCAGACGTTAAGTCAACGGTTGTTGCTTTACGTGGCGAAGCGTACCCGTCGCCCGTGAAATGCTTGAGATCGCGGGAGTTGGCGAGCACCTTCACGGGCGACCCGTTCGCCGTC
>Ga0056128_1010866_pt1 | contig 11309 bp, 5 predicted proteins | sample WorMetLIZISLAND2_FD_71113 | JGI IMG/M metagenome (GOLD analysis project Ga0056128, IMG submission 71113) | Marine gutless worms symbiont microbial communities from Max Planck institute for Marine Microbiology, Germany - Olavius geniculatus... ... | reverse complement strand
ATTCGATGACATATAGTCTCATTAATAAGTGTGCCAAAAATTATTATAATCGGACATTCATTGTTCCAGTTATTGCAAAAAATGTAGTCACATGCTTTTTTTGAGACACAGTGTAGTTTTAAAAATGTGATTGATTTCGCAAACAACAACTTGTTTATGATTGAGTCGATCGATTTGTATTAAATTTTGCAGAAAGTTTTGCTTATGTGTGATATTCGAATCGACTGGAGATTCTGAATAATTTCATATTTTATTATTTCAAGCGTAGGCCTATAATACATTCCAAAAACCGAACACAGAATCAGCGTGTGACAGAATGATAGACAGACAGCTTAAATTGTGGAAAAAGAAGTGGGGGATTTAACAAGCGATCCAAACGCCAAAAGCTCTGAGGGGGAAAGGGCCGTGACGTATAGGATAGTGCTACGCTGCAATGGAAGGGATTACTTTCGCAGAGCACGATTTTTAAACGAAGACGTCGAAAAAAGTTTTTTTTTTGCTCTGACATCGCGCTGTGGTAGGCATGTGTTATTTGTTCATCTTCGCCTTAGATCCGGCTGTTTTCCCGTCTACATTCTTTTTTTTCCAGTAATGTATAGATCCTCTTGCGATTAGTGTCGTACGTTGTGAAGTTACATAAATTTACTTACTTACTCGCGCAGTGCCGAATGCCGACGTCAGTGATCCGGGCAGGAGTCCCTCATTGTACGACCGTTGATCTGTTAGTCTCCGTGGGTTTTCATCTATTTTTCATCTAGCTCCCCTTTTCTGTCGATGTCCGATCCACTCTCTGCCTCCCTGTTTGGTGGGCGACGACCTCAGCGGCGTCTTGGGTTAAAAAAAAGTTGGGGCGGAGCATTTTTTGACAGTCTGCTGCAAAATCACGACAGCAAAATTCGTATTAAAGGCTTAGGTGTCAGGGACTTTCACTATGGATTCTGATGCATGCGTAGAAAAATGGGGGTGGGGAAAGTAATCTGGAATTGACTCATGCAGTATGCTTTCATTTTTTCTGCATGAATTAGTGAGTTCGTCCCAAATAGAACACAATTTTCTGACACGCATTATTCGGGGAAAAGAGATATTCCCACTGGCTAAAGTTTAGGAGGCAGACATTTGCCCCTCCCCGCCACGAGGCTACTGGACGCACATCTGCTTCAGTAATGGACGGTCGTCATTGTAGTTTGTTTGGTGATGTCGTACCGTCCGTCTGTCACGTTACTTACAGTGTCTCCAGAGATGTGCTTCTGTCTGCGCGCCACATCGCAGCAAACCTTTATAACGGAGAAACCAAGATTCTTACAGGTCAGGGGAAACTGGAAAAAGTCGGGGAATTTGTGTGGTCGGGGAAAGTGAAAGAAAGGTCAGAGAAAATATTATTTTTGAAAAGTCAGAGAAAATGATCTTGGATCATGCAGGCTGCAGTGTGATTTTTTGTGTCTCCAAATATTAAGAAGCAGGCAAATTTGTGACTTTCATTGAACGTCTAAAAGCTAAAAGTGTTTCAGCTTTAGGGGAGCTTCACCCCCCTGACCCTCCGACCAAGGCTGCTGTCATTTGCATATTAATTGCTGCATTTCATTAGTTATGATATAGTGTACCATTTCTGACATTTGTGCGCTAGTGTTATAGTTTCGAGAAGGTCAGAGAAATTGTCATTCCATGACTGGAAAAGTCAGAGAGAAGTTGGGGAATTTTGTTACGGCAAACCTGTAGGAACCCTAGAAACGTTCTCTGCATAGAGGCGTTCTTTCCTAACTGTAAAACCAAACTGGGCTATTTTGAAACAGAATTTCGTTGGAAAGATGTTGGCCTAAACGGGAACGATGCCATCTATGCACGATTGCATTCTTTTTAGCAAACTAAACTAAACAAACAGACTAAACAGCTGTAATGCAGTGTCAAAATTAGCCTAAGGTCAAAGTCAAGATCATAGCAGCGTTAGATTCGAACTTCTGTTTTGACATATGGTGCCCTACAAATGCAGATTACTTACTTACTTATTATATTGTCTGTCTAGCTATCGTTGACATGGTAAAATAAGGCACGAAGAAGAAAACTGACGTCGGCGTTAATTTACCTATTGTCAATCGACGCTTGGTAATGACGATATGGCAAATTAGTGGGATACGGCGATCGCTGTTCCATATAGGCCTACAGAGAATGCCTCGTCTGTGGATTGGCGCAGTTTACGACTGCGGTTAATTGGGAATGATACGTTTGGTCGATCGAACGAACTATTGACTGCGGATTATTGTCATTGGTGTGGCGTTTACTTGCTATAGGCCCACCCACATCGCTCTGTCGTCTATGCTCGTTCCCGGACATAATAGTTTCAGCTTACTTGTCGGACAGTCTTCACAGACGTACCTTAGCTTATATCGGCACAGACGAGAACTTAATGATACAGTACAGTGCGTTGGACATTACTATTGTTTATTGATTTAGGCCTAAATTATTAGATTATCATAATCTGATAATCTGCCCGTATTTATTGAAATACGAGCAGAACTATACAAGTGTATGATATCGAAAAGACGTTCGACACATAATGCAGAATCTTGTAGAATGGCCAAAAATAAACTACGTTATAAACGTCGATGTTTTCTTCTACGAGCTCCGGTCTTTGTGCTTGCAACAGAGTTAGGTCTATCCCTCAACGTTATTATGTACACGCGCGACGCGCCATTCTTCATCAACGCGGACCAGCATATTTCAGCAAGATACAGCAAGAACGTCAAATTTAACGTTGGACAATCTGGACCCCGACAGCTCCGTTCCTCTACAACTAATACAGCTCTTGTCACGTCACGAGTATATAGGCCATCCACGGCTCCAGTTCGGGAAGCGCGCCTTCTCTGTCTGCGGACTGCGGTCCAAGTATCTAAAACCAGATTCCTTCCCATACCATGACACTTCATTCTGTAACGACTTTTCGCAAAGCTCTGAAGAGTGAACTGTAAAGACATCTGTTTCCGCAACTGTAAACACTGTCACGCACTACCGGTCTCATTGCTAGAGATAGAGCACTGTAACATTTCGATTACCATTATTATTGCGCTAAGCAATGCAAGAGAATAATAGTTTCACTGCGCAAACGCGTCACGGCGGTTCTCTGAAACTGGCAGCAATACGCGATCATTCAGACGACTTGTGGCGTTCATCTAGTGCGGCGTTTAAGCCTATAACAGCGGAATCCTAATAGGGTGTTTACATGATCGAGCAAACATCGAGCAGCTAACTCGACGTTCTATGGTAATTAGCATGCTAATTAGGAGGGCGGGCGGGTTGTAATTGGAAGGCCTATATAACACGTGATCAGCTGTGGGCTAAGAGCCTAAGCCTAAACCTACATTTGAGCCAGGGGGCGCGGTTCCAATAGGCCTGCTTGAGCCATCTCGATGTTTGCTCGATCGTGTAAACGCCCTATAAGCGCCGCAGCTTCTGCTGCTGCTGCTGATAGGCCTACGGGCAGTAGCGGTGATGGTGTAAGAAGAAATCGATGGTATGAGTAACTAATTGATAAGTCTGTCATGTCATGTCACATTGCGTTGTATCGACGTTATTGTTGTAGGCCTCATTGCTAGGGCTCGTCGTCAGCACCAACTCCCTGCATTCCTGCTATATAACATCATCCCATCAGCGTTGCTTTCTTCGTGCGAGTGGCGACCATCTGCCAGTCCGTCCGTCGCGGATACGCGCGGCCGGGTATCGATTAGTGTGTATTCAATAGTCGGTGGTGCTGGTCGACTGCGTGCCCAGAGTCCCGTTGCTCCCTCGGTCCGTGGCTTGGATCGTCACGCAGCGTATTAACAGCCTCGTCCCGCGGCCGGCCACTCCGGACCACGTCGACGTAGTAAAGTGTCACGTGACATACCGATGCATTATAATGTACGTCAGCTGGCATCGACGTCTCTGCTGCTCTGCTCACGCTAACGACATCGCACGCGCCGCTAGTCACTCTTTGCATCTGTCCTGTGATCCGACATGCTTATAAATTTCACCGAAACACGCTAACACTTTTAATCGACAATTTTATACAAGCATTGAGCGTCAGCGCTGCAAAATACTCAGTGTTCCTGTCGACACTCTACAGTACGGTACCACTGCAGATTCGCAAATTCAGCCGGTTAAAATTGGTCATGATACAAAATAGCCTATGTTGTTTGTGTCAACAGTTTATGATTTCCACGCCTGTACTTTTGACCTCGAAACTGCTTCGTTAGTTAGAGATGATGAGGACATTAGTCTATTCTTCACTTCAATTTTGGACTTTTCAATACTGTTCACATTGAGTTAGTAGCGGACACAAGACGGGTGGATATTTTGTAGACAGACAGATAGACAGATGGACGGAATTGATGCAACAATGCACAATGCGACCTACTAGACTACTGGAAAGGTACACGACAATGTCAACGAGGCTAACGCGCATGCTAGTTCAATTTCGAGATGATTACATATTTGACTTGACGCGTGGCGTCAGCAAGTGGTCACTGTAGTGTTGAAGGGCGATAAATCAACGTCAAGGTGCCGTGAACGAAGCGCCGCGTTAGTGTTCGATGACTATACACGGTACGTCCTTGATGCCGCCTATTGCACCCATGTCTGTCTGTCTGTCTGTCTCAGACAGCAGTTCTGACGGCGCGTAGACGTCCCGGCGGCCGTCGATAACAAAAACCGGATTAATTACCAGCCGGCGACTGTTTACCGAAACAGTAGCCTACAAAAAATAGAAGCAGTGAGGAGTAATGTTCGGTCGGTCGGTCTCAGGACAACCGTTCGCATGTCGCTGTGTCGTTACCACCACATCCGTATTTCGTAACAGAATAGTCTGGTCAATGAGACTGCATGTCCGTGGGTAGAGGTCTATCGCCATAGTCAAGTCCGTCCGTTGTTTAATTGGACATACTATAACGTGAAATAAATATACACTGTGTCTCAAAAAAGTGTCCCCGACATTTTCGACTGTAACTTGAAAACCAACTATCAGATTATAACAATTTTTGGTACAAATATTCCTGATACAACTCGCAATCAAATAACCGTTCAGTTTCCCACCTCACCCAATATATGCTTCTGCACTACTTAGAGAAAACAGATCAAGCGAAATATGTGTTAAAATAAAAGAAAACCTAAAAAAAATTGCTTTGAATAAAAATTATCAGATTTTAATAATATTTGGCAGAAATATTTCCGACACAAGTGGCTATTAAATAAATGTTTTACTTTTTACCTCACCGAACGTCTGTTTTTGCACTACCTGGGGAAATCAGACCAAGCATAGTACGTGTTAAAATGAATGAAAAACGTCAATAAAGTCTATCTGTCCTCATTTGTCGGCTCCAACAGCAGGTCTTGCAGCAGTGTGTCTACCAGATGAAGTTTAGGAATGTTTGCAAAGTCAAGAAGCGACTGGTAGAGCCTGAATTGGTCTGGAGCAGAACATTATCAATACTGCTGTCAATGAATAAAGAAAGCGTCTCTTTGCCTGTGTTCGCATAGTGGGCCACCACTTCAAGCAATTTTACTGCATGCAATTGAAAAATGGACAACTGGATGAAATGTCAGCCACAGTGTCAGAAATGTGAACAAAATGTGTTTTACGCGTTATGTTAATTAAGCAATCATATCGCATTGGATAAAAAGTGATATTTCGCTGGTTGTGATCTTCCCAGGTAGTGCAAAAACAAACGTTGGGTGAGGTAAGAAACTAAATAGTCATTTGATGGCAAGTTGTGTCAGGAATATTTGTACCAAAAATTATCAAAATCTGATAATTGGTTTTCAAGTTACAGTTGAAAATGTCGGAGATACTTTTTAGAGACACAGTGTAATTAAAATTGGGTTGCCAACATTATCCAAAAATAAATCAAGTGGCCAAATTTTGAAGTTCGCATAACTTCTGAACGTTAGACCTCGATATTTTACCACTTGCAGTACATTCATTATTTTGCATATATGACGCCGTGTTGTAAACTTCATATTTTCAGTCATGCAATTTAAATATCTGATATGTCCTTCTTCTTGACTTGATTTACAGTTTTTGTCTACAGTTTCAGACATAAATGATTAGTTTTTGTTCTGTTATAGCTATTTGTTTTGGGGGCAGTTTTTATTGGGACACAGTGTTTGTTTTATGTGCTGCCTTTCGACGTCATAAACGGGTAGATAGATAAGCCTAACGTAAAGCATTCGATTGGTAAGGAAAAAAACGGCCACAAAAGTTGAATTATTATTTTTCGAACGTAACAATAAACGTTTCGCTGGCTGTTTTTACGTAATCCGTTTAGTGGGCGTGTTGTCATGCGGCTGAACGATTAAAGGCGGCGTGACGCTGGGAAGGCATTAATAGCGCTCAGTCGATGGGTCGCTCGATGGGTGGGGGCACCTTGTGTCCCTAGGTGGCCAGCGTTTGCGTTGTATAGCAGGCGCCTTGCGCTGTGTGGTAGGCTTGACGAATGTCGCCATCATCCATCACCGACGAGCAGACAGCCAGGTTGGCAGGGATGCTGGACAGACAGACAGATCTCGGCCGGGGAGATTCAGCGGCGGATGGGCGCTTACGTCACTAAAAGAACGTCTCCACGGGCACCGCAGCACCAGTCGATAGATAGCTAGACCGCACACTCGTCGTCGTCGTCGTCGACGTTGTGCTGGCTGCTACTACACAGTGCTCTCTGTGCACCAGCATTAAATATTCATGTCCGGCGTGGGATGCAAGGTCAGGCCAGCTCACCCTTGCGTCTGGTCTCCTCCTTGTCAGTCACGATCCAACAATCGTTCGTTCACTAAACACTGTCAAGCCACCGCACCGCGCCTTCCTTCGTCCGACATGACTTCGCTTTTTGTGACGCGTACTTTACAGACTTTGACGATGCGCTGCTGCTGCAGCTGCTGTTCGCGTTATTCACTGTTATACCCCGTTTACACGATCGAGCAAACGTCCAGCAAACGTCGAGCAATTAACACGTGTATTTTGAATACATCTGCTGGAAGTTTGCTGGATCATGTAAACGGGGTATTACACCACAGCAAAGGTGTGGCTGAACTTATTCAGTTTCGTCCTATAGTCGATTACATTCACTCATCCACAGACGATGCCAGATCTTCCGATCGATTGGCAACCTTGACCGTTGACAATATGATCTTGATATCCAGCAAGGTTCTTTCGGTTGTCAAGTTACATATTCGTGTAGAATTTCGTCAAGCAGTTCATTAGTTATAGTGTACAGAACCTTTTGTGACGTAGCCTATCTCGCAATGGTAAAGAATCCAAAAATTAGGTCTTGTGACCTTCACCTTGACTTTGAGCTATGACCTTGACATTCAATAGAATTCTCGCGGTTGTCGACTTACATGTTCGTGCAAAATGTCATCAAGCTTAGTGCAGCCGTTCATGAGTTGTCGTTTTAACAGAAAACAAGAAATTTGAGCTAATGCTCATGAGACCCGCGAGAACCTATAGCAGTTCCTGTTCGTAGGTCACCTTGATCTATCTCTATTCATTTCGTCGCAATTCACTCTTTTGCAGCCAAAAGTTGTCAAAAAATCACTTACAATCAATATTTTTAGGGTTCAAGGTCATTCAAGGGCATTGGTGTTGAGATTCCCCAAAAGCTCGTCGCTAGTGCTTGTTATGATAAGCAGCATGTCTGTGCTTATCTGCAACCATTTTCACGTTAGATGAGCCAATAGCGGTAGAATAACGTCTTTAGGAGGGGTGCACTTCTTTTGCCCTTTCGTTCGTGGGGACCCCTTTCACCCAGTGGCATGAAATTCTGTCGTGAAATACTAGAGATACTAAGCCATCATATGGTAAAAACCCGAAGTATCTATCTTAACTGGTCTTGAAACGGTACCGGGTCGTGTCGGACAGACAGACGGACAGAACGACGGACAGAATTACCGTAGCTAATACGCGCTATAGCTATGCTAGCTCTGGCGCGTAAAAATGCAATAAAAAAACTTAGCTAGGATGCTGAAAACAAAACTGTCATCCCTAACTAATCGACGTTTGTATACCGTACAGTACACATCAAATAAATGTAAGAACGAAATAGTTGAAGCTTGGTTGGTTGACAATCGCATGCGACCCATCGTTTGGTCAATTTGATCAATATCCCGGATATTTTATACAGCAGCAATCAGTCGGTTATGTTTGTTCGTCATAAGCAGTTAATCAACTGCCGGCGAACCGAACATTATGATGATCGGCGGAGGCCGCTAGCTGATGTAGCGCCTCAGTAATGCTGGGTTATCACTGTGGTGCTGAGCTGTTTGAATATCAGCCTCCGCACGACGTCATACATCAGTCGCGTGATCGCAGCGGCGTAGCCAAAGATGTGAATTGAGACGGGTTTTACCTTCCTTCCCTTTCCCTTCTTTTCTTTTCTTTTTTCTCCCTCATTACCTTCACCAACATTCTCCTTTCTTTTTTTTCCTTTTTCCTTTCTCTCCGTTCCCTCCTTCCAGTTACAAGTAGCCTGTATAGTGTATGACCTCTAAAATCCAGCTGGGATCTGGGCAGAGTCCCAGCAAATTTCGCGCATTGTAATTTGTAACTGTAAAATATGACATCTGGTGGCAACAATTTGAATGATTTTTTCTGAGCATCGACTGGCCAAATTGGTTTATAGACCCCTCCAGCCTCCCCCTCTAATGACGCCCCTGACACGACGTCATCAGTCGAGTGATCGTCATACATGCTCGCTCGTCGCGCGCTCTTCGGCGTCTCTTAAACGTTCCGGCGCCGCGGCTCACAGACCTCCGTGAGGGGCGCTAGCTGTAGTCGACGACATCGCTCCGCGGGGCCATGATAATATTCCACCGGGCGACCGACGCTGAATACAAAGCAATCGATAGCCAATGTCGGCGACAGCGACAGAGAGAGAGCGCGCAACGGACGGTTCGTTCTCTTCGTCATCGTCCCACCGCAGCCGACCGACCGACCGACCTGCCGTGCGTCAGTTTCGTTTGCAACGCGCTCTCTCCTCGCGGCGGCCTCACACTTCATCCAAAGCACAGGATAATCACGGGCCGGCGTCGATCATTTTCCGCAGAAACCAAGAAACCGAAATCTCATCAGTACGAAAACTAATAACAGTACGAATCCTATTAGTTCGATACCATTTTTCCTATAATAGAACGAATTTAATTTGTCTTTAGTTGCGATGGGCTTCAGTCGAGGAAATACACAGTGGTGAGAAATTCTCCCCTTTCCTCTCTTGCCTTTCTTTACTAGATACCCACTGTTAAGTGGGTAAACGAAAAAGCAGTCCGAGCTTATACCACTCGTACGAAATGAACGACAAAAGTGGTGCATGGATGCAGGTGATATATCGACACGTTCTAGCTACAAGCACGTTACAGTTCATATTATACAATATTGCTACACAATCATATATTATGTAATGTTCCACAGATATTAAATAACGTAGTACTAACGCGATTATCATTATGCAAGTTATTGAAAGTAAAGTACTTAAAACATTTACGTGACTATTCGTCCAGCAGCAGACAAAATAATGTTGTCGCCGCTCTGCAAGCTGATGTTCGATTTTCATAAAACATTTGAAAACATTTCTACGTGATGTAGCTGCGTAAGGAAATTATACAATTTGCATTTTATACTGTATTTTACGAATTAATTCTAAATTTTTTAAACATTACATACGCCTAGTTTTGTTGTTGTTGAAGGCTACGGTGCCGTATTATTGATTTTTATACATTGCAATCAGACTTACAGTATTCCTTTTATTACACAACAAGAAGAAGAAGAACAAACAGTAATAATGAAAAAATCAACGAACTATGAAATAGACAATTTTAAGTTTTAACTACGGCTATAATTACAATGTACTGTCTAATATTATCTAACGGTATCGGCAGTCGCGACATTGCAGTACGTCGGACCGGTCAGAGCGCGCTGACTAATCGAGTCGAGTCGAATCCTGTGGTTTATAGAGTCGTCTCGTGGTCTGGTCCGGTCACACCGTTACGGAGCATAGCTTCAGCCGCTGGACAGTGACGTCGACGTTGCTGCTGCTGCTGCATCTGGCGCTGCTGTTTGTTGTGTATTTACCAACGTCGACCGCGTTCGTTTGTTCCGGCGCAGACCGTCTGACCTCAGAGGCCGGTGGTCATTGTCGGCAGAGCTCTCTCCACAGTCACAGGACTGAGTGATAGCCGCAGCGAGGAGGACAACGTCGACAGAGGACCTTGAGGTTAGCTCGCCGCCTCTGTGTATACTGCTCGGTCGGTCGGTCGGTCTGTTTGTCTGTCAGTCAGTACGGCGCGCTTTAGTCTTACATGTTGATTTTTTTTCGTTCATTCTCGTAGCACTTGACCTAGCTCACCCGATGTCACTTGTTTCGTATTGCAATAAGCGACCGACACCGACCCTTGTTGTCAGACAGCGTGTCTGTAGGTGTCTGCGTCTCTGCGTCCGCTGTCTGTATGTCCACACGGCGATCGCTAGTAGTCGCAAGCCACATCGCCTACCGGCTTGTCTGTCTGTGTCCGGCGTGCTTTGATCTTACATGTCGATTTTTCGTCGACTCTCATACTAGCGCCGTAGTCCCTTGGATGTCTGGAGGCGTCGTGTTGGGTCGACGATAGGACGGATCTCTCGCTGTGTGACTGAGCTGAGCTTAGTCTGGTTCATCGGTCGCGTCGCCGGTGGTCCGGCATCGGCGGCTAATCGAGTCGGAATCAAATTAAATCCGCAACGGATTAACGAGCGACCGACCGAGCGCGGTGCGCGCTGGGATAACTGGCCAGTCGGCCGTCAGTCGCAGATCCGTCGCATCAGAGTCGGTCGGCGTCGGAGTGTTTTCTAATTCTGTTTCTTCGACGTCGCTCGACGCTCGTTTACTGATTGCTTCGTCGCGAACAGGCCGCGTTTCTCGCCGATCACTTTCTTTCTATATAGCACCGCGACAAAGCGACGGAAGTTAGAAGAGGGAAAAGAGCACAGAAAAATAGCAGCAGAAAAGCGTAAAGCTAAAACTAAAACAAATCTAGCTGCGACTGGTGCAAGAAAGCAAGAAAAGTGTAAAGCTTCAGCAAAGATCACACAGAAAAGGAAAATGCAAAAAAGTCGCTGCAGATAAGTCAAGAATGGGACAAAACAAAAGCACCAGGCCTCCAAAAAATTCCCATAGGCCTAAAAACCAAGCTATGTATTGTGTGCAATAAAACGATGATGCTGTTCTAGAAGTCATCTCCTAATGATCACACGTCCTCAGATGTGCAATTTGAGTAGGCCTAATGTTACTGTGTTTGTATTGTTGTAGAACTAGTATATG
>Ga0056128_1010863_pt1 | contig 11310 bp, 12 predicted proteins | sample WorMetLIZISLAND2_FD_71113 | JGI IMG/M metagenome (GOLD analysis project Ga0056128, IMG submission 71113) | Marine gutless worms symbiont microbial communities from Max Planck institute for Marine Microbiology, Germany - Olavius geniculatus... ... | reverse complement strand
AACTAAAGTCAGCTTGTAAGGACGCCATATGCATAGCCCCATCTAAGGTTACCCAAATGATTTTTGCTGTTTTAGAGGACTGATATCATCACATCGTCCTTACACACAGTTGTAAACTGGCAAGTTTTTTTACATATATTTATTATTATGTGTGCTGCTATTGTAGTACACCGGTACATACGGTATGCTTGTTTCGCTATTGGTTCAGTGTTGAATTTACTGTCTACCCGAGCTCTATTGGACGCAGTGGTGAGCTGTGGTATAATATATACGTTATTGAGTTACATTTGTTACTTCTATTACAACAACACTAACATAATGTCACTGTTTTATGTATCTGCCATCAGAGGAAGGTATGCCGTTTATGTGTTTATTTTCACGATTAATATTCACCTACCCGTATTTTAATTTATCTGGAAATCACTTCTGCAGCCTGATCACTGTTTTTCTCATTTATTTGCTCATTTCGTGCATAAAATAGTAACGAATAACTAATTGCGCTCATAAATAAGCGGCATGGTTCACGGTTATTGTCGGCGTGATTAAAATATTGGCGATGATTAATTGGGTTTTTGCACGATCCAGCAAACTTCCAGCAAATGTAATGCTGGACGTTTGCTGGATCGTGTAAACACCCTATAACTGTCACGTGATTATGCATGTCTGCACATCAACTTCTAATTTTTGCAAATCATGTTATACAGGGTGACTCAGCTAAAGTAAAGCCGTTTTTATTTTTTGAATAGCTCCTTGAGAAATCGGTCGATTTTAACAATTTTTGCTATGAAACGTCGCGAAGAAACTTGACATAAATGACTGCAGTTTTGCCCACTTCACTGAAAAAAAACTGTTGCTACACTACCTTGTAAAATGCAATAAATATAAGTGGCCTCCTTTAGCTGGGCCACCCTATATGTCTAGGGATCTTTGCTAATACAGCTGTTGCTGCCGCTGATTATAATGATGACAAGCGGACAGCCTGTCCGCTTGATCTTTGCCATAGTATCGGCTTGCGGTTTCCATTTTCGGCCCTTCAGGTCTCAACTCGGCCTACGGACGCGATTTCGGCCTGCGGCCTCAATTTTCAGCTTTTCAGGCCCCATATCGGCCTGCAGCCTCGATACACAATGCTGCATGCAGCGTACTACGCTGCAGCGTAGCCGCTAGCTATAAAGATGTTGATGATGCGTCACCATGGTGACGACGTCTATATGACGTCACAGCCAATCGCAGTCCAAACCGATACATCCCTCTTTTAAATACATAGATGATGCAGAATAGCTTTAGAACTAGACAGCGTTCGTGAGAGAGCATATCTCCAGCGAATAAATTCTTTTTGCGAAATAGTAACTTAAATGCATTTTTGTGAATTTGTTAGGCAGTAATAAGGTAATGAATTATAATTCTGGTTTGTGCTAATGTTAATAGCTCCAATAGCACTCGCCGCTGTCTCTGCAAGCGTTGCTGCTGGTGATGTAATGAATGACGTCATTATCGGATACAGGCGACAGCAGCCAATCACAGCCTTGGACCACAGACAGACAGACACACACCTATCCAATGAAAAAAATATTTTTGCCGTTTACTACGTTCACTTGATTGAAATCATAACAGTGCCGTTTTATAAAGAGTTATGTGGCCACGTTTTGAAGTTGACAGCGGTTGCTAGGTAGTGTAGCGGTTAAGACGTTAAACTTGTGATTGCGAGGTCGTCGGTTCAACTGCCGGTCGGGTCGCTATCAAGTGGTTACTTCTTGGATGGGTGACTGTCTGTATACATGTAAACTATTTCGGTGTATAACCAACACCAAGGTCAACTCAGCCTTTTATCCCTTCGGGGGTAGGTGAATCGAGTACCGGCCTGTCTGGTTGGGGTTAGGCCTGTGACATCAGGTGACAGGCAACACTGTGTGATTCCGTATGGCAGGTGACGCTCCGTAGCTTTGAGATGAGTTTTCTATGAAACGCTATATTATTTAACCATAACTGCGATTTAATCTTGATGTGCTGACGTACGTTCAGATCTTACAATGTGTCAAACTTCGTGGAAGATCTCAAGTTTTTGTATCGCACGGCGGGCGGCGAAGGCAAAGGCATAACGTTCATATTCAGTGACAACGAAATAAAAGACGAAGGATTTCTGGAATATATCAACAACATTCTCAGCTCCGGCGAGGTACAATTATACTTCGTTTGATTTAAAAGTTGTATGTTATTTAAGTTTTTGCAAGCGTAATTATTACCATTTACGCGCGACAGCATGCAATGCTATAGCGCGTCGTAGCTCTAGTGCATAGGGTTCGTCTGTCTGTCTGTCTGTTCGTCGTACCCTGCGGCTCTATCTAAACGGTGCAAGCTATGATCATAAAATTTCACAGTTGGCAGTCACAAAGACTCTAGTTTTTGTGACAAAATTTCGTAAAACTGGGTAAGGGAGTTCTCTTCGAATGAGGGCATCAAACAGAGGTACCCTTCCAGAATCGTTAATTTGCCACCATTGGCTCGTCTAGCGAGAAAACAGTTGCAGATAGGCACTGACCTGCTGCTTATTATAACAAGCAATAGTGACGAACTTTGCATGGGTGCCGACATCGATGACTTTGAATAACCTTGATTCCCAAAACAGCGGGCTTTAGTGATATTTTTTGCGATTTTCGGTTGCAGCGCGCATTTTAAGAGCGAATTGCGCCGAAATAGCTAGAAATAAACCCAAACAATATTTGTGCGAAATTGTCAGCATAAAACGTAAATTTCAACTTTGGAAGCTTCAACCCTCTCTGTTCAAGAAGTTTTGTGTACGGGGCTGTCAAATTTGAGTATCCGTTTAAATGCGCGATTTGTGCTAGACACCTACTATCCAATAATTTGGTGTAAAAACGGTTGTTGTTGCCTTGTTGCTCATGGTAACAAGCACTGCTGACGAGCTTTCCAAAGGTACCAACAGCGATGACCTTAGACGACCCTAAAAACCAAAAAGCGGGTTTTCAGTTCTTTTCGCGTTTTAGGCAGACAACCGCGCGCAAAAGCTATCGGAATTGCGTAACTATAGGATTAGTACGTACTTGAATTAACAAGTCCACAAGATAAGTAGGCCGCTATTGGAAATTGTGCTTAGACGGATTAGCTACAGTGTATATACGGCTTTTATTTTAGTTTGTTTTATTCTGTTTCGTCTCGTTTCATTCTATTTCAGTTGAGTTCTGTCGCTTTGTAGGCTCCTTTACACCGGCCAAACGTTGACGACGTCTTTGGCAATGATGCTGTGCTAGGCATAGATGTAAGTAAACAAACGTTCCAAAAAAAATAAAAACTCTAAAATACGTAAAAACGTGACAAGAATAAATAAAGAACGTTTCAAAACGTTGAATAAAAACGTTTGCCCTAATTTGTTTAATTTTTTGACTAATACCATATGCTGTAGGTGCAGTGTAGCTGGAACTGGAGAAAGAGAACTTTAGGCCCTATTCAATTTCACTTTAACCGTGTGGTCATAAGGCCCAAGTATCACTAGTTTAACTACCACCAAATTTCGTTTCTGTGATTTCAAAGATATTTTTCATAGTTATTTATGAAGTTTTTAGTAAACGTTTAAAAAACGTTGAGAAAATAAAAAAAGGTTAAAAACGTGGCGAAATAAAGAAGACGTAAACAGTTTATTGCATCTGTGGTGTTAGGTGTCGAACCTGTTTGCTCGCGATGAGATGGACGAAATCCTGGAGGAATTGGTTCCTGTGATGAAGAAGGAATTTCCACGCCGGGCTCAGACCAATGAGAACCTGTACAGCTATTACAACTCACGAGTCAGGCGTCATCTTCACGTCGTGCTTTGCTTCTCTCCCGTAAGAATTACCATTGGAAAAAAAGGCATAAGTCAGTTCACCATAGACCGAGATAGTCGCAAAAAACGCGTTTCGAGTTCAATCGTCGCAGAAGGGCGTAGGCGTAACTGGCGAGTTTACACGATCAGGCAAACATCGTGCAATCATCGAGCAAACATTCAGCAAATGCGCTCAAAATACACGTGCACGACGTGTGCTCTAATTGCTCGACGACGTTTGCTCGATGTCTGCTCGATGTTTGCATGACGATTGCTGATCGTGTAAACGGGGTATTAGGCCCTTTACCGTGACAGCGCGCGCATAGCAGCATAGGACGATCGTGGTAGTCCGGTAAAAAAGGCGTATGCGCGAGTTACGCTGTTTTAGAACGGCAGATATTTTTTTGTCACGACAATTAAAAATGAATCGTTAATACATGTAGTTGAAAGATGTTACAGTGCATATAGGCCCTTTGCCACGACACAGATGCTGAAAAGTGCCGAAAATCAAGTAACAATTTTTATTAATTTTAACTGTAAAAATTGCAATAACAATTGAAAATTGTTACACCAAACTGTATAGCACTTGCGACCGACTATGACTCAAAAATCCGGACTTACGCCCTTTTGCTGACACAGCGACGATTTAATCGCATCATTCTGGATGTGATGTGTATGTATCCTAGGTGGGAGACAAGTTCCGCAGTCGGTCGCTGAAGTTCCCCGGACTCATCTCCGGCTGTACGATGGACTGGTTTGAGCGCTGGCCAAAGGAAGCTCTCGTCGCCGTTTCCAATCACTTCCTGTCCAGCTACGAGATCATCTGCTCGCCGCAAGTTAAACAAGCCATCGTTCAGACCATGGGCGACTTTCAGGTTATTAAATAACGACGATAACAATAATAAGCTTAGTCGTCTTTCTTGCGGATAAGGATAATAGTTATGGTATAATTTGTGTTTGATAGGTAAATGGAACTTTCGTTCGCACGTAGCAGAAGTTCCACAGGTGAAACTTTTGTTTCCAGGAACTTTCGCTCCCTGGAGTGAAAATGATGCGGAACTTTCGCTGCCTTTGTACGAAAATCATTGTCATGCAGAGACTCAAAGTTAACGATGTAAACGAACGCGCTTGATGCTTATAACCGAAGCATTGCATCCTCCAAATTTTGTAAGCAGAGAGTCTCAACGCAGAGCTAATTATTCGTGCAAAAAGTTTTATTCTAAGACTCAACACGGTCAGCCACAGACGACGGACGACAGACAGACGACAGACGACTACCGTAACATAGACGCCTACAGCATAGCTGTAGCGCATCAAAGTAAATACAGTATTCAAGAATTTGCACATTCATATGTTTAGAGTTTTTAAAACTTTGCTGTGATAAAAATGTCATTATTAGTGGAACGAGAAAATAAAACTGGAATAAGTTCGAGTGTTTTTAGGGGGGGCGGGTGTAAGCGCCTTATTTTTGATGGGGGTCATTTTAGGTGGGTTTATTCAATGAAACCCCTTGGCGCAGTGCTGGATGTACGTAACTGCTGATTGGTATCAGGAGCGTCATTTAGGGGGCTGGAGGGGTGGAGGGGTGTACAGACCACCCCCTCTAAGGATTTATGATTCTAGTTTTTGCCTTGTAAATTCATACCTTTGGAACGATGTTACTGCTGCAAAAACAATACGTTACATGGACATGGATTACTGAGACCACCTCCCCCCCAACGATTTACTGAAATGACGCCACTGATTGGTACAGGACATGGTTGCCGAGACTTGTCTGGAATATTTTCAACGCTATCGCCGCCAGACGCACGTCACTCCCAAGTCCTATCTGTCATTCATCGGCGGCTATAAGACCATCTATGATTCGAAACGATCAGAGATCGGTCGGATGGCTGAGCGTATGAACACTGGTCTAGCCAAACTGATCGAAGCTACGGAGTCTGTAAACGAGTTGTCTCGAGAGCTGGCCGTCAAAGAGAAGGAACTCTACGTCGCTTCCATGAAGGCCGACAAGGTTCGTAAACTCAGGGCTGCTACCGATTACACATTTTTAATTGAATAGTTTCTAATAATAAATAACAACAAAGCCCGACTAACCCAAAGGGAACGTGCGATAGCGGTGGGTGCACCGTTTCTGAGATGCGGCGACTTAATGGCCAAATATCGCAAATATTTTTTACCCCCTTTCATTCAGCGCTCTCGCGTAAGGTGACCTTTTTCGAATTTATGGAAAAGCTTTACGGATCCTGAAACTAGAGTCTTCCAGGCAGCCGACGCTAAAGATTTGGTGATCTTAGCTTGCACCGTTTTTGACTGATCCACCCGTGTGACGGACAGACAGACGGACGGACAGACAGAATTGCGATGGCTAAGACGCGCTAAAGCAGTAACTGATTTCTCGCGTACAAATTTTGAAGACATCCACTGTGCAAAATAAAATCAGAGTAGAAACTTTGATTAGACTATCTGCTATGACGGTCATAATTTTAATCCAGTTCTAATCAATTAAAAACAAGTGATCTGCTAACGCAAACGAAAACGTGCAACAGCCGCGGTACATGTTTGAAACACAGTAAAACAAAGTCTAAGTCATTCACCAGAGGGCGCCAGGCACCAGACAACCTGCAACTATAGTGTCTATAGTGTTTTATTTACTTGTTCTCACCAGAGGTCGCCACCTATCGCTCTGCTAACGTCGTATTGGCTGGATATAGCAAATTTTGCCTACACCCTCTCCTTTACACCCTCGTTCGGGGTGACCTTGTTCGAATTTATGGAAAAGCTTTACGGTTCCTGAATCTAGAGTCTTCCGGGCAGCCGACGGTGAAGATTCGGTGATCTTAGCTTGCACCATTTTTGACTGATCCACCAGTGTGATGGACAGACAGACGGACAGACGGACGGACGGACAGACAGAATTGCGATGGCTAAGACGCGCTACAGCAGTAGCTGCTGTTGCGCGTAAAAATCATTGACTAATTTTTTATCGATTAGGCCGATTCGATTAATTAATCGTTAATTTCGTCGATTTTCGCAACCTTATTTGTAAAAAGTCGTACCACGTTTTGCTAATTTAGTTATTTAGTTAGCAAACTTACCTGCGCTTGCAATTGTTAATTTGTTATTGAGAAGTTGATTTCAGAATAATACGCTCGTAGCAAGGCGTCGTGTTGCTGCTATAAATAGGTATTAGCTGAGGTGACTGTCAGCGCACAAGCGGCAGAGCGCGTCAAAGCGCAAGTGCAGAAGGTCAAGGACAAAGCGCAGAAGATCGTCGATGAAATCTCAGTCAGTATTTAGCACGTACAGTAGTTCCCGTTTTATTCTAATGTTTATTCGCCTTGCCTCGAAAGCATTTTTAGGCTACAACAATAACAAATCAACAGACGGGACATGCAGAAAGTTGTTTTTGATTGAAAAAAATAGACTTTATTAAGTGAAAATTCATTATTGCTTACTCTCTGCCGGCCTTGTTATTCAAACAGGTGTACATGAGTTTACAAAAAATTTTAAGGAACATAGACCATAAATTAAGGAGCAGTTAACTAGAATCTGGGGTGTAGAAATTTATATTTAGCAAACATTTTAGAGCCTAGTCTTGCTGCACTTTATCTATAGATTGTGCTCTTCGTTGATCACCAGTATCTACTTTGCTGGTGAGTATCTGTTTTCTTAAACGTTGCTAAAGAATAACTGCCAATTTTTTTTCTGCGAATAGATTGACAAAGCCAAGGCAGAAGAGAAGTTAGAGGATGCAAGACCTGCATTGGAGGAGGCTGAAGCTGCTCTGCAGACGATTAAACCGGCTCACATTGCTACAGGTCATTTGCCGGCAGTCAGGTTTTTGTGGCCTTTCTGGCTTACTCCATCATCGTCATCATCCTCATCATCATCATATATTCGTTTAATAAAAACGTCGACAAGCGCAACCTCTCTAACAGTGCAGTATCTAGACATAGGCCTACTGCACATTATAATAACGCCCTTGAACGCATGACATACAGCTTTATATAACAGTTCCAGAATGACACAAATGGCAATTTCATTAGTGGATTATGCAGAACTTATCTGTGATAAGACCTGAGGTGTGGTAAGTTTCGTTAAAATTGTTTTTAGCTTTCGGACAAACTATGAGACGTTTCTGCTTGCATGCTTTTGGATTTATCTTGTGCTTGCGTTGTTGAAAGTTGCGCCTGTCAACTTTACATAAACGAATATATGATGATGATGATGATGGACTATAGCTGTGCAGCTGATTAACATGAGCTAATAATACCGCAGCGCACTATGCTGTCATCCATTGCCTTCGTCAACGAACTGTTGGACCTGCAGTTTGCAGTTTGCTGCTACCAGACACATCACCGCCCCAGTCAGCCACACTAGATCTTCACCCGGTCATAACGCGTAAGCTTTTATTCATTTCTCATCCCACTGAGGATAGGAGGCTGAGTTGACCTGAGCACACAGTAGATCAACAGCTTGCTCAAGTATCAAGGTTATTTGCAAATGACCCGTGGTGAGATTGAAACTAGTTGTGGCCTGTAGACGTGCATTGTGTGTGCTGTGGTGCTTGTAACAGTTCGTAAGCTGGCGAAGCCTCCACACCTCATCATGCGAATCATGGATTGCGTGTTGCTACTGTTTCAACGCCACGTGGAACCAGTCACCCTGGACCCGGATCGACCGTGTCCCAAGCCCTCGTGGCACGAGGCTCTCAAGCTCATGAGCGCTACCAACATACTGCAGGGTCTTCTCACCTTCCCCAAGGCAAAATTTCTCGTTGTTGTTTTCATTTCGTGAGGCGATGCACATTTTATATGATACAGCGGCATCGTTGGTTAAAAAAACTAGTGCGCAGGAAGTTAAATGACATAATTTTGACACAAAGATGCAACAGACAAGGTGCTCAGAATTTTAATTTCGTTTTTATTATTATATATAAAATAACTGCAAGCAATTCATTTAATGTTGTACAAGCGCTGATGTAAAACGGCAAAAATCAAAAAAGTATAAGCCCGAACTAATGTATTAGCTTAGACATTTAATCTGTAAACTTCTATATGACTTCTGCATCTGATGGTGATTTTTGAATTCTAGCAGCTATGTTGCTGTTGCTGATGTTGTTGTTTAGGACACAATCAACGAAGAGACGGTGGAGTTTCTGCAGCCGTATCTGACTATGGAGGACTATAATATTGACGCCGCTAGGAAGGTCTGTGGAGATGTAGCTGGACTGGCCTCATGGACACGAGCGATGGCTTATTTCTACAGCATCAACAAGGAAGTCCTGCCACTCAAGGTTAAAGATTACTTTCAAGCTTTATTAAATACATAGTTTGTTGTTGTAATGTCTAGCAGTTGGATTCGTGGAGCATCCAGCAGACATACCACCACCCTTATCAGCCACATCAGGCCTTCACTCTGTGGCCCACAAGCCAGTACTCATTTTCCATCCCATAAAGGGTAGGAGGCTAAGTTAACCTAAGCACACAGTAGGTTAGCAACTTCCTCAAGGTTGCTTGTAAATGACCGACAGTGAGAATTGAACCGCAACCTGAAAGATACGAGACTTAACCACTGGACTGCTTGCACCAATAGCGACATTTACCCGTTCATGCATAGCGTCCAAAAAGACACTCACTTTGAAGGTAAATCATACAATAATTAGTGCATGAAAGGGTTATACAGTCAGTGCCAAGTGTTCAGCGTTATGACAGACTTGTGAAATTCTGCCTAGTGAGTTATTTTTGAGTGCTAGTTTTGAGATGTTGTTTGCACAGACGTTAAGTTCTCAAGACCAAAATGGTTACGAGGCCAAAATTTTGGCCTCAGTCTCGGCCTCGATCGGCCCTGGCTTGAAGAATTCGACCTCGGATATATCGCTTTGGCTTTGTTAACACCACAAAACTTCTAGCTTACGATGTCATTGTCACTTTTATACCTTTGACCTTGGTTTTGACCTTGAACAATTAGCCTTAACATCAACCTCGGCCTTCTTCCTCTGGTTTTGACCTTGGCCTCATGGTTCTGGTTTTGGCCTTGTCCTCGGCCTCGAAACTTCGACCTGGTTCAATATCACTCGTTGCCTGAGATTTTTTGGTGGGTTTTTATTCTGTCAGGCAAATCTGGCGGTGCAAGAAGCTCGCTACGAGGCTGCTATGAAAGATCTCAACAAAGCGCAGGAACAGCTGGATGACAAAGAAAAAGAACTTGAAGCCGTACAGGCACAGTACGACCAGGCTATGAGCGAGAAACAGGTCTCTGGGCGGCTTGCTTTATTCTACTTCTATGTAAGTAAGTAAGTAAGTAAGTAAGTAAAGTGTAAATTTATATAGCGCATACTCAAAAAGATCTCTAATGCGCTTAATACATTTGTCATCAATATTTCGCAAAAATGTATGTCTTCAGCTGACGTTTGAAAGTATCGAAACTCAGTTCTGGGTCACGAAGACTGTCTGGCAGCGAATTCCAAGTCGCTATGACGCTATGACGTCGCTAATCAACAGTTTGCTAACTCTACAATGTTTTCTGACTTTAAAAATTTTGTGACTTTCTTTTTGTTTGTTTGGAATATTATTATGTAGACGCCTCTAATGTGGGTGCCATCGGAAATCGGGTGCAGCTGGTACTATGCTTGAGCCACTTTTCGCAAAGTAATAAGTTCTATTAAGTGCTGGTTATCTGGCGATTTTTGTAGCAAACTTTGTCGATATTGAGCTACGATTTTCGGAGATATTTGAAAGCGTAACAAAGGTCCGGTTTTTTTGAGACACAGTGTACGTATAAAACGCGGCGAGTGATTGCTTGCTGCTGATGCAGGCACTGGTGGACGACGCGAACGCATGTAGACGCAAGATGAACATGGCCACGGCGCTGATCGATGGTTTGTCGGGTGAAAAGATCCGATGGACGGCCGCCAGTAAAGGCTTTGAAGCTCAAATCAACCGACTCGTTGGTGACGTTCTCTTGGCCACGGGGTTCCTGTCCTACGCCGGTCCATTCAACCAGGAGTTTCGCAAACAACTCATGAAAAACTGGAAGCGAGAGATGACGCAGAACCACATCCCGTTCTCAGAGGCGCGTTTTACATTGATCGAATTAGTCAGATGATAAACACGAACTGAAAGTGTGTCGTAAATTTGCTGTCAGATACAGTTGGCTTGGTGGCGTATAGTGGTAGGACGTCGGACTTACTATCAAGACTCAAGAGGTCGTGGGTTCGACACCCGATTGGGCCACTATCAAGCGGTTATATATTTGGATGGCTGACTGTCTTTAGGGAGATGTTACATAATGTTTTTTTTGCTATAATAATTAGCAAAATTAGTTATGCTATCTCATCTTGGTATAGTTTCCTTGTTAAAGCACAAATTGCTCAGATAAATAATTTGTTTAAGCGTGCCTTCAAGTATGGATATGTTAAGTTTATCATTACTGTAGAAGAGCTATTGGCAAGCTATGATGACCAGCTTTTTATAAAGCAACTTATGATA
>Ga0056128_1010860_pt1 | contig 11313 bp, 8 predicted proteins | sample WorMetLIZISLAND2_FD_71113 | JGI IMG/M metagenome (GOLD analysis project Ga0056128, IMG submission 71113) | Marine gutless worms symbiont microbial communities from Max Planck institute for Marine Microbiology, Germany - Olavius geniculatus... ... | reverse complement strand
TTCACTCTCTACAGCTTCCGCAGCGCCGCTCCAGGACACTTGGTCGGTGCTCCTCCCGTCGTTCAACCGGAAGTAGCTCGAACTGCCGACGGTCACGTAGTTGTAGCTCCTACCGTTAAACCAGAAGTAACTAGGAGCAGCGGCCTAGGTCACATGATGGGAGTGTTTCCGGAAGTAATTTGGAGCGGCCTTGCTCACGTGGTCGGAGATCCGTTTTCCGTAGTACAGTCGGAAGTAGCTCGAAGTGGCGGCCTCAATCACGTGGCCGGAGCGCCTCCCGTCGTGGCACCGGAAGTAGTTTGAAGCGGCTTAATCACCTGGTTGGAGCTCTTCTCGTGGTGCAACCGGAAGTAGCTCGGAAGCGAGGAAGCGACGGCGACAGTACCGGCGGGGGCGATAATGTCGTAGTGACGTCGCCGTGCGATGACGGACCGTTCATTTTTACCGCGTTTAGAGTAAAGTATAGACTTATACGGAAGTGAAGAAGCCTTTGTATTACCACAAGACAGGAGGACGGGGCGGCCGTACTGTCGCAGCGAGGTCGTCGTGCGATGCGGGACCGCTGGTCGTGGTGGAGGCGAATGGTCGGCGGCGCGTGCATGGCCTGTGCGACCCACGCCAACACCGCGAACAGTTGTTACTGACGTCCAACACCAGTCGAGTGACGGTCTACTTCGCCAGCGCCACTGACAACACTGCAGGCGCCGCTGCAGATCTACTGTATCGACCTACGGCTGCCAAACAGCCGCAGAGACAGCTAGCATCCGGCGTCTCGCATTCCAGCTCCAACTTTATCATGAAGCTAGAAGGTACTACAGTACAGAACAGCTACATCGTTGCACATCATGTTATACGTATATTCGTCAGATACGTATATTATCTTTGGGAAAATTAGACTTTAGTTCAGCTCGCATCTGTAAGTAAGTAAGTAAGTAAGTAAATGATTTATAAAGCGCCAAAGTTTCAGAAAGAATCAAGGCGCATAGGATGATGGACGCTAGGTGGCAGAAAAGGCTGACTGAAAGTAGTGGGTCTTTAAGTGACGTCTGAAGGTAGCCAAGTTTTGACACTGACGAATTTGAGGAGTTAAGGAGTTCCAAATTTTCGGTAGGTGTATGCATTGGGCCTCACGTTGATGCTATTCTGTTTTGACTGTCGCCAGTACTGTTGTTTGACTTCTTTCCAGGTATTGTCAATGTCTTTTTGATAAATCACAACTTCTTCTCGGCAAAAACAAATATAGAAAGTAGAAGACGAGAAAGAAGTTTAGCTGTACTAATATACTTTTAAATTGAGCATTTATTACAATTATCGTAATATTTATCACTATTATTATGTTGCTATTATCGTACTTGTCATCAGTGATAGTTAGGCATTTATATAACAGTATATTTTTTTAATTTAATGCAAAATTTAAAGGAAAAAAATATAGGACCTGTATGTTGCTTCGAACGATCAGTGTTTTAATTTTTAAAATAACACCTGTGTATTATTTGAGTATAATAATTTCAATAACTTTTGTTTTGAATAAACTGTTAGAATAGGCCTATTTTGGGAAAATATTGTGTTTTATTTTTCCGCGAATACGGAGAGCTTGAGAAACGCGGAATGGAACGCCGATCGATGTCCAGTGCTGACACCAGACGCCGTGAAATAGCACTAAGCGAATTGTATTGATATGTATGGTAGCCCAACGCTTTGTATACTGGTCTCCGGGGGTGGGTCTGTGATGCCGCCTTGTCGTAGCGTCGTTGTAGGCTACGTTACGCGGCCTCCCTAAGATATGCATCGCGACACCTGACCATATGACGGCATATCTAAACCAATCGTGGGCGCCATCTGGCGCTAAATATGGGAGTTAAATTGTTCCCGTTTTTCGCTGTTTTTACGCTACTCTCAATGGTATAGTAGTGGCATAACTGTTGCTTGATGGCTTAACGGTAGGCTGTCGGACTCAGGCCTATAATCGACAATTGTCGGTTTGACGCCCGGCCGCGTTGCTGGTGGTTACTACTAGTCTTGTCAGCGGACAAGAGTAAACCATCAAGGCAGTGTTCGATTTGTCAAAAAAGCGGTGGGGGTCACCGTCTTCTGCGATGGGTTTTAGATAGGCAAATATGTGCAATGAAAATTGGATCATCGGTCGTCCTCATCCAGCGGGGTTAAACTCTCCGAACCCCCTCCTCGAACACTGAACCGAGGTCAACTCAGCCTTCCATCCCTCCAGGGTACGTAAATCGAGTACCGGTTTCTGTCGCTGGAGTTGAGGCGTGGAACGTTCACCTGTGCCAGGTGCCAGGTAGCGCTGTGCGACCGCAGTATATGACCGATGACGCTCTGTAGCTTTGCGATAATTTTCCACCCAAAAAGGTGTTCACGCGCTTTAATCTTTAACGTGTCGATAACCCATTGGTGCAGTCATACATATTAGATTTTGCATGTAGATCTGTTGTAGCTCTACCGTATTTCATCTTATTTCATTTTTATTATCGATATACTACCGATTTTGCTATGTTATGTTTTGTTTTGCAATGGCGTTTGACCGTTGTTTAATAAAAGATTACTTACTTACTTACTTACTTACTTACCAGCCGAAAGACAATGTAGGCTGCAGCGTAGAAGAAGCAGTGGTTTCTGTCCCTATACCTGGTGGGTGCAGCTTGCGCCCAGTAAAAATTAGGGGGGAGTTTTGAGAAGGTTGTAGATCAAAACTTTCCCTAATTTTTTACCGAGAAAAATACACTCTTAACAAAACTTCCCCCTATTTTTTACTTTCCCTTATTTTTTCAATCTGCACCTTTAACAGAAAACTCCCCCCCCCTCTATTTTTTTACTTCCCTGCTTTTATTTTTGACTGGTGCAATCTACATCCTTAAATAAAATTTTTCTTTCCCTTATTTTTATTCCCCCTCCTATTTTTTAAATCTGCACCTTTAACAAAAATGTTCCCTTATTTTTTACTTCCTTCTATTTTTCATTGGGCAAACTACACCCTCAACAAAACTTTCTTCCTAGAGAGGAAAGAAGCCCAAAACTTGAGTCAGAAATTAGGGGGACCTCAGCCCAAAACTGGGGGTAAGTTGCGCCCGATTTTGATTCCATATTTGGGGGAATAGAAGCCACTGGAAATAAGTGTCGGCGAAACATATAAGTTCGTTTAACACTCAGTTATCCTACTCCAGTCAGTGGTTTAACATTCATTTGTTTAACTGTTGATATTTTCTGCAGTATTTGCTGACTTGGAGTGACCGAAAAAAATATCGAACACGAAGAGTTTAAAGTGATTAACTCTTAAGTCAGTAATAAACACCGTTTCAGCTGTGCCGTACCTATTTCCAGCATCTTTCCACCAATGCTGCAGCTGCTGCGGTATGACGTCATCGCGCAGCTGCTAGGCCTATAACTACTGCTCTCTCTGTCTCCTCTCCCCCCTCACTTTCTGTGGCTACATCGGCCGTTGCAACATTTAATGTCGTGTCTCCGCCTCGGCGCCGCTTTATGAGTTCTTACTGTCTTCCGTCTTTCCTCTCCTGCGACTAGTAAAGTCCGACTTGTTACAGCTGCTGCTATACTGTAGGCGTCTTTCCGCGAGCGTTTTATGACCCGACTTTGACCAGTTGCATAGAACAGCAGTGAGAGAGTGGCAGAGTGTTGGGAGGAATTCCTTCGTCTTCAAATTTTTAGCTTATCAGAATTTTCTTCTGAAAATTGTCTTTGTCGGAACATACAAAATATGATGTGGCTGCAGGTCTTCCATTTTGTGGAGATTTGAGGGCAAAATTAACAATTTGAGTATTCATAATTTTCTTTGTCGCAATTATGTAGCTGCTTGTCGGATAATTGCAATTTTTTCGGGATTTTAATATTAATTAATATTTAAATTTACGTCAAATGCGTTCAAAGCAGTTGTTGATAAAATGATACGCTGTACTGGTTTTCTTGGTTACGCAACCACATGGCGTCGAATATTTTAAACTTGTTATAAATTGCTGTTTTTTTTTTTACTTTTTTGTATCTTGCTTTTATGCGTTGTACTTTATTTAAAAACTGTTTTACGGTATGCATACACGTTTGATATGTGCGTTAAACTATTACTTATTTACTAACTTACATATTTAGTTACTTACTTGCCGGTACTTAATATCAAAGTTTGCGGGTAACATATAGTCTGCGTCTGTGATTTTGAACAGACGCCTTCAAATGTTTTAAGTAACTAACTAACTAACTAACTAACTAACTAGCTAACTAAACAAAACAGCAGGAATTCAAAGGGGCACGTTTTCCAGTGTCCCATAGTTGAACAGATGACGTTAATGCACACTTTTAATATGTATACCATGTGCCAAAAAACCAGTATGAATGTATTGTTGTAAACGGTAAAACTACAACTTCCGCATTTCACAAGGTAGTCTAGCAACAGTATTAAGATTAGGTGGGCCAAAACTAGCCGTTTACTCCAATTTTTGCGTGATGTTGCGTGCCAAAAATTACGGAGTTATTTCAACTATAATACTGGCACAGTTTTTGGGACACAGTGTATAATTTATAGCCATTAATTGGTGTGCGTAGTCACGGGATGCGCTAATCTGGAGCCGCCGCCGAACGCCAGAGTCGATCGCCATGACGACAGCGTCATCGTACGCTGTAACCTGTCGCACGAAACCTGGTACCTCACCTGTAAAGGTTCCGCCTGGATTGGGACGATCACCAACTGTTCTGAAGGTCTGTTTGATCTGCAGGAGCGTCGGTGTTGAAATAACGTTATATTATACCCCGTTTACACGATGAAACAAACATGAAGCAAAGATGAAGGAAACATATTCAAAATACACGTGACACGACCTGTGCTCTAAGTTTGCTTCGTGTTTGCTTTATCGTGTGAACAGGGTATTATTTTGCTGAAATGTTTGATGCCGCATTGCGCTGCTAATGTTCGAGTCCGCTGCGTTACTTAGAAACGATAAGAACTAATGCGAAGACAATAACTTTAATGTTTTTTTGTAACTGCTGAACATAGGATAATTGACTAATGATTAAACCAAAAAATGGCTGTTAATTATCCGTGTGAGCACGATTATGTCTACTCGAAATTATGAATGGATTCTTAGGAAAGCTTACGAGTGGTAGGCTTCGGAAAAAAAGAAACACTCGTGGATTCGCGCTCACGCTTTTCACACACATGTTTAATCGGGTAATTAAGTTTCTTTGTAAACATTAGAGCGTTATAGCTAGCATTTGTTTTGCAGCGTCATAAATTAATGTGGCAAAATTAGTGTAGGCCGAAGACGTTTAGTTGCATAAGTCATACTTGAAGTTTGAAAATATTTCAGTAAAAGGACCGATTTATTTGAGTTTCTCAACAGCCTAGAGCCATAGACTAGGCTATATTGAACATTAGCTTAGCCTGTATCAGATAAATTGCAATAATGTGTCTGTAGGACTTCTGCCGTTCAACGAGGAAATCACTGTAACCCGACGAAAACAAGTACCTTTCGGTCAGTAGCTACCTTAATAAAACTTTTAGAAAATTTGTGTCTGTCCAATGTAATGCATAGCATTGGACAGAGTATAAAATCACCTAAGCGTCCGTCGTCCGTCTGTCCATCCAACGTTTGAGGCTTCTCCATAACGGTGCAAGATAGACGCATGGTCACAATGGACCATTTTTGGTAAACCGCCGGTGAAAAGTCGAATTGTCACGTGACAGACGATGTTAATTGTTTAGTTCAAATATTAGCGAACGATGACAATAACATTGCTTCTGTACAATTTGAACTGAAACTTTTAAATTTTTACTAGTCGTCAACACAGCTTACTGATTTTATTTATACGGACATAATTGTAAGTTATCGCAATGCATTGGACAGATTCTCTGTTCGTTTGAACATTATCTTGTTTTTTTGCGAAGTTTAATTCTTTGCTTTTTTTCTAATGACTGTAGGGCCCAGGAAGCGTTGCAAGCAAGCTTCAGAGAATAGAAAATAATTTAGCCTGCAAATTTATTTATTACAGCTACACGCGCCTATTGCTTTATACCGCGTTTACACCATATCAAGCAAACATCAAACAAACATCAAGCAAACATCAAGCAACCATCGAGCAAATGCATTCAAAATACACGTGCACGACGTGTCTCTAATTGCTTGATGTTTGCTTGATCGTGTACACTTTGTTTCCTACAAAAAGACTTGCTTTTTATCTGTATAATGTGCACAGTTTGCCTTTACATAAGCGCCACTTGCTACACACTGATCTTGCGGAGGCCGCTTAGTTATGATCCAGTCTAACCCCCTTGATCCAGTCAGTCTTCATTTACGTTTACTGTTTGTGTGGGATTTATTACATCGCTGTGTTTTAGGTCTACTGATGGCGGTCGTTATCGGTATCTGCATTGGGATCGTGTTCGGGCTGCTTATGCTGTTTGGCGTCTTCATTCATCGGCGAATGTGAGTATACACGATGGCTCCATACAGACCCAAGGGGATATGACCCTCTAAAAATTGTGCAGGTAGGCTGTAGTACGAATTTGGGTAATTTGTATAATTATTGTGTTTAGTTTTTTTGCACAACTGCTGTAAATACTGACGAATCTGACTGATGATCTGAGATAATTCAGCTGATATGCTGAACGTTTCACGACTGCTGTAATGTGTAGTTAAACATTTTTGTTAACAGTAGTGTATATACTTTTTCTAGTTTAAAAAAATTCTGCCATTCCTTTGTCAGACTTTGCTTACGTTTTTTTTCTGTACACAACTACAGTTTCGTTTCTGTTTCATTTGACGGTGGCAGGTGACGCCCCATAGCTATGAGATTGGTTTCCACAACAAAACTGTCCTTATCTTAGATCTTAGTTCAAGCCGCATCCTAGTGGATACATTGGGCCGCATGTTTGACGTCATACTGCTCTGTTTGTCTCCAGTTCTTTGGCTTGTTCTCAAGTAGTAGTGTCCTTTTTTAGATTTCGTCTGATGACGTTTTTTTTTTCTTCTTGGCCGACCCGACCTCCTCTTATAGCTTCAGTTCACACACCTTTAACTGTATACAAAGCTGTTTCAGATCTGAGTAAGTGGCTGCAGTGTGTCCAGAAAGGTGGTTCGCGCGGCGCCGAAGCTGAACATCTTGCTCGGTCCGGACGAGACGTCGTTCCAGGACTCGTCGGTGGACGACCACTACTCGTACCGCGCTGCCGGTCGGACGTACAGCGAGTCGGCAGGACTGACGTCAGAGCCGGCGTCGACCGTGGACCGAGCAGGTCGTTCCCTGCTGTACTTCTAACTTCCAGCGCCGGAAACAGTGACGTTGTCGCCGGAAATTATGACGTTGTTGCCGGAAATACGAACGCACAGAGGTCGTTTCCTGCTGCCAGCGATCCACGGCGGAGCTTCTCGATGTCGTCTGGCACAGAGCAGGGACGGTAGCGGCAGTGGGGTGTATTCGTCAGACTGTGCCGGTGCCGTTGGTCGTGGTTTGTCGTCGTGCGTTGAGATGCGTAGTTGCGGCTGCTCCATGGTCTCCTGTCCGCCGCCTCCTCCACCACCGCCAGTCATCAGCGGCGGCAGGGTCACCGTTGGCCGTCGCTGCCAGGACGCCGTCAACCCTGCCGGGACACTGTACGCGTCGCGACAAAGTCCCCTCGCTCCCACGGAGGCAGACAAAGCTGAGCGGAGAGTTCTGGATCCCACAAAGGGATGTAGGGCTCAGTTACATCCGTTCTGTCCCGCGTTGCGATTCAAGGCTGAGTTAAATGGCTTAGGTGCCACGGAGAGCTTTAAGACTGACTTGACTTCCCTGGGTGCCACGAAGGGATGTAGGGCTGTGTTGAGTTTCCTCGATTACACGAAGAGATGAGAAGCTAAGTTTAAACCAATGGATCGCAAGGAGGGATATAGGGCTGAGTTGAGATTTTTGGTCCCACAAGTGGACGTAAGGTTGAGTTTCGGTTTCTGGTACCAAGGAGGGATGCAAAGCTGAGTTGGGTGCCTTGGTTCCCACAGACGGATGTAAGGCTGAGTTAAACGCTGTGGGCGCCACAGAAAGAATGGAGTTGCTGGGTCCCACCACGGACGGATATAGGGCTGAGTTTCCTTGGTCCCACCGTGAAGGGATGCATGGCTGAGTTGAGTCCCCTCGGTCCTACGGCCGAGCAACCTGCCGTCTACTGGCAGGTGGCCGGAGGGCGCGAATCGCGATGCGCCACCGCCGCTGCCAATCTCGCTGTGGATCGTCACGTGACTTCCGGTGGAAATGATGACGTCTTCGCCGGAAATAGACCAACGCGGAGTGTCATCTATACGTACCAATAATCTCTGCACAAAATGACAACGTCATCAAAACCCCCGGACGCCCAGCAATGCAAATCGTCGGTTTAGTGTTGAATTGATTGTTCTTGCCTCGGATCATCCCGTGACTTCCGTTGCAAATGATGACGCAATTGCCGGAAAGTGACAGAATACTATCATTTCGACGTACCAATTACCAGAAACCTCTCCACAGATCGTTGCGTCATCGTAAAACTTTCGAAGTCGCGCTGACAAATAGTCTGCTCCACTTGAAACCGACCACCTTGCGGCGGATGGTCACGTGACTTCCGGCGGAAATGATGACGTCATGGGCGGTGCCGACAGCGTGGAGTCGGAGCTGGACTCGCTGTCGAGGCCGCAGCCACAGCCGTCGGACCAGAGTCCCGACCTGGTGTTGAACAGCGCTTATCATCAACATCACCAGCAGCAGCAGCAGCAGCATCGCGGCGCGGATCAGAAACCGAGTTCCTCTTGCACCGGAAGTAGTTCTTCTACCTCAGCAACTTGCACTTCCGGTCACGAAGATCGTCGATGTGACAGCTCCACCATCGTGCCGGCCCCGGCGCCGCCGAAACGTTTCCACAACAACTACCACACTCTCGACGCCGATTAAAAAAATAAACTGATTAACGTTTTAATTGACAAACTTTATAATCGGACAACAAGAGACTTGTGCAGTGCGGTAACTTAATTAGGCTGTTAGCTAAGCTTTGTATCAATGGCGAAATTTCAGCAAATTATTGGCGTGTTTAAGTTTACGTAACGTAGGCCTGTTGTTTTTTTTTGCAGGAGAAATTGTTTCAAAAATACGACTCACAGGGTAAAAATCAAAATCATAAATACTAGGCGAGTTCGTAGACTCCCTCAGTCCCCCTAAATAACGCCCCTGATTTGTGTGTGCTCTTTAATGCACAAAATGATTTTTTATTGTGTAACGGAAAAATTAGAAATTTTAAATATTATGATATGGCGTGATAAAAAGTGGCCCATGAAGTAAGCCAATAGTTTTGTTGGTTATGATCTAAGCCAAAATCGTTGTTTTTTCCTAAAAACTTTTAATTTGCTGTAGCAAATGACAGCCGAAAGGATCAATTCATCTGGTAAAATAGCAGTGTCAACTTCTGAATACTAATATTTTAGTATCACAGACTTATGCCGAGTCGATTGTAAAGTCAACTGAAAGCTTCAAGGACGCGGTATCGAAGTGCACATACGTCACACATGCTGCTTGTCTCAATTCGTGCGTTCGTCCGTTCATGTGCGCTTTAGCTTGTACCTAGAACGAAAGATACGTAGCAAAATGTTCAGATTTAATCTCGACAGTCGCTAGCAGCGCAACCTTTATGCCAAAATTGGTGGGTGGGCAGTTGCGTCGTTGCCGGAGAGGGGGGAGGAGGAAAGGACATTGCTCCTTTCACAAATTTTACATTGTCGGAAAACCGTCGGAAAATCTTTTAGTCGAACAATTTTCGTGTAAGAATGCAAAATGTTGGACTAAAAACTCGGATTTCAGAAAAACTTAGGGAAAAAATTTGAGCACCCATAATTTTTGCTGTCCGAAATTTGCAACTAAGCCTATCTGTCATTCTGTCAGAAATTTTTCGTATCTGTCGGTAAATTTCAATTTCCTATCCGCCTACTTTTTCAGTCCATGACGCCGACGCCGTATCAGTATTTATGCTACCTACAGACCAACTCTTAGCAACACAAAGACAGTTAACAATACGAAAACACGGAATCACAGTGATGTGCAGACACACTGATAGACGAACTCCGGCAACATAAAACGGAGTTGTTATAAACAATGACAGGCGAAATAAGTTGACAAATAATCGTCACCGCACTCGAACAAACAGCGAAAAAGCTCGCTATCTGAAGCGAAAATAAATCGTCGACCTGTTCTCACACAAACGACGTAGGCCTATACACCCCGGCCGACGAGATGACTAAAAACCAACGCGGCTTGATAACTGCTACATTACAGTCGAAATATCCACCCAAAACTGACGCTCAGAGCGTCGGTTACGCAAATACTTACACAGTCGTTACTTCTAATAAATTTTTCAGCGTTATAGAGGTGTTTAGTGTTAAAGTACCATAAACCATAAATCAGTAATGCCATGAGTTTATGCAGCTTAATAGTAAGTCGTTAGTGTCTGCAATTACACATTACTCAGTTTTAACGTAACCGCGACTAAACAGATCGGCTACGAAAATCGAAAACGAAATTAAGCGGAATTAATCGCTCCCAAGCGGTACCTGACGAATAACCCCTAAACCTAAAGACGGAGTTATTAAATCCTACCTTGTCACTGCGCTTTAAAAATAGCCGCGAGACGAGCAAATAAATAAGCTTCGGACTTTTTAGCCAATTATAAAAAACACTAAAAAGCAGGAACAGCGCATTACAGATCTTGTCCGTCCGTCCGTCTGTCCGTCTGTCCCGCACAGGCTCCAGCCGCTCCTGGCTCAGACAAAAGGCGTACAAAAAAACCAACATGAACAGGTATTTGCTTATAATATAACAGTTTCACCGTTTATGCCTTCTCCATCGTCAGCGGCTATTCACCTCCCCGCCACGTATAAGCCTACATGAATCGTCAACGGTGCAATTAAAGCCGCGCAGTGACGTACAAAAACCGTCACACAATCTTCCACACTCGCTAGTGGGGTGAAACTACAAGACATAGGCCTACATTCTACTTTGACGCTATGCTGCAAAAGATTTTTCATCATGCACTGTCTCGAAGTCGGCCCAAAATGACGGGCACTGAGAGATTTTTATTGTGTCTATCGATTTTGTATACGGTGCAGGTGCTAGACTGCCCGAACAGTCGTTACTGTAGAGGCAAACGAAGCTATGAACGTAAGTCTATAGGCATAAGAACTAAACTCGTAAGTTACTGATCGTGTTGACAAATAAAGTTATGCGCACGATACGATCATAGGACATACGCTAGTGTAATTTACGAACATTTATAATTATTATCAGTAACAGTAATAGTGCGTT
>Ga0056128_1010859_pt1 | contig 11313 bp, 6 predicted proteins | sample WorMetLIZISLAND2_FD_71113 | JGI IMG/M metagenome (GOLD analysis project Ga0056128, IMG submission 71113) | Marine gutless worms symbiont microbial communities from Max Planck institute for Marine Microbiology, Germany - Olavius geniculatus... ... | reverse complement strand
AGTTGAGACAAGCAAGCCTGTATTCACGATGCATTATGACGTCAGCATTACATCACAACTAGCAAAGAATATTTAACTAACAGCCATATTTTGTCCATATATTTTGAATTAGCATTTTTTTTAGCTACATCTGGTAAAAATTTCGTGTAAATTGATCATCATTTGAGTGAATTATGAAAGAAATAAAAAGGGTGCCCGTTTTTTTGAAACACAGTGTATATTCGCGCCAGAGCGGTTTTCGTTATCTCACAGTAATAAAGAATCCTTTGATTCTATTTTAAATTTAAATGACGATAATCCCATCCTAATCGCCACCAAAAACTGAACTGAAACAATGACACAATAGTAGCACACAATGCATGTTATTAATTAGCTAACGTTATATTTACAACAAAAACATCATCGGAAACGAATAATTGCAATTATATGATGAAGAACAAACTACCAATAAGCTAGAACAACAATGATTACCCTGTGACGTGTAATACTCAACGCGATAGCGCTAATAACAGGGGCGTCGCGAGTTAAAAAATCACGCGGGGCAGAAGTTGCAATTTTCCGATAAACAGCTGCAATTTTTTACAGACGAGATTATGGGTGCTTAAAATTTAAATTTACCCATTAAATTTTGCATTTTGACAAAAATATTTGAAAAATTTCCCAGCAGCTCAAAATTTTTGGGGATGGGGAATTGCCCACTGCTCCCTCTGTCACGATATCACCAAATTATAACGTTTTAACGAATGATCAAGTTATGCACAAATTAAACGCACGTTAATCTCCAAGCGAGTGACTTAAGTCTGCTGAGCGACATTAATTTACTGATGCCGATGATAGACAAAGCAAGATTGTCGGCGCAATATCAATGTAATGTACACACATTTACCTTTCGCAGTCGAACCTTAGTCAGTTCCGTAGACAGATTAAAGCAATAATTAACCAGTAAGTGGAGATAGTGTCGAAACTACGTCGCTTCTAACAGTCCACTCCATGCAACGCAACTGAAATGGCATTGCAATTCAATTCTATTTTGTTGCTTCGTACACTTTCTAGGTGCAACTGAGCAAGACTGAAATTTTAGTTCATTTTATTTGTGTCGTTCTGTGCATGATTTTAGCTTGTATCTACAGGGGGAAGGAGGCACTGGGGGCGCGAGCCCCTTCCAGGAAATCAACGACAATTCATCTTGTGTCCGATTTTTAAGCCATGCTATTTACATCAAAATAGTGCTAAATTGCACCCAAACACACCACGTTCACACTAATTTTTTTGAATTTGTGGAGTGGAGACCTTTTCCCAGCCCCCTTTTTCAGTGGGCAGAGAAAACTTCTCCTCACAGCCTGTTCCTACAGTGCCCCCTGTACCCGTGGATCATGGTGGCTATACGCCAGCGTCATACGCGGCTGTAGATGGACGGCGTCTTGCAGTCGTCGACGTTGAGGGGTACAGTCTGAAGGAACGTTAGCGACGGCTTGCAGCGCTGCACGCTGCTGAACGTCGCAGGCGCCGAGGACGACGTAGGCCTAACGCACGCACCCACCGGGGGCAGCATCATTTTGGCACCGCCGCGGACTCCGGTCTTGTCTACCGCCGCCCTGGCAGCGACAGCACCGCCAGGCCCCCCGCACTGGCACAGTTGATGGCATCCACAACGACACCAGGATTCTAGGGTTTTGCGCGTCCACACCCAGAACCCCGAGGTGATGCCCACAGCTAGGCAGGACAGGTGCTTCAGCGCAAAAACCGACAGGTCCGGACGCGCGGATCCCGATCCGCCGTGCTCGGTGGAGGGATCGCGCGAGGAACTGCGGCTGCTGCACGCGGAGCAAATAAAGTCGTGTTCCCACGTCTCGCGGTACGCCTGCTCGTAGACGAGGCAGGCAATGAGCGTTGACGCCGGCACGATGTAGAGCACGGACACGACGCCAATCCGGATCATGAACCGATCCAGCTTCTCAGTACCAGCCGGCCACACCGTCGACGAGTTCAGATGATTCCTGTAAATAGCGTTAACAACAACGAAAGTGAGTACGTGAGAGGCGAAATCGCTGATCCTGGTGAATCATAAGTCAAATAGGCAAGTAAATTAATTTCGCTGAGTGGTTCAATCCTCAAATTTTTATCTTTTTTTAAAATTTTTATATTGTGACATGTGAATTTATGTAGGGCCTAATAAAACACAACAACTCATGAATACAACTTGGCACACTAAGCAGTATCCGTCAGAACTAAAGTAAGAATATGCAGCGTTACAGACTAGATCTGATCACTCGCCTGACTCTAAACATGGCGACGAAGCCGGCGACGAGGAAACAGGATCCGAAGATGAGATAGGCGGAGAGCGGCGCCAGCACAAAGCCGCGCAGGTTGGCCGAGTCCTGGTTGCCGATGTGACAGATCCCCGCCACGGCGTCACCGTCTACCGCGGACAGTGCTAGTGCCACGGCGCTCTGGACCGCAGGCACCACCCAGGCGACCAGGTGCAGGTAGTGCGCGCGGGCGCCGATCGCTTCCTGTCCCCACTTCAACCCGGCGGCAAGAAACCAGGTGAAAGTCAGAACGACCCACCAGAGACACGAGGCCATGCTGAAGTAGTAGATGAGGAGAAAGACGGCCGTGCACGCCGGCGGACCGGTAGTGGCGTAACGTATCACACGCGTATCACCACCGTCGTCCAGTGACTCACACGACACAGCCTCGTTACCTGCACAACAACCAATCAATCGATCAAAAAAATAACCATCTACAAAAATGACCAGTGAGGTTTATCGCACGGTGTCATTCCCTGTCTTGCAGATGTTTTTTTCCAACTTGGGTTATGTCCTTTCTCCTGCTCTTTTTCAACTACGCTGCCACTGATTATTGGTTATTCTTACTTTTTTCATACTTGGCGCATACAAAAACAGCAAAAACATTTTAAAACAATAGGAGACTTCATTTTATAAATTTTGACTGAGACTTTCGCTGAGCCAATTCGCTAAGTAAAAGTTCGATCCAAGCACACACGTAGTCAAGTTATAAAGTGAGGTGATTGCGCTGAGCCTTTCGCTGATCAAACATTTCAGTCTAAGTCCGAAATTTCCGCTTGGCGAAACAGTTCAGCGAAAGTCAAGTCCAAAAGTAAAGTCGTTTATTGTCTTGACTCACCTGCGGCTAGGCGGACGATGTAACCGAGGGCGACTACGGCATAGCACGCGCTGAGGCAGACGATCGCGCGCTCCGGATAGCGAAAGCGACTTCGGTCTACGGCAAACGTCAGAACCGTGGCAGACGTCGAGACGAGACAGACGGACGCCCAGACACCGATCCATAGACGCATGAACGAGCGCTCCGCCTCACCGAAATAGATTCCGTCGCACGGCAACGCGCACCTGTGCTGGTCACCAGTCTTTGCCACGTCGTACAGGCGACTTTTGGGATCGGTCACGTGGACCAACGGTGCCGGACAACCGCAGGAACAGTTACCACCACCACTTCCTCTGCCAGGTCCGCGAGCGGGGGGCGTGGTCGTCGCCTTGCCTGACTGTCGGGGGCTCAGATGTGAAGACGTCGACGCTGAGGCGCTGCTCGCGTTGAAGTCCATGCACAGACGATGACGGTCGCCGTACTCCGGCAAACCTTAACACAATACACACGTCCAAAGTCAAGACCAAAGTCAAGACCAAAATCAAAATTAAATCAGCTGGCAATTTGTAATGTCAAAACAACACAATTAGGCCTATGGCTTAGCTTGACCAAACGGACGTCCCAGTTCGTTATTTGAGCGAAATATTTACTTTATAACCAGTAACATAACGTGCGGCGTCTTGTATAGTTATAACTAATAGCACTTACTACATGTATCTACCGGCGTTAACTACGCAGACAACACTAGCGTAAGTAATGACGTCATCGCTGGCACAGATATTGCACAAAATTCCTTTTATATCCCTAAAGTGGCCGTATAGACAAACAAAGTAATATTGCAGACATCACCCGATTAATATAGGTCTGGAAAACACTTCTATAATGTTGATTTAACTAATCGTATTATTGCAGTAATTCGACGGTTGTGTAAAAAAGATGGACGACCGCAAACGAAAGTCAAGTCAAAAGTCAAGACTAAAGTCAAGCCCAGCTCGTAGATAAGCCCAAAGTCAAGAACAAAGTCAAGACTTTAGTCTAAGACTTTAGTCTTAAAGTCTTAGCGAAACTTGACCTCATCCATTGATTCTGCTTCGGCTTTTCCCAAAGCTCACTCAAGACTTGCCTGTTTCCGCAGCTTCTTGGCCCTATGAGTGTCCGTATCAGGAGCTTTTGGCGGAAGGCGTTTGACTGACGCGATGACTGATCCGCGACAAACAACTTTCTGTTTCTAGCGCTTGTCGGGCGCCATCCAACGTTTCAACGCGTCTTGCTTTGCTGACACGTTCCCAATTTTCGAGTTCGCATCGTTACCCCTCTAGACATAAATTTTCTTAGTTTAATATCTGAGCCTTAGGAAATTGAGTACCTAGGGTGTTAAAAAATAAATTAACTAACTAACTAATTAATTAATTAATTAATCAATTAATAGCAAACCTTCACAGCTCATGTGCTGCGGCCACGCGAAGCCGTACTGTATCATGAGCGGTTCGCAGCCTCGTCTGACGCGCTCGCACAAAGACTTACAGGCCGGCAGAGGCTTGTGATAGTTCGGCACACAGATGGGCGCGTACATGCTGCACAGGAACAGGCGGAGGTCGCGCGAACACTGGATCTCAACCAGCGGCCAGAACTGATGGACTTCGAGCCCGGCCTCCTCCTGGGTGTCGTGGCTAAACGCATTCGGCATGTAGGTCAGGTTGTATCCGATGCCGCGGCACATTGGAACCGTGATTTCCTGACATCGACGAGGACCTCCATCCCCGCCGCCGCCGCCCACGAGCAGCGCTGACAACATCCAGACCGCCCACGAAGACCACCAGCCCAACATCCGCATCGCAAAGATACAACCTGCAGACTTGATGCAACAGTCGTAAAAATTCTGCAACTGTGATAGTGTGTCCAGTTATCAAGCTAGCTGTTTGTTAGACACTGTTAGTTTATGATCCATCAACCCTAATCCTCTGGTGAAGAGTCATACATTACAGTTCTTGGTGACTGACGTCAGAAGAATTCTGGGATTTAAATCTTTATCGTTTATATGCCCAGTTCTTTAGCTAGCTGTTAAGACAGCTGGTCGGTCGTGCCGACACGGTTCTTGGTGACGTCAGGCTTGTGGGCGTGGCTGTAGGTGAGTTCGTTTCAGAGTGACTCGCCAGGTGGTGGTAGAACGGTACTCAGCAGGTGCTTGTTGCTAATTGCACCGAGTCCAAGTGACGTCGACTGTGACGTCTATTCTGACAGGTTCTTCACACCTTTTCTCACGTCCAATCAGTCGAATGCAATCAGTTCTCTTCCACGCATCTGCTTCTGTTTCTGTCGCACACATGCACAGGCAGATACGAGTGACAATCGCGCTGAACGTACTTGGTTTACGGTACAACTAATATCTGAAAGAATTGTAGAGTTTGTATGACACCTTGCGTGGCATTGCGTCACCACGGACACCTTGATTGGTTCCATAACTTTATTTCCTGGTGAGGGTATACAGTAAGACCTATGTAGATACTTAGTACAGTTCAAACTGTCACGCTGCTTCCTGCCTACTGACGACGTCGGGGCCCCTTCACAGCTGTTCCATCACCCAAGGTGTTCGCACCCAAGCAACAATATTGTTACCCAAGCTCTTGGCAACTATCATCTGACAGTTTTGACACGTATATAGGTCGCGCGACTACACTGCAGACAATACTGTAACGGATGAAACCGTTGCGAACTTGAATCAGCTGCGCTATTACAACGCCGTGCTGCTGGAATTTGCATTGATTGACAGGCTGTGTCGATAATTATTGTATCGCAAATGGCATTACTATATAGCATGGACATTGAAATGGGTGCGTGGATCCAAGAGGGCACTTGTCCGTTTTAACTGACAAATGTAATTAAAAATCCAATAAAAGTGGTGCGTGGCCATGGAATTCAATTATGTATATTGAAAAATGCACCAAAAACAAAAAAGTGTGAAATCGGTTTCACTCAAATATTTTATTGTGGTAAAGCTTTCCAGATCACACAAATCGTTAAGATAAATCGTTTCTGCCTTGCCGTGTGCATGCGCTCGACTGTTTATTGAATTTTATAGTAGCCGTAATTCAACAATCAAAAATCTTTATTATGCCGCTGGTACAAAAAGCAGATTCACATAATATTCACAAACGGAGTGAAAAAATAACGCAGTTAAATTTCTTTAAGCCTATGAAAAAGGAAGAGAAACGGTAAAGCGGCTTTGTCCGCGCCTGGAAAATTGTCCACGAGCGCCCGCCCGCGATGTTGATGGACCATGCGCAGAATCAATTCTTTCATGACATCAGTCTGTAATTATCGGCTACTGCAACAGTCCGTACATGCCGGCGACAATTTGTCGATATTAACAGTGAGTATAGGCCAATAGAGCGAGCAGTAGGCCTAGTCTGAATGACTGACTGACAGCCATACGCTATAGTACAAGGTGGGCCAAAAATTGGTTTGTTTTTTCAGCGTTGATACGACGAGTAAGCAACGACCGCTAGGAATAAAAAGGCGTGTTCTGTCATAAGTTATGATTGATTTTGAATGATTACGATGCGATATGCTAAAAATTTGCACTTGCAAACTTGACAGCTCGAAAAATTATAGACAAGCTGTTGGTTTAATCTAGCATATAAACGAAAAAAATTATAAAAATGTTATTTTGTGCTTGGATGAATAAAAACAGAGTTATTTCTATGCGGCGCTGCTGTCAAATTCAGTATAATTTCAAAAGTGTTAAAGAGTTTGGCTAATTAAACAAAGCATATTAAAACGCACTTATTTGCAATGTTTACACACAAACAACATTCGAAACGTTTTGACATATAACATGCCTTTTTACCACTACTAATCTCACTAAATTATCAAAAACAGTTTAGTTTTGGGCGGGCCCTCTAGAACCAACAAAAGCAACCCCGGTCGTTCAATCGTTCTCTGTAGAAAAACCGTGTCCTTTGCGTTGTCGGCGCTTAGCGACAAAACAGCGGCGCCGATCGTTAACAAAGCATGACAATGTCGTACGAATTCGTGTCTATTCACAGAAAACACCGTGGTTGTCGTCCGAAGTAGTCTAATATGATAACACTGATGCATTCACTACAAAAACGCCAGTTTTATGTCTACACTTAAAGCAATCGCAATAACCTCCCACGCAGCAAGTTAAACCGACGATGTATCACGAACACATAATATTGCTGAATTGCAACGAAAACACAGTGGGCTCCAGAGGGCAAAGACACCCCGCATATTTTACATGGTAACACAGAAATAAAGTGTGTTTTTTTCACGGACGAAAAATGTTGTTCTATCTAAAGTTTTAATTTTCTGAAAGCTTTTTGGAGTTTGAAAAGTCAAATTTGTTCGATCGTTTGAATAGGGGATCCAAAATGTCTGAAATTTAATCCAATTGACGAAAACTGTTTAGTATTAGTCTTAGACTAACAATGCTAATTTTTGTTGTATATCGTTTTGTGGATATTGGTGTACAATGATTATAGGTATATTACGAGAAACGAATCATAAAATATATATTACAGACTAAAACCGATGAGTACAAGAATTACGGGAACGATTAATAGAATGCTAAATAAAGTAGCTAGAACTCAACAAACTCACCGACGAGTTAAGTCGTCGAAAGCACAGAGGCCACGCAGTCGATGCAGCAAAACAGAAGATGGAGCGAGCGGACTAACAGTGACAGTTGGCCCCAGTGCGACTCAAGCGATGAACACTGAGATTCTGGCAATATACTTCACCACACCGTCACTGACTGACTGGCAGACTGTACGAGCAGAGAGACCCGAGTGAGACTGCGTGAGTGTTTGCTAACGAGCGCTTTACCTCGGTACCTGCCGTCCACGACTCGCCGTCGACAGCGGTGTGCTACACTGGCAAATTAATCATCCGCTCATTCGCTGTCCGCCATTCCGTTACGCTCCGCAGGCCTAGGTGTGCAACGCAACCGAAGCAACGAGCAAAATTTGAACGCTTGCGTCGAAAATCGCGTGCGATTTGTTTTATAACCCATTTACACGATAAAGCACTCTTTAGGCATTTATCAAACACACATAGGGTAAAGCATGTATCGAGCTGATTTGACGAGCGCTTGCAAATGGCAGTGTCAAACATTGATCAAGCTGCTTGGACAAGTATTCGTCAAACATTCATCAAGTACACACATCAAGCCAGCTCAATGTGTGTTTGATATGTGCTTGATGGGTGTTCAAGCAGTGCCTGACCAGCTGGCTAGTGTAAAAACGAGGTATTACCACAGATACAGAAGAGAAAGCATGTGAGACGTGATTGTGTCGTTTGCAATTCTCAGTCGGAAAAAATGAACAAATGATGGGTCAAAGAAAAATCGCGCTGAATAAATAAATACGCAGCTGTTTTGCTTGCAAACGTATAAGTTTCCGATTGGTCGTAGCTGTTAATACCGACCAATTTTCTTCTATCCCACTTTGTCAGGGGGAGTGCATCCCATCAGTGTGTCTTTTACAGAGTTGTGGATCACGATTCGTCGTTCCCGCGCACACCTCTCTCTCTCTCTGCCACTCATCGGCGTCGTCGTCGTCGTCATTCTTTCACAGTTCGCCAGAGCGCAGCACCAAGGCATCGATTAGCATTGCATTGACCAACGCCCAGGCCCTCCAGAGTCCTGACTGAATGAAAACTGCATGCAGGCACCACTCTACCCAGCACTACTAATTACTCGCGCGTTTAACGGTGCAACGGGGAGCGTCTAGCGTCACCGAAAGACGTGTAATGATTGGCCGTGTAAACGTTTCCACTTGTGCCTTTCCATTCTTAATGCCAGCTATTCACCAATGTCCGGTGGTACAAATGCAATGGGGCACTATCGAACGGCAAATGATAGCAACCTGTGCGGTGTGCAAACGTGCGACGATTGTTCAGCGATATGAAAAGAAAATTAATGAGATCGTATAAATGTGTCCCGTAGCAATAATACGTAATTTTTTCTTTGTAGCGCAAACAAAGTTTTAACCACGACCGTTAAATAAGTTCTGACGATGGCCGTAAATGATCGTCACCGTAAAGCGATTGCTATTAGGCCTATTTGCTACTTTGATTACGTATTCCGTGCACTGAACGTACTGCGAGGGTCTGACATCGTACATGAGAACCAATGTTTGTCATCGTTGTCGCTGCCATACTAACGATAGATCTAAACAATAATTAATCTTAAAACTTGTACCTTGTATCACGGTGATCTGAATAGGCCTAAGGCCTGTCGGTGAAGAAATATCTCCATTCTCGTTTGTTGATTCAAAAATTACACAAAAATTCTGGGCAAGGGCATTGCCTTTCCGCATACCCTTCTTCAATGGGCACGCGTATTTGACAACGTTGACATAAACGTCGAAACAGCTTTTTTTTGTCTGAAACACGTTAAATGTAATAATAGTCATTGGTCAATGTAAAATGAGAAATCATGGCTGTTTTCAAAAAAAAAACAAACGTGAGCCAACGAATATTGTGGCCTGTTAATTAGATGTTGATTAGAGTGACTAATTATGCGGCGTCTAGTGGAGGATGATTCAAAACAGTTATCTCTTTCGCTGTCTCTCTGTACTGCACTCGGTGAATATGTAAATTCGACTGGATGCCAATCGCTTGCGCTTGCGTGTTAAGTTTATGCATAGAATGCGCGAAATATCTGCATACTGCAGGAGTACACTCGAGGTTATTAGAGTGTGTTGCTGAAGCTACTGAATTAAGAAAATTTTCTCTCAGGCTATTTTAACAAAAAAAGGGGTGCTCATGAGTTTATTTACTTACACGTTACAAGTTTTGTAGCGCATAGGCCAATGCTGCAGTTTTTCAAGAAGTAGGACTACTTATTGTTACTCGTTTCAGTATAGCTTATAATTATTATTTAATAAATTTAGTACACCTGGCAGAAGTTGTTGATCACTGATTATCTAGATTGATCTCAATGGTAAAATGTTACAGGAGCCCATGACGGCCATAAAATAATACTTTTATATTAATTATGTTAAACTTTTGTACGCTTTAATGTTAATTTTTAATGCAGATCTTAAGTTTAAAAATTTCTATCTCCCATACAGCAAAGGCTCAAAACTATTGCCAGGTTGTTATTATAAACCACGGCAAAGGTAAGTCTATTAATTACATTGTGCGTGCCAGTGTCATATTTTAGTATTTTATACAGAAATACCACTGTAGTTCGAGTTGTGTCAACACTTTTCGCTTTGTTGAACTGATTCATCACGAGCTAGTGTGTCTGGAGCAGAACATTATCAACACTGCTGTCAATGAATAAACAATAGAAAAAAAACATCTGCGTGCCTGTGTTTGTACAATGGGCCAACATTTCGATCATGTCTATTGCAGGCAGTTGAAAAACGAAAAAATTAATTAAACTGTCAGCCAAAGTGTCAAAAATGTAAACAAAATGTGTTTTGTGTGTTATTTAGATTAAATAATATCACCACTTTGGGTAAAAAATGTAATATTTCGTTGATTTTTATGCTTTCCCTAGGTAGTGCAGGAACAAACGTTAGGTAAAGTGGGAAAATGAATGGTCGTTTTATGGCTACTTGTCTCGTAAGTACTTTTTCCAAAAAATATTAAAATCCGATAATCCTTCTTCAAGTTACAATCGAAAATGTTCGAGATGTTTTTTTGAGACAGTGTAAGCTGCATGGCATGCCTATACGGTGAACGCGCACGGTTATTTTTGCAATCGCTTCGGCGACATCGAACAATTAGGCTTAATGTACGGTACGGAGACAGACAGAACTAGAAATTTGGAGCAAAGCCCAACGTGAGTCCGCCCGGCGCCCTAAGTCCGATTGGGGGTAAATTTAGAGGGGTGAAATTCCCCCGGTAGCAAAGTCACGTGGCATGCACACAAATGCATTAGCATACGCACAACGCGCACTATTGACTTAGGGTAGGTAAACATTAGCCGCGTACTCTCTGGTGTTAGTGGACCAAAGTTCACTAAATTTTTTTTATTCAACGCGGAATTAACTTTGTTTGATAACGCCGTTTACCGCTTGTCGATATCTCTATTCGTTTCAGAGATATTTGCGGTCAAACTCGAAAGTTGTCGTAAAACGTACTAAATTTTGCACGTTTTTTGCACTCCCAAATTTTAAGGGGGCGGTGCCCCCTAAAAGTTGTACCCGCGTTATC
>Ga0056128_1010858_pt1 | contig 11314 bp, 5 predicted proteins | sample WorMetLIZISLAND2_FD_71113 | JGI IMG/M metagenome (GOLD analysis project Ga0056128, IMG submission 71113) | Marine gutless worms symbiont microbial communities from Max Planck institute for Marine Microbiology, Germany - Olavius geniculatus... ... | reverse complement strand
GCAAATACAACTTTTGGGGGCACCGCCCCCCTTAAAATTTGGGAGGGCAAAAAACGTCCAAAAATCGGTGCGATTCACGACAACTTTCGACTTTGAGCGCAAATGTCTCTGGAACAGATAAAGATAGCGACAAAATCTAAACGGAGTTGACGAGTACGATCCTTTCGGCGTTGAACAAAAAAAAATTGTGAAATTCCGTCCACTACAAACAAAGTTATAGGCGCTCATGTTGACCTATCCTAAGTCGACAATGTGCGTTCGGCATATGCCAATGCATTTGAGTTTGGGCCACGTGACTTTGATGCCAGGGAAATTCTCCCCCCCTTTTTTTACCCCCCTAATTTCCCCCAATCGGACTTAGGGTGCCGGGCGGACTCACGTTAGGCTTTGCCCCAAATTTCTAGTTATAATTTATTATTATTATTACTAACCGCTGCCCTGGTGCTGTTTAGTAGTTGTCAGTACAGGGTATGTTTTTCTTACAGAAGCTGCTCCCTGCATGTATGATTGATGGATCGTATTGAACATTATTGTTAACATGATACCAGTTCGACTCATGGGACAGTTCATGCTTTGGTGGCTGCATGCAGTTTTTAAAAAGAAATTTACTTCATATCCAGTGACTTTGTTTCATTGGGATAATTCTTACTAACTGAGTGGATTGAATATGCATTAATTTTCTTTCATGTTTTGATTTCAACATCATGCTCGTATTATAATGTGACATTATAATGCGAAAAGATGGTCATCAGGATCTTTCTCGATGACCGTTTTTTTTTTGCAGATTATTTTGTCGTGGAAGAAACCAAAAGCACTTTGTGATACCACTGCTTTCATGCTACGTTTTAAAATTCAGTGTTATTTCTAATATTTGTAAATTTTGTTATGCGTAAAATAAGCTAAATCGTAATGCTACAAGCTGATGTCATACGTTATGTTCCAAGAAGACATGTCCTGAGTTAAATAAGAGTTTATTTCCACAAAGAATTGGCTGCAGTTTTTTAAAGTTTCTCCATGTTTTAATGCCATTGCATTATTTGTTGGTTGATTGTTTTGTTTATGGATGCGTTCTTGCACTTGCATTTTTGCTTTCACAATTTTCGGTACTTATCTTTCTGGCTTTCTGTACGGTAGCCTGAACTGGCTACCACTGTATTTTGGTGCATATTAATTATTGTGTATTGTGTCAAATAAGTAATGTTTTGATGATGATGATGATTCTAACGCCGCTGCACATGTGCTCTATACCGGTTTTATCATTGTTTTTTCAAATGCTGACTATTTTTGCATTACTCTGTTACGTTTTTTTTACATCATGCTATGTTTATTCTTTAGTACAGCCATGAAGCTGATGATTTGACTGAGCAGTGTTGTAACTCAGATACTGCTCTTAGCACACTGAGAAGATTGTTGTGTCACCGTGGCAGCCATACCCGTCGACTCCATTGGGCATTGGTTGCTCACACTCCAGGCAAGAGTCTGTGGGGTTAGTGCCCCTACAAATTTTGCTGTCTTACCGCTTGTAGCCTTGGCACTGCAAGAATTCTGCTTAAGCTCCCAAGTGCCGGTGGCATCAGTCAGAAGATAGATAGATAGATGACACTGTTACAAAGTAATGGAGTTCAGAATGATTAATAAACATATTTGTTGGACTGTCTGTGTACGGATGTGTTCCGTCCCTGGACCCCATCGGGATTGGATGGGTATGACCCCCTCCCCGGGAGGCGGTAAGGGAAACGAAAGGGGGGCTGGACAAGGGACTGGGAAGAGTAATGTAACATTCACTGTACAGTACTTTTGAGTTTTTAAGGGTTGGCGTTTGTGGTGTCATCTGCTTTGCACGGTATTGTGATTATAGGCGTACTGATGTGCATATTAGCAGTACGGTACATGATTGTGACGTTGATGTCTAGGTACCGGGTATGTTCGTGATAGGGCGACCTATCTGTGTGTGCTGTCTGTTACCGTCTTTAGTGTTGTACGTGTGCCGTTGTTTCCGCCTGTACTGAGTACTATGCATAATATGCAGGATGTATTGTACAGGGCTGCCGGTTGTTCGGTTGTACCCCCTGTACGTGAGCTGAACTTCCTAGAGGTAGGGCGCCTACCCAGTAAGTGCAGAGGAGGGGGAAGAACGGTGGAAATTTAATGGGGTTGGGCAACCTGCCATTTCTCAAAATTTTTTGCAAATGATGTCGCAGAAACTCAATTCACTGGGAGCTGTGCCCAAGGCCTGCATGGTACAAAAAACAAGGAATGAACAGACTCTAGGGGAACTGAGGGATATGCAAAGGAAAGGTTTGATGGGGTGGGAAAAACTGGGGGCGAGGAACGAAGAGGGATGATGGACAGACTCCGGCTTCATTGGCTAAAATAATTATTAGAGTATTTACTGCATTTATTTGCTGATGAGCGGTGGAGAATAGTAAGGCGCCATGGACGATGAAATCCTATTACAGCATTCTTGCACTGGCCCTGATACATAGCCCAGCACAGCCTGTTGTTGGTGTATTGTATATAATTATGCGAGCGTGAGCCCTGTAGAATGTCAGTCAGACATCAAGATGGTAGGCCTGAAGTAGTAAACTTGTCTTCTGTATATCGTTGATCGATAGCTATCAGTTATCACTGCCGTTTGACCGTTTGACTGGCATTCTGTATGGCACAACTACTGTCTATGTCTATGACGATGTGTATAGTTTGTCTTCAAATCAAACCAGCATGGAACATATTCACTTAGTTTTGATGTCATTTTTTTTACTCTGCATTCTGTCACTCATTCTGTAGGTTTAACTTTTGAGCCTCGCCAGAGGCGTCCACTCCATTGACAGGTGGACACAGGATGTTTCCTGAGTCGAGGAGTTAAAGTGGCAAATGGGGGATTTCCTGGTGGCGAATTGTTGGTTCAACCCCTTCCCCCCCAAAAAAATGTTGAAAGTATGTCGTCACTATAGCTGTAAATGCATCAGAATGCGCTTGCTGCCACCCCGAACCCCGCTAGGGAGCATACAGCACTCTCCCAGACTCCCAGCTGTCCGGACGTATGTTGCCCTGTTTGGCGAAGTCGTTTAACTAAACGGTTAGCGCGAAAAGTCGGTTTATCAACTGGGTCATATCATTCAAGTCAATAAGTCGACCTATATGTTTTTTGCCCGAAATTTTCATTCTTCTGTGTATATGGAAAGAACTTCACAACCTAGATTAGTGGGGTTGATGCGACTTTAGGGGTTGCTTCTTGGCACTGAGGGGAGGAGGTGGACGCCCCTGAGTTTCGTTGCCCCAACTGCTCACATTTTAGCAAGACTGGCTCCACAGATACAAACCCTTTATAGCACTAACATTTAACAAGGTAGTGCAGTGATGCGCTTAATATGTGGTGGGAAACTATCGACATTTTATTGCAAATTATCTACTGAATATGCCAGTGAAATAATTTTAAAAATCGGTCGCAGTTCAGCAAAGTTACAATAAAGAAACGAGGTGGTTGTTTTTTGCAACAGCAGGGTACAGTTTACACGTGATTTATTAGCAACGGCTGACCAGGAGAAACAGTTGCTGGAAGGAAGGTTAAATCATACACAACACTGATACGTATACACTGTGGTAGAATACGAGCCACTGATAACGTTACTGTTACATTCAGGGGCGTCCACTACACTGACAAAAATGCTGAATATCTGTTGCCGCAAAATGTGTTTTAAGAACCCTTAAATGCGCCGAAATGCGTTTGCGGCCGGGGGCTGAGCTTACGGTGCTCTCTCTAGACCTACCATCACCTACCATCGGCTACGTACAAGAAGCTGGTTTATCAATGAAATCAGTTTAATAAGTCGCCCTATATACGATTTATGTGTTAAACTCCAGAGCCCCTAGATTAGTGAGGTTGTAACGACTTTGGCGAAGGTTGCTTGCTGGCGCTGAGGGGGTATGGACGTCCCTGGGTGGACAAGACGAACAACACGAAGCGAAGCGGAAATACGCCAAATACAGATGTCGAGCTACCATTCTACAACTACAGTGTGTTAAGGCGCGTACAGAGGGGATGTAACTGAACTGACAAGGTTTAGTTGTTGACGAAGTGACCAACGAACAAGCAGGGTGAGTTCATTGGTCATTGGCTGACTTTACGTGAGCGTAGTCACGTAGGCCACCGACGCCGTTAGACGGGACCTACTGTAATGCATCACTGCTTGCCCATTGTAAATTCGTCAAAAACTAAATCATGTCAGTTCAGTTCAGTTACGGAGCTCTGTACGCGCCTTTACTGTGCATCATCATCACGTTCACTGTCAATGTCATCATAGTCGTCGTTATCAATCATCACCGTTGAATAGCGCTTGTTAGGGTGTACCTACATGTGAAACGAAACTTGAAAAAAACTTTCATTCGATTTTCGTTTAGTACAAGTCTTTGGTTCTACACTATGTAGGCACCCCCTTAAGGAGCGTACAAGTCGACAGATCTGAACTGAGTTATTTTTCAGCTCCCTTCGTTTCGTATCATTTCGGTTTAGTCGAGTCACTTTGTACGCTCCTTTAGACGGTCGGATTGTGCTGGTATATGTAGGCCTACATTGTTCTTTATTTCTTTTTATTGCATCAACAGGAGGTCAGAAAGAGCTTCGAAATGTTAATGACAAAGGATGGCACGCATGCTTTTCAATCCGACCCTGTCGTCACTCATCAGATCACAACCAAAATACAAAAATATTAATACACAGGCTAAGAGAAAATAACTAAGTGCTGTGCAGCGTTTTGATGCAGTTCGCCAGACAATGAACTAATAATTATTAGTTCTGTAAGCTAATGGCATTGTTGCGAACACAGCAAAGAGCAAAAGTGTTACCAGTTCAAGCTAGGTCATCTGTATACACTGTGTAAGGCGACAATTCAACAAACGATAATAACAAAAGGACTCGCTAACAATCGGCAAACCTGTAGGCCTATATACTACTGCATCGGTGACTAATAAACCATTAACAAGGCAAAAAACAAGTGCGACATATTTTATTACGAATATATAACGACATAAAAATATTAACGAAACTATTAAAGCTAAATGGCCAACGCTGGAATAATGCGAAATTCGGCCGACGTTATTATGCGTCTACGTAACTGCACAGACATTGGACGAAGTGCATGGCTACAGCTAACACTATATCGAATAATCACGACGTGTCAGAAGCACTGTAAGCGTTATAGACTGGCTGGACGACGTCCGACTGTAATAGGGTGTTTATGCGATCGAGCAAACATCGAGCTGACTCAAGTAGGGCTATTGGAACCCCGCCCCTGGCTCAAATGTAGGCCTAGGCTTAGGCTCTTAGCCCACAGCTGATCACGTCATTCACGTGTTATATAGGCCTTCCAATTACAACCAGCCCGCCCTCCTATAGCATGCTAATTACCATAGAACGTCCAGCTAGCTGCTCGATGTTTGCTCGATCGTGTAAACACCCTATAAAGTTTGCGACAGACAGACAGCAACCGTACGTTAAAGCTGACGACACCGGAACAGACAACGATGAGTTGACATCGCATGAATTTATGAGTAAGTCGTCTTCTGCACATGAGTTGCTCGCTCCTGCGTTTTACAACAACAACGACGTGACGACATCAACGACCACTGCTACAGATAAACAAGGGCCGAAGTGATTCGGTAAAAGGCGGAATTGCTGATCAATGCTGCCACCTGGTGAATCATAAAGCAGATCTGCTTTCGTAAGTAGGGGCAATTGCACGTTTTGACTAGGGATTAGACCTGCAAATTTTCCCTTCCGCTGGGGGTCAAGGGCCCCATCTGACGCAATGTGATGTCCTTGGATCCGGAAGTGTATCTGCCAAATGGCGTCTAAATCGGTAGAAAGTTTAAGCAGCATGTGCAAATGTAACAGACGTCAGTCAGACAAGTGCCCGGATAAAGATATCTGAAGTCTGATGAACTGAAAAAGATGAGCCATGTCTCGAAATTTTGAAACTGAAAAAAACGATTTTCACTTTAAATTCTACAGTACTATTACAAAGACAGGTAATATACTGTCAAAGAAGTACAAAAATGCACAGTATTTTATTTTGATTTTTTTAAAAACTCCAACTTTCAAAGAACTAATTATCTTATGCGAGTACCTCTCCAGCGGGGTTAACCAGCTTGGTGGTAATGTTGGCGCCGACGCCCCACGTGACCTCTTTGCACTCTGCATCACCCTCGCCGGCGTTTGACGGCTTCAAGCCCTTCGCCCACACCTTCAGTCGACGCAGACAATCAATATACGTCAATCAATATACGATAAACGATCTACTGTAACAAATGCACACTTATCACTTATCGTTAGTATCTGAACTTGCTGTCGGTCCACAAATAAGTTCCTAACATTCACGCGTTCATAACTTAATCAAGTTTTACCCAATTTTCAGAGAAAAACTCAAACCGAATGCGTTGTAAAATCTACTCAGTTTACTTACCATTAATTTCATAAAATATAGTACTGGTACTGAAATTTACAAGATACACAAGATATAACAATCGTTTACTCTAATGGTGACCAGATTTCACAAGGCAGTGTAGCGACGGGATGCATAGTTACTGCGGAGCATATGGGTAAAATATTTCGATAATATGTCAATATCATATTGATATATTATTGAATCAGGATTTCAAATCGTTGATTTCAAATCTTACCCAACACTGTCAATATGTGATGACAGAAAAACTTGGGGCTTACTTTTTGTTTGGCCACTCTGTGATCAACGTGGCGTTCGTATTGTGAGACGGCCATATTAACTAGCTTAGCCACTTCACATACCGAAATCCGAAATAATTAACAAAGACCAAAGTAATTTGGTATCGGGCGGAATTCCTGATCGATGTCTCGTTAACCATAAATCATGTTTTTTTGTGAGTTAGAAACACCTGGATGTTTTGGCTGGGAGTTCGACCCGAAATCTCTCATAACCCGTGGGGGGAGGGGGGTCAGGATCACTCCCATCCAACGCATTGTGTCACTGGACCCTACAAGTGTGTATGCCAGATAACACGTAGGCCTAAATCCCTCAGACGGTTTAAGCAGAATGCATGAATGTGACAGACGACAAACAGACAGACCACGTTACACAAAAGTACTTAGGAATAGGCGGAGTCGCTTGCGCTGCAAGCAAGACTCCGCCTAAAAACCAACCCTGATCTTCGCGCCGGGCTTGATGGTGAAGTTCTGATCGAAAGCGAAATCCGGTTTGTCTTTGCCATCAATGTTTCTCTTGATCAACCATTGGCCAATCACCTCGTCCTGTGTTCAACGATGCAATTTACCAATCGTCACGTTATCACAAAAACAAAAGTTTCAAAAAGTGGTCTATGGGAAATCCATCGGAGAGCTACGGGGCATTATTTTCCACATAGGATCACACACCTGTCACCCGACACAGGCAAATGAGCTCCACCCAACAAGACAGGCCGATACTCGATTTACCAGCCTCGAAGGGATAGAAGGCTGAGTTGACTTTGGCGTCGATTATATACGTAGTTGGTTTACCACTTGATAGCGACCCGACCGGGAGTTGGAACCACGACTTCTCGATCGCAAGTCCAACATGTTGCCGTTACGCCACCAAGCCACCATATTCGCATTCAGCGTCAGTTGTAAATTAAGATCAAAATGTTTGACCAAGGTAAAAAAGAGGAAGATGCGACGTGATCTATCAACATTAATTTACTAGAAGGCGCTCGTAACACTGCATATCTCTGCCAAGTGAAGTAATTTGAACATTACAAGTTACAACTTCTACTACTAATACTACTACAACTACGCCTACAACTACAGCTAAAGATAACAGAGTCACGACCTTGACCTTTCGAGGTCACGTGCCATCATCGGTCGCGTGACCATTCGACTCGCGGTGGTCAATTTCCTATGGGTGGTCCATTGAAAAAAAGCGTCTATCTGGCACCGTTACGGAGATATGGCGCCTCAAAGTACATGTACACACACAGAACGACAGACACACATAGACACACACACGCAGACGGACAGAACGACCAATCTCTTAATCTCCTCCAATGTTCAGTGTTCACTATATGTTCACCTTGGCGGAGATAAAAATCCCGCTTTGGATTTACACGTATATGCCGGTAAACACACTGAACAGGTAACGCATGTGCAAAATATGGTGCTGAAATTTCAAGCGGTTGCTCAGAAAATTGCAAACAACGATAGGCCGAGATGATATTTTTGCTGCACCCTATCAGCCAGGTAGGCCTGACCAACTAGTCCATACATGTAGGCAGTAGAATGACTATACGCAGTTCAACCTTGCGTCCGGTATTCTCCAGCATCACAAACTTGCCGTCCGGAGAACATTCTGGAATGGTGACGGGACCCTTGGCACTGCGCTGATACGTTGTCTTGGCTGACATTTCATTCTTTGTTGTCATCGACATCGCTGAAAACAACACCAAGCACAAAATACACGTCTAGATTTAACTAACATACACCACGCACAAGCTTGTCACCTGTCGCCTAATTAGAAAACATTGGCTACAGCAAACTTCTAATCATCTAAATATTTTCGTTCGCTTTATTTTCAAGTGAACGTTTAGGACATCTTATTGATATCGTAGTTGTATCAGACTGCTGTCGAAATATTTTCAAGTAAACAGACATGCTTTAAAGTGCAGGCTGCAGTAAAAAAAGCTTCAATCTACAAGCAACTACAAGCAACGGTGACCTAACTAGAGGGAAACAAAAAATTTGAGCTAATGCTCACGGGACGCACGAAAGCCTATAGCAGTTCCTGTTCGCAAACTGTCAGTCTATCTCCAGCCATTTCGTCGCGACTTTTACGGGGTACCGCTCTTTGATGCCCTCGTGCACAGGTTTCCTTGAACCTAGAAAATCGAGACTTGGACCGTCGAAATCTACGTTCAATGCTGAAAATTTCATACGCAGCTTGTCCATGTCTATCTCAATTGGTTTCAGCGCAATTCGCTCTTGCAATGTGTCTTGCAGCCTGAAATCGCCAAAAAAATCATAAAAACCCCTTATTTTGGCGTTCAAGGTCATTCAAGGTCATTGAATTTGGCGCCAATTGAGAGCCAGTGTAGGACTTCCTATTAGTGATTAATAGTAACCTAGGCCCTATCTCGCACCGTTACTGAGATACAGCGACTTACTGGCCAAAAGTCGCAAATTTTGCCCGCCCCCTCTCATTTAGCGCCCTCGTTCGGGGTGACCCCTTCGAATTTATGAAAAAGCTTTACGGTTCCTGAAACTAGAGTCTTCCAGGCAGCCGACGGTGATGATTTGGTGATCCTAGCTTGCACCGCTTTAGACTGATCCACCCGTGTGACGGACAGACGGACGGACGGACGGACAGACAGACAGAATTGCGATGGCTAAGATGCACTGAGAGCAGTAGCTGCCTTCGCGCATAAAAACCAACACTGCAACCAGTTTGTCAGTCACTGTTGACAAATATTACGAGCTGGCTTAGCTGGGTAAAAGGTGAATTTGAACTGGTGAATTTTTCACAACTGACTGACTGACCACTGCTGGCTGCTGCAGCTGACATGCCGCCGCCGCCACCGCCACCAGCGCCAAAACCACCGCCACCACCGCTCGCTGCTCCAGACCATTCACTGATCATTGAACGCAATCCAACGCTACGAGTATACACAACACATACACACTACACAGTCGACCAATGAGATGTAAGCCATTAAGTTTTTGCCATAATTGATTCAAATATTGACTATTAAACGAAATGCTTTTACCGATATAGGCTACGCACGTAGTCAATTTACAATTACAAGTGATCACTAACAATCACATCAAATCCCAAACGTGTCGCTACACTACCTTGTGAAATCTAGTCAATTAAAAATAACTGGTACCAGCTGGATAAAAATTGAACCGCCATATATGCTGTCATTGTCATTATCATGTGGTACTTTTGATTCATAACTTCTTCTTTGGCCTCGGTCTCGACCTCGAGAAATTAGCCTGGAATTTCAAGCGATGTATGAGAACTACAGTAATTCAGCTGCTTTTATAGCTAAAAACGATGAAACGTTTCATACGCAGGTGTATGCAATATATTTTGATCTAAGAAACCTTAAAGTCGTCTACAAAAATGATGTAAGTCTAAAAGTTTATAACTAACACCATATACGGTTATTTTTAAGCTAATCCGACGCTAAATCAGTAGGTCTGCGTTGTATGATTGTTGTAAAGTTATTCCGTTGCAACTCAGTCGCGTGCAAAAGCAACGTTTCTTCACAGCTCCAGACACTGGTAATCAATTGTCATCAGCCAGCCTCTGACGCAGCAGCAGCAGCAAAAACAACGTCTTTCGTAGCTTGTTGATTTCTCAGGAGACGACTGCATGCGTAGCTTTTCCTCTGCAGCCAAGCTGTACTGCTGTTACTATTGCCTGCCCGGCGAGGCGAATTTCTCCCATCGTTTCAGCAGCGAGGCTGGCTTCTTGAGCCAGTGGGGTCCATTATCTCTGGCCAACTCAACCTCTTACCCTCAGCGGGGTAGTATCTAACTGACCAATCAGCTTTTCTTCACGTTTTCTTTCTTCCCTTACCATGCACAATGCGTCGCTCGGTCGGCTGGGACTCGCTCGCTGTTAATTCGTCTCGCCGCATGCCTTTCTGTTCAGCCTTCTCAACGCAAAATCTTTCCAACATGAACGCTGGTGTAACGGTAAAACGTTGGACTTGTGATCGCAAAGTCGTTGGTTCAACTCCCCGTCGCTCGCTGTCAAGTGGTTAGTACTTGGATGGGTGACTGTCTGCGGACAGGTAAACCATCTCGGTATATAACCAACATCCAGGTCAACTCAGCCTTCCATCCTTCCGGGATATGTAAATCATATGCCGGCCTGTCTGGCTGCGGTTATGACGGAGCGCGTTCGCTCGAGTCGGGTTGCAGATAACACTTGTGTGATCTCATATAGCAGGCGACGCTTCGTATTTGTTTGATATGTTTGTTTGTAGATATTCAGAGTGGCCCTGTTTAGCACGAAGTTTTCAGACGTATTTTACGCGCGAACGTAAAATAACGACACGTTTAGAGCGGCCATCTATTACCAGTTTACGACTGGGACAACCAGGTGTCTGCCGTCGCACGTCAGAATGAACTGCTAAAGCAATTAACATAGACCAAGAATGCGCATTTTACGAATTTTAAAAAATTCGAATTTTTACGCATTTTAAAACGGCCAACGAATTTTAAAATTTACGCATTTTTACGAATTTTAAAACAGCCAGAAAATTACAACATTTTGTACTTTATAAAACTCACATCAACGCATCA
>Ga0056128_1010857_pt1 | contig 11316 bp, 8 predicted proteins | sample WorMetLIZISLAND2_FD_71113 | JGI IMG/M metagenome (GOLD analysis project Ga0056128, IMG submission 71113) | Marine gutless worms symbiont microbial communities from Max Planck institute for Marine Microbiology, Germany - Olavius geniculatus... ... | reverse complement strand
CCCAATGTCGTGCATAGAAAGCCTACGCTCCTAAAAATGCAAATACGCCAAGACTACTAACAGCAAAAATGATTTAACAGAGTTGGTCTATGCAAAAATAAACGCGTAGAAACGCAATTTTGAACAAAATATTTCATGATGAGTATTTCTACCACATTGTTTGGCAAGATTTCGCATGCTAGCTTATTTATTACTGGCTAGCTGCGGAACCCTTGGCAGATGCTCGCGAAACCCTGGGGTTCCACGGAACCCCGGTTGAAAAACACTGTATTACGCCTTCATACCAGTCGGCCAGTCAAGCCTGGCAGCACTAGGTTCGAATTCATAACCAATGTTGCAACCTTAATTTGGGTGTACATTTATGGCTACATAATTGTACGAAATATCCTTAAATTTGCACCCTAAAAATTTAACATATCTAACAAAACTGAATAAGCTGCAATAACTAACCCTAACCACTAGCGCCACCTTTCTAATCTATGCCCATGCCCATAGATGTTCTAAAAATAGCTAACCACTGTATTGGCTCTTGCTATTGGCTGGCGTGATCATAGGCAATCGGCGGCTTATGATACGGCCGCCGTGATCATAGACACTTCATTTTGTGAACTGGTCTGTGGAGTTTTAGGAAATTCAGTTTGATTTCTTCTGTGGTATAATTAGTCTAATAATTACATCATCAAGCCATCATACGGTCATTACTCAACTTCTGCATAGTTTTTCAGAGATATCAAAATTTCATGGCAAAGGGCAAATTACATAGCTCGGCTCGAAATTCAGTGGCTCAGAAGGCTGTGAGCCCTATAAATTGCTGAATTCCTCAGCTGACCATTGGCTTATGAAACAAAATAATATTATGTACAGCTCAGACAGTTAAGTGGCCATGTAAAAATGTATGCCACTGAAATGCTTTTTCTGAGCGAACTACAGAATTTGCAACAGTTATCTGAGTGTGTTGCTTTGATGAGTCAATTTCACTGTTAATTTTTGCCAGGCTCATTTTAACAGTGTAATTTGCTCTAACTTTTGCTGCGTTTTTTCAGGTCTGCTCATTATGGATGCATTCCTAAAGGGTGCTTCTGTAAAACCGAAGGATTTACAGCCATCAGGCAGTGGAGCAGCTGCATCTAGCAAGGACACACACAAACGCAAGCCTTTACAACCTTGGGTCGAGAAATAGTAAGTACCAGTACCAAAGTTGATTATCTTGTGCATCATTCTGGCTCGTAATATTAACCGATAGTTGCTCTATACTTCACTGCGATAATGCATTTTTATTTATTGCATTGCATTGTTATATTGGTAATACCATTACAGTTCATCATTATACTGTTAGTGTGTCTGACATGAGTAATTGCAGCATGGTTATGAGTACATGTACTACAGTGTAAGAGAATGACACTGAATTTCACAGAACTGAGAATGGTTATTGGTTACGGTATGCTGGAACTTAATATTTGATGTAACTGTGGCATAATTATCAGAATTAAATAGCTGTGCTTATGTAAAATTAGAACATCTGTTTAGCATATATATTACAATGTGTACAGTACAGGGCATCAGCATAGACTGCTGTCTTAGCTATAGGAAAGGCATCCAACCATGCCTGTATTGTGTAAAAATTATGCAAGGTGCAATCCCAAAGTTTTTACTGCCTGCTCTGTGAATGACTCTGCTTTCATGATTTTTAGTGGATGTGAACAAGTTGCCCAGGGTTGTAGCCTGATGGCGAAACCAGGACTCAAAATCACAAGCTGTCTGCTAAGCCACCAATGTTTTCATTGAGGTGTTCTTATTTGTGTCATTGTCAGTGCGAATGGGTAAAATGATTATAGTACATATACATATACGTTTTAGTACATTACAGAGTTATTGAGATTGATTTGGTTGAATGAATGGTGTGTGGTTGCCAACAGCAGGCCGAAGTCAGTCGATGACGTCGCGTACCAGGAAGAAGTTGTTGCTGTCTTGAAAAAGTCTCTGCAGGGCTCTGATGTGAGTAATGACAAAAAGTTGTTTAGTTGTGATGAGTAAGTCACTGTTTTATAGAGAATGCACCAATTTCAGCATTCACTTTGGTTGGTACCAGTTGATGGTAAATTCTTGAAAGACAGCATTAGTTTGTTGGACTATCGTGAATTTATTGTGGTATATTCCAGAATTCTTTTCTTCACTTTCCGGCAATATCACTGGTACTGCTGGCCCCAAGCAAAAATTTTGAATATACTGTGACTGGCCAGTAGTATTAGCAACTTGTACTTTTACATCGTGATGACGCGAAGGTAACAGCGTTCAACCCACATAAGAGTCCAGGTTGTAATTCCTTTGCATCAACTATCATATGTTATTTACTATTGTATGTTTATTTACTGTATTGTTGTTTTGGTAAATAAACTCTCTCTCTCTCTCTCTATGTTGCGGAATCTCCTGAATTGAAAGAAGTGTCACCCGCTGTCTGTCTGGCTCCAGAGTCAGAAGTGATAAGGTGTAGAGATAACAGAATCGGTGTGAACATTCACCGTGGCAGGAGTGACTGGTGTGCACACTGCATATTTCAGCTTAAATGGCCAGAGGTCTGGTAGATTGTTGTGATGTATGTTGGCATTGCATCAACATAGTTTTCTGTTACTGCCTAGTGCATAGTGCCTGTGTGTATATTTTGTGCAGTTTTTCTGTGGACATTTGTTTTATCTGGTTATTTGTAGTCGTGATGTTTTATGATGTTCTTCTTTTTTCCTGTGTTTTAGTTTTAGTAATACGATTCATTGTTTTCTTTTGTTCATTAGTTACCAAACCTGCTGTTTTATGGTCCTCCTGGCACTGGCAAAACGTCAACCATTCTTGCTGTGGCAAAGGAACTTTTCGGGTAACTGCATTTATTGCTTTTCATTTTTTCCAGTGCTTAATCATTTGATATTTATATGTGCCCCCCAGTTGGATATTAAGAAAGGGCCGGCCTGTAGAAACAAACTGTTACATCAGTTTTTAGGAGATCATGTCAGATGATTTTTCCAGATTCGGTTACTGGTAATAACGGATGGATATATTGTTTGTTTGAAACATGCTAAAAGTACTTATTGTGGTATTATTCTTATAAAGATTGACAGCCATAGTTTATGTTCCTGTAGACTACTGCTCATAAATTAGTCATTTTATTGACTACAGATACAGATCAATTCCAGATTCTTTTTATAATCATCATGCCTGTGCTTCAGCAGTGCTGTGAAATTGCCTGCCATTTTGTGGTAAATTCAATGTTAATTGTCTCTTTATACTTTGACCAGTGCTGCCACACTTCATCGCACAACACATAATCGTGCGACAGTTAATCGGCGACAGTTCATCGGCTGACAGTTGATCGTGGCGACAATTAACCAGAACGACGGTTAACCGCACGACACTTTATCGTGCGACATTTAATCGGGCATATGAGTGAAATGACACAGAAAGACAACAGATGTTGACATTGACAAACTATTATTCACAGCAAACACAAACACAAAATTACTTAATATTGTGTAGGGTCACTGTTTACGTACTGTTTATATAGTGCATAGTTACCTTCATGTTAGTTAAAATAAAAAAACACATAACACGATTACAACATGTTATTTCCAATAAACTTAAATGGTTTACGCAATGTTCGTGTAGTTCAGAGTTCTCAAGAATTACAGCACCATAATTATTTTTCATGTGAAACTTCTGGCAATGCCACAATGTAGTTCTGCAACCATTTTCGTGCTTTCTCGATTAAGTGTAGGCAATTTGAAATAATGATAAATAACAAGTTAGTTTACTCTCAGTTCTAGTACTGAATACGACATCCATGATACGACATCCAAGACTGCATAGATAATGTTAAATTATAAATTGAACAGGGGCTTTATGTAGTGCTTCAATGATAATTAGTCTAGAGTCCGCTGCTAGTCGACCAAGTATAAGGTTAATTACATTTAATTACGGTGCTGGATGTGTGGACGACTGCTCACCCAATGAAGTGTCGCATGATGAAAAATTGTTGCGATGAACTGTTGTTCGATGAAATGTCGCCAATTAACTGTTGTGCGATTAAGTGTTGCGCGATGAAGTGTCATGGTCCCCTTTGACCAGGAGAAGTTTGTGCCATTGAGCCTGTGTTGTAAAAACCATTTTTTAAATTGGGTTGTTGCTTTTCACATTAAACTTAGGTTTTTTAAAATTTTACTAGATAGGTTCTGGGGTTTCCATGGATTTTAAAATATTACTACATGCTGTCAACGTCAAATAATGTACTAGCACTTGTCGATTAAAGTTGTTAACAAAACATTTCATTTTTGGTGGAACCAGAAACTAAAGTTAAGGGGTTTTCAGGTGGTTTTATTGAATAAAAGCCACTGTCATTTTGGTTGTTTATACCCGTGTTTCTCAACTCTGCTACAAATATGAAGCATTACTCTTTTTTGCTGTTTTGTTTACTGCTGATCGTTGTTGGTGTGTTAGTGATATGATGCGAGATCGAGTGCTTGAGCTGAACGCGTCTGATGAGCGCGGTATCAGTGTCATTCGTGACAAGGTGAAGGCATTTGCTCAGCTGACTGCAAGCGGCATTCGGCCAGAGTGAGTCAAGCCGTAGATGTAATAATCGTTATTAAACAAAATCAAAATGTGGAAAAATATAAACGCATGATGACACATTTTTCGCATTGCACTGCGCTATTACACTGTTGTTACAGTTAAACTATAACAAGTAACTTGAGCAAAGCTCACGTGACACGCAATAGCAGCGGTCCTGCCACTTTGGCAATTCGTGTACAGCATGCAATAAAATAATAATAATTTTATATGAAATTCAGTCTTAAAATGTGTGTCACTGCCCGAAATTGCTAACAAAATTACTAAAACCCCCTATTTTAGGGGTTCAAGGTCATCACTCGCTCCCAACCCCCTGCTCATCAGGGGCCTATGTAACTAGTCACAAATCTTGATTTGCTTTTCATTAACACAACTGATATAATTAACAGTAATACTTTTAATAACATGTTTCTGATACTGTTAAATATTGGCATTACGTCGTAATTATCTGAAATGCTGTTTTTTGCGGCCACCGCATGTTAGACTATAGTATAATTACTGACTCAAATAAGAAATTCATAAGCGTAACCGTCAGGGCTTTCATAAAATCAGATGCCACGGAGCCCCAGGTTGGTAAATCCAGCTACAGACTGAAAAAGTTTCATGCACCTACCAGCCTGATTCAATTGCTGCTTGCATTAATGCTCCAAATCATTTCAGCTTAATGCTCTATGACGTTGTATATTACAATGGCATCACTTCTACAAGCTGTTCATACAAATATGCAAGGAAGGCACGACACGTTTTACTGATGTATAGACAATAAAAAGTTTTTATGCAATATATTGACACTCAGAAATCTTTGACCGCCCTTCATTTTTGCATGAAACCGTAATTCATTCAAATGCTTTTATTTGCGGCCAGCACAAATTTAAGCTATCGTATATTCACATATGAAATGAGAAATTCATATACGTTCTTGTCAGAGTTTTTTTTACAAAATTAGATTCCCGTGGCCCCACTTTTACAAAATACAGCTACAGACTGAAAATTGTCATGCAACAGCGAGCCTGACTTTATGCTGTTTGTGTTAGCACTTGAAATCGTTTCGGTTTAGTGCTTATTGACGTCATAAAGTACAATGACGTCATAACCGCTACAGACTTGTATGAGTCAGTAAAGGATTTACGTTTCACTGATGTATAGATTGTGGAAAATATTATTGTCTAATATGTCGAGGCTGGAAACTTTTGGGATGACCCTCATACTTCATTTGATTTCAGTTAGTTAAAAATTTGAACAGGTAATAGTTTCAGTTTAGTTTGCAGTTTATACTTTCAGTGTTGTATTTTAGCTAAACAGGATCGATTTTACACAGAATAGTTTCGAGTAAGGTAATCAGTTACCGTTAATATTGCTGTGAGTTGAAATGGCTATACTAGCTTTCTGTGGTTAGTGTAGCCGTGCTTGTTCATCGTGAATAACGCTGTTGTCTGTGCTTGCTTGCAGCGGGAAGCCTTGTCCTCCGTTTAAGATTGTAATTCTTGATGAAGCAGATTCAATGACTTCACCTGCGCAGGTGATGCTTTTACACACTTGTTAATCCTCCTGGAAGTGATAGCTTTTGGAGCGGGCTTATGTTTTGCTGGCGTTTATTTTTATATTTTTTTCCTCACGAGATCTTCAAGCTCTGTTGATAGATTGCCGCAAAATTTTGCACGATGCTCGGAACTGTTTAATTTTGTAATACCGATCCAAAATTTCAGGGGAGCCTCCCAAAAAAAATTTAGGGGCCAAAAGCATCCAAAATTTAGCCCAATTTTGGTCGACTTCAAAATTTAATGGCAAATGTCTCCGGAACGGATGAAGATCTTCAAAATCGGCTAAGTACATGATCTGTCGCAATTTCTCTGGCATTAGGCGAAAAATGTTCACTGAACTTTGGTCCACTAATTGTGGATATCTCAATGTCGAATCATACCCACCCAAATGGACTTTTTCTGAAGACATATTTCAGCCCCTAGAGGGTGCTGCGCCCCCAAATTTTTACACACGCTAGTGAATGACTAAGTCTTACTAGCACACCCCCACCAGGATGGAGGTTTCCCTTACAATTTTTTTCAAAGGGGGTCAAAAATTGGCTTAAATTTTAGCGAATTAGCCACTATAACTTTGAAGCCAAAGGGAGTAGCCTAATGAAACTTTGCCACGTGACATAGTGCTAAATGGGGCTGATAATGTGTGTACAACTTTTGGGGGGGCATCACCCCCTTACAATTTGGGATAGCGAAGAACGTCCAAAATTTGGTGCGATTTAGGACAACTTTCAACTTTGAGCGCGAATATCTTTGGAACGGATGGAGATATTTACAAGCAGTAAATGGCGTTATAAACTACCGTTCCTCTTGCGTTTAACAAAAAATTTAGGTGAACTGTGGTCCGCTAATGACAACAGTTAGCTGGCTAATGTCTACTCACCCTAAGTCGACACTGCGTGTTTTGCGTATGCTAATGTGTTGGAGTTCGGGTCACGTGACTTTGTTACAAGGGGAATGTGAGCCCCTAAATTGTCCTTCAAATCAGACTTAGGGCGCCGGGTGGACACGTTGGGTTGCCCAAAATTTCTAGTATTTCATAAGAGTCATCAGTACCCTTACAAACAGTGAAGCTCTTCCATGCAGTCTCAATAGACTCAGCATGCTGTCATACCTGTGTGAAAAACACTCAAGAGTGAAGCATGTATTAGTGCAATGTCCAAATCTGGACAATGTTCACTGAGATTATTATTATTTCTTGGTTGCACATGGTCATTTGGGTAGTGGGACATTTGCCTTTCAGGCCCTCTCCAACATTTTAGCCTGTCGGTAACATTTTTTAAATAGAAAATTTATTCCACAAATACAAAATCTGTGGCTGTAAGTCCCGATTTTGATGGAAATTGGGGAAAAAATTGAAATTATTAGCATCTAAAATCTCCATTTTTGGAAATTTGCAGCTGCCTGTTGGAAAATTGCTGCTTCCTGTCACCTAGCTCCCTGCTTCCTTAATCCATATGCAACTGCTAATGTGTCATTCAGAAACCACTTGCTCACTGTACATGTAATCGTGTATGTCTGCAGGCAGCATTGAGGCGAACGATGGAGAAAGAATCAAAGACGACCCGCTTCTGTCTGATATGTAACTACGTCAGTCGGATTATAGAGCCAATCACGTCACGCTGTGCCAAGTTCCGATTTAAGCCGCTGTCGGACGACATCCTGAGGCAACGGCTGAAGGAAATCTGCGTGGCGGAGGATATGCAGTGCAGTGATGAGGTGATGCTGCTTACGTTTAAATTTTATTAGAGCTGCCAAGATTGGTCTTGGTTTCAAGACCTTGCTTTTGGTCTTGGTCTTGGTCTTCAGATCTTAGTCTCAGTTGCATCTCTGTTGTGAGGCCCATAGTAATCGCACTCAGTGCCAAAGGACGTTCGCGTTTGTTGTTTGATATGGTTGGTTACTGTTTATTACTGCTATTGATGTTTGATACATTGCAAGTGTTTTAGAAATATTGGTTTTATAATGACAGGCTGACATCAAGCTTAATGCAGTTTCGGGTTTATACTACTTATATGGTTGACCATATGCAGTTGGCCTATAGCTAACCTCCCAGGTCAACTCAGCCTCTCATCCTTCCAGGATAGTTACATCGAGTGCTGGTCTGCCTGGCTGGGATTAAGTTGGGGCACATTCGCTTGTGTCGGTTGGCAGGTAGCGCCATGTGAAATTCCCAGTATAGCAGGTAAGGCTCAGTAGCTTTGATTTGTGTTTACGTGAAGTGCTATCTACAGCTTTGACCTGTGGTGTGAATATCTTGTGTCAGGCTGTGCAGGCATTGCTTGAGACGTCGGAAGGAGACATGCGTAAAGCCATCACCACTCTGCAAAGTGCTGCAAGACTCAAGGGCAAGGATGGAGTCAGCCAGGCTGATGTTGTCGAAGTGGCTGGGGTGATTGCTTCACATCTTGTTGCTCTGTAACTTTTTTGCTGGATGCTGGTTCTTTTAAAATTTGTCTTGTCTTCCAATTGTGCATTTTTTTTGTTTAGCTTCAGTGAAGTGATGAAAATGCCCATCTCGTCCCATGTATTGTACAAGAAATTTGTCCCAAGATGCCTGTTGAATGCAGAAGCTATTCCTGTCACATGAATAATTTTTACTTTCAGTTTATTTCAGCATTTGTGATGCTGTGCATGACACATTTTTGGATTAAATGGCATATTTGTCCATATGCCAGTTATGACACATTTTGTTTCTGGCCATTCTGAATCATTTTGATTTGGATATTTCACTTGTCAGATATCGATGCAGTAGAGAATGTATTGATTGCATTTGAACTTTTCATGTCAATTTTTCATTATAACTTGGGAATCAAGTCTTCTTGTGACAGTTGTTCTAGTGAGAATTGCATGAAAAGGTAGATGGCAGTTTATTTATAGTTATTTTTAGCATTTACTTTATTTGGTTGGCATAATGTTTTCATGATGATTGTGATAGGTAATCGAAGGAGATGTCATAGTTGACTTGCTGAAGGTTTGTCACTCTGGGTCATACGAGAAACTGGAGAAAACTGTCAAGGTAGCATCTATTGTGAATGTGTTTTGAGTAAATCTTAACTGTGAATGTAGAATAAGTAGTGAGAGATTGAGTTACAGCGTTGGCAGAGATGCTGCACATTAATATGTGATTCTACAATGTGCTGGGTATGGCAGCACTGTGTTTGAAAAATTGAAGTTTTGTAATTAGTGCAGTAAAGATAAGTCATTTCGGAGCATTTAGGCATTAAGCAGTTCTATTGTGTGGCCATCCTAATGGGCCACAGTTATAGGCGTCTTGCCTGTTTATTCATCTGTCCTGTGCAGGGTCGTAACTTGACTAACTGTCTTAATGGGCTGCATTATGAATATTGCTGGTTCATCTGTCTTTGCCATATCAGCTCTTTACTGGAAAGTTGAAAGTGTCGTAGAAAATAACCAAAAAATTTGTGCACAAGCATTCCTACGGCAGGAGCTGTCAGTATGCCGTATGTCAAAGTTCGAGGTCATCGCCACATCGGACATCAAAGTCCTGCCAAAAATCACCCATATCTGGCACGGTATTTAATGGCATTCACTATCATGTTATATCGCTGTTGATGTGACGTGAAAACTGTAGGATATAATGGCGGACGGACATTCTGCGGGTCAGATAATTCTGCAGCTTCATGATCGCATCGTGTTGTCCGACTTGCTCAGTGACAAGCAGAAGTCTGCCATCTGTGAACGACTCGCTGTGAGTAGTTAACACAAGGTTAACTGTTGATAGTATCATTTAAACATTATACTATTCTCGTATTTATAATTTCACTCTGGATGTTGTTGCCCAGTTCCCATGTGTTTTTGTCTAATTAATGATGTCGTATTTTTAATTTCATTACTTCAGAGTAACTATAAAAGGAGACTTAGTTAACACTGGCTGCAAGTAACATTGGTAATAGTTGTTTATGTTGTGATATAGATGCATCGATTAAGGTTGTTATAGATAGAATGATATGGTATTGCACATAGGTGCCTGGTTTTTTGCAGTTTCACCCCCGTGCTGATTCGCCCCCACACCTTAGATGATTCGCCCCCCTGGCTTGTTCGCCTTTTGGCTTATTCGCCTCCTCATCTTGGAAGAGTCACCCCCGTTGAAAAATTGTCATAAGTATGTCTACAAATGCAATAGGTCTATTTGCGGCTAAAATTACCATTCTGATGAAAAGACAAAATTGAAATAGTCAGAAATTTGCAAGTGTCTGCTGGAATTAGGCTATATCAGAAATTTGCAGATGTCTGTTGAAAAATTGTAGCTATTTTTAGCCTATGATGCCGCTGCTATGGAGCCCCCTGTCCTTCAATAGACAGCATTATCACATTGATGACTGTCCGGAGGATAACAGGGAAGATTATTAGAACCACCATTATGTTAATTACATATGCACGTGTATAATGGAGTTCTTACAATTTTATGCTAACCTCATATTTGTATTTTTGTGTTTCGTGTTTCTGTATATTAAACTTTCTGTTTATTGTAAAGTTTAAACTTACCATTCCATTATTGTGTTTGTGTGCGTTCTGCCTGAAAAGGCCGTTCCCGAAATGACCTATACTGTGTTGGGTGGGATGTTAAACCCTACTCACTCACTCACTCACTGAGATGACTGACTTTTGTTTTAATGCTGCAATCACTTATTATGCTTACAATTTTTATCACATGTAATGTTAATTGAAATGATTACTAATCAGTTGTCTTATTGATACACTGTAGTTGTCATCTTTCTATAAGGCATAAACTAAAACAAAACACTCCGAAAGTAGTCTACATTAAACCAATATTACTCAATGGGGGCAAATCATCCAGGGTGAGGGGCGAATGAGCCAGGGGATTAATCATCCAAGGTGCGGGTGCAAATCAGCCAGGGGGCAAATGAGTCTGGAGGCGAATCAGCATGGCACAGGGGTAGGGTGGTTCAGAAAATATGAAGTTTGGATTTTTTCATGGGGCACCCTCTCATTTTGTTGCATCTTATGAAAAAAAATTCTGTACAAAATTTCATGGAAATTGGTTAATATTTAGAGGTTGCTACCGGCTGTCAAATATTTACATGGAAGGCCTATGGGCGCATAATGCGAACTTTGATAAAACTGTAAATGATTGTATTTTTCACTTCAGCAAATTAACAGCATTTACATGGTTATAGTTACATAC
>Ga0056128_1010855_pt1 | contig 11316 bp, 6 predicted proteins | sample WorMetLIZISLAND2_FD_71113 | JGI IMG/M metagenome (GOLD analysis project Ga0056128, IMG submission 71113) | Marine gutless worms symbiont microbial communities from Max Planck institute for Marine Microbiology, Germany - Olavius geniculatus... ... | reverse complement strand
GCGTGTATCACATGGTATTTATTATATTACAATAAATAAGCAAAATACTCAGTCATACCCGCAACAACGTCAACGGAACAATTCGATGGTCCACAGAACAAAACTTGCTTCTTTTTCTCATGTCTTGGCTGACCAGCATTCCTCTTTGCAAGCCAGTAAGCGATCTGAACTCCAATAAGAGTTTTACCGGTACCTATGGACAAATACCATTCTTCTAATCGCACTGAAAAAAGGTGTAGAATGCATCCACAAAAACGCCAAAAAAAATCTCAAGAGAAAAATCTACATTAAATTGGAGCAAAATTAAAATAAACATTTCTTACTAACTAATATCAAAAAGTATGCTAAAATTTTTAAAACAACAAGATAATGTTCATACGAACACGGAGTCTGTCCAATGCATTTCGATAGTTTATAGTATATGTCCGTATAAATATAATCAGTGAGCTGTTTAGACCGGTAGAAAAGAATAAAACAGTTTGATTTCAAATTGAACAGCAGCAATGATCCTTTCATCCTTCTCTATTATTTTAACTAAACAATAGGCACTGTCAGTCACGAGACCATTCGATTCACTATAAATGGTCCATCGTCACCATGAGTTTATCTTGCACCGTTATGGAGATATGGCGCCTCACTCAAAGATAACGGGGTCACGCCTTTGACCTTTTGGGGTCACGTGACGTCATCGGTCACGTGATCATTCGACACCCGGGGGCCGAATTCCTGACAGTCTGTTAAATATTTTACGACAAAAGGATCAAAAGTATATTGTGCCTTTCTGGACGCCAGCAAAGCATTTGACAAAGTTTTGCACAATGGCATATTTTACAAGTAATTTGAGCAAAGCTCACGTAACGCGCGATAGCAGCGGTCCTGCCACTTTGGCAATCAGTGTAGAGCTAAAGCAATAAGATATTAATGTATCGTGACAGATTACTTAAATTTGAGGCCTCCGTACGGAAGAATCCTTGAATTTGAGACAACAAAACTTAGATTATTAAAAATGCACGTTCTATGCTAAAATGTCATACGCAGGTTGTCCAGGTCCATCTCCAGCCATTTCGGCGCAATTCTCTTGTAAAATGTGTGCCGCAGCCAGAAATAGCAAAAAATTCACTAAAACCCCCATTTACGGGGTTCAAGGTCATTCAAGGTCATCGATGTTGACACCAACAAAAAGCTTGTCACTGTTGCTTGTTATGACAAGCAGCATGTCTGTGCTCATCTGGAACCGTTTTCACGCTACACGAGATAATTGCGGTAAAATAACTAGGCCTACTTTTTAGGGGGAGGGGAAACTGTCTAACGCCCGCCTGCGCCGGCCTCCTTGAATCTAGGGGGTCGGGACTTGAACTGCTAAAATCTACATTTAATGGTGAAAATTTCATACGCAGGTTGTCTTGGTCTATACCTTGTCATTTCGTCGCAATTCATTGTTGAAATGTGCGCTGCATAAAAAAATTTAAAAAAAAATCACTAAAAACTTCTTTTTGAGGGGTTCAAGGTCGTTTAAGGTCATCGATGTTGAAAAATCGAAAAAGCCTGTCACCAATGCTTGTTATGATAAGCAGCATGTCTGTACCTATCTGCAACCCTTTTTACACTATACGAGCCAATAACGGAAAAATAACGTCTTTTTGACGTCCTAATTCGAGGGGAACCCCGTCACCCATAGGCACGAAATTTTGTCACAATATACTAGAGTCCTTGGGGCAGCCCACAGTGAAGATTTCGTAATCTTAGCTTGCATCGTTTTGATACAGATCACGTGTGTGACAGACGGACGGACAGACGAACAGACGCCTAGACGATGGCTAAGACGCGCGAAGCATTCTGCTATCGCGCGTAAAAACTGTTAAACAGAGGTGCACCAGCGACTTTTGTACGTCTTCTTAAAAAGTGGTACAGTGGACTACATTGCTCTGTGAAATGGAATGGCATGATAGGTGAGCCGTTTTCTGTTGCATGCGGTGTCAGACAAGGCGGGATTCTCTCACCCTATCTATCTGCAGTAGGCCTATATGTTGATGAATTAATTGAACATCTAAGACAAAGTGGACACGGCCTCCATATCGTCAGTTGTTTGTTGGATGCGCTGTTTATGCTAATGACACTGTGCTGATGTCTGCATCATGTCATGGATTACAGAAATTGAATGGACATATGTACCCAATATGGCACGTTATGGGATGTAAAGTTCAACACATTGAAGAGCCAGCTATTGACATTTGGGGCGAGTAACCCAGTACATTGCTCTATCACTATGAACAATGCTGCGATTTCTTGGGTGATGAAAGAGAAGTACTTAGGTGTGACATTGTTTGGCAATACCTGTATCACTGACTTATCGGCAGTTGTTTGTAAATTTTATGGTCAGTTCAATAACATTTTATCAGTTCTTGGAGGCAATACGAATGAAATGTCTACCCTTCATATTGTGAAAACATACTGCATACCCACATTAATGTATGGTTGCGAAGCGTGGTCGTTGTAAATAGCTAACTTGCACAAACGTGACGTTGCCTAGAACAACTGTTTTCGACGTGTTTCAATGTTGCTGGAGGGAAACCACACGCTCTCTTCAGTTCTATTGCAAATCATTACCACTATCGTTATTAATGGACCAACGTTAATTGTTGTTTTGGCTACAAACTCGTCGTTCTGATAATGTGGTTTTACGAACAATGACAGTGCTGAACCGCAATGAGTTTGTAGCTGTGTGTGCTAAATACAGTCGTGATGTTGATCTGATTACAGCTAGAAAAATAAAGGACATAATATGGGACAATTTTGCACGTACTGTTTTATTTTGATTTTGACTTTAGTACGTCGTACCGGAAAACTGTCTGAACAATGAGGGTTGCCGAACGGCTACCCTGTGGTACCCCGTCGGACCCCCTACATCCCACCTATTTCACCCAAACGGTGGTACTGACTGCACCCCAGATATTTGCATCCACATTTGCTGGTCTTCGGACACCGGCGCATGGTCGGATGTCCCTAGCGACAGCTGAGCTTCTTGTTTGGTTTTGTATCCACACACAGGCAAAACCAACCTGGCGGTCCCTGAATCAGCGTCAGACGTTTATTCATGGCAGATCGAATCGCTTTCGTTTGGCTCGCATTGTAGCAAAGGTATCTGTCCTTAGACACTTTGATACTGTAGTCTGCATAAAGTTCAGCTGCTGTCCACGTTGTGTCTGCAACATGCATGGCATTTCGACTGCACCCAAAAAATGACAAAAATACAAATACCAATATGTATGAACACTATGAGTGACGAGGTTTGCAGTTAATAATTCATCACGTTTTATAAGATCTTGAGCAGCAAATAAAAATAGCAGGATTTGCCACAGCAATCAACACTGCATAGCGCAAGCCAACTTCACAGTGCTTCTTCTTCTTACCGTATGCTCTGCATGCCGAGCCAGGCAACAGCCTTCTCATCAGCCCAATGTAAGGCTGACAGACGGCCTGGAAATTTCGTATCTGGACAAACGTTCACAACGGGAACGGAAACGGGATGGATCTGAAGCCTGATTCCAGGGACGAGGTTGGCTGCACGTCGACCCTGGAACCCCTGGCCAGTGTGAATGTGGTTCAACGTTGGCCACAAGCGTCGACGTAGGTCGAATTCAAAGGTGTAATGGAAGGGTCAACGACCAGTGAGCGGTTTACTACATCTGAAGCAGCCCACTCTTCAGTCCATTTCTGTCGTGGTGACACTTTTTCCTGTTGTGATTCATCGAGCCATACTGGGCGTCTTGATGTAAGGCGGACTTCAGGATGGGACTCGATGTCTGATATAAGGGGGAAAGTGACGGTTGAAGACGTAATCTTACTGAGAAGTTGATTTGTTGCTGCACATTATGGCCAACGTTTTTTATTCAACGTTTTAAAACGTTTTTTTATTCTTGCCACGTTTTAACGTTTTTTAGCGTTTTTAGAATTTTTCCTGGAACGTTTTTTTACATCTATGCTTTGTCGTAGGGGGGAGAAAGTCTGTAATGGCAGGGACGAATCTATAATAGGCCCTGTACCGGGCTAAATTCCTCCGGGGGGGAAAGAATTTGTACCGGTACAGAATCTCCGGAGGGAGACTTTGTACCGACCGGTACAGATCCTCCGGAAAAAGACATTTCAGGGAGCGGTCCTATAATACGACACCGGCGGTCAACACCAGCTTCATTTATGCTAATTAACTCGTCGTGACCACCTCTCCTGATGTGCGATCTCGGCTAAACCCGCTGCGTGGCCAGATGAGTCGCATGAGAGTCATTTGCGCCGCATAACGTTCAAGGCGACTAAAAAATAGAAATGTTGTCACCAATTAATTTTTATTTTTTCAGAATGATTTGAAATCATAACAATCGCCTGATAGTTGATTCAAAATTTTAAAAATCAGGTAATTTAAAAAAAATTTAAATTATAATCACAATTCAAAAAATCGATTTTAAATCATGATTTCAAATCGTTTGATTTCAAATTTTACCGAACACTGCAATGAAGTACATACAGAGTGGCGCAAAAAGTGGAATATGCTTTGCCGGTATGTACATCCAACAATCGGACTAGACTCGATTATTACAGTAGAACACTGGCCACCATTCACTGTCATGAACGAGGCTAATCGTGTCCAAAACTACGCGACTGTTCGATTTACGTAATCACGGGTAGATGTTCCAGTCTTATGCGCCACCCGCTACATAAAAAACGAAATTACAGACCAGTCTCGGTGAACTTGTTCAACGCAATCCGTCGACAAAGGTCTGATACATCTGGCTGCGACTTTGTAAGCTGGCAAATGGCGTCAGCCATCCTCCTGCAACACAACAGTATAGGGCATACTCTTGAGCTCATGAAATTAAACACATTTAAGAAAAAGAGAGAGAGTATATATTTGCCAAACACATCAACAATAGTGAAATACAATTATACACTGAAGACGGGCTGCCAGAAAAGCAAACGCTTGTCAACGCTGGCCACCCAATAATTGCTAAAGGCAGCATCTGTCACTCACAGCGACGTTTTGTGCCAGATAGCACACTTAAAACTTAGCATTCTATGCGCAATTGACTCATCTGCATTATAAAATGCCATGTTTTAAGTTTGCTGTCTATGTCGGAGACAATACTGCTGAAATTGTTTTAGTATCAACGCCAGAAAAATGGTCAGTGGTCATTGTTCAGTGAAAGGCCTATGTATGTAGTGGCTTATGAATTCTCCTCTTTGGCGCTGCGTTAGATCTTCTTGCAGTCAACCAGCGGGGGCGTATAAATTTAGAAATGTGAAATGTGAGGCAGCAATAAGCCTTTCGCCTGTCAAACTCCATTCCTCCTAATGACTAAATTTCTCTCTTTTTTAGAATTATTTTCCCAATGTTGAATGGGAAGCGCGGCTATCAGCGAAGACGTCGCTAGGGCCTATACATGACTATTCACTAGTCTTCAGTATCCGCTTGACGTCGCCATCGAACAGGCCCAACTGCGTCAGCGCCTGCTATAGTATACAGCAGAGCTTCGATCGCAGAATAACCTCCTAACAGAAAGCTGCCGTGAGCATGTCCATTCTGCCTATGGCTGACTGCTGTAAAGCCTGGTTTACAACGCACGCAATTCAAGAATACAGCCACCGTTTATGTTTGGCTGTTGCAATTTGCATCGCTTGCGTCGAAAAGACCTGCAATCTGCAGCACCTACAAATCAAACTATTGGGTGAACAGGAAGATAATCTTATCAAGACAGATAGGCCTAGCCTACAGTAAATCTGCAAATATAAGCATAAATGACATTTTAAACTAGCCACTTACTTGTCTGGCAGAGTACGCGGAAGAAACTCCACCGTGCATCGTACTTCACGAGCTTCAAGTAGTTCACTTGGAGTTTTCCTGTCTTCACAGTTACACTTAACAACCAGCTTAATGACATCTCCTCTACAGCTGCACGACTTAACAGCAGCATGTGCAACCCAGACATTGCGGATGAAGCTCTTTGCAAGTCTCGTCGCCTTCAGAAAGTATCGTATGCACACGTAGTCATGTGTCTCTTCCTGTTCTGATGTTGCGAACACGCTGATTGATCGCTTATCGCAGAATTCTTTCGACAGCTTCAACGTTCCGTATATTCTGTCATTTCGTTTGATAAACGTGATCGGAACATGGCTGCACACAACGGTTTCGTTCCGAACAACGTTAGTGGCAGCTTCCATTGCCAAAATCTCCAGCCAGATGTTCTGATATTCCTCAATACCCTGATAAGCATCTTTTGTCTTCTTCGTAGCCACTGAGGCAAATGCAGTGACAGGATCCCGTTGATGTTCGACACAAATGTCTTTGTCGTTTGTAAGGTTTAGCAGATTAATAACTGGCTGCAAAAATCCTTTAACGGCTTTTGCACCAAACTGGACAGAAAGAACTGTTCCTTTTGTTATTTCGCACGAGAAATTTACGTGATGTCTTATAAGAGGCTTGTTGTCAGCCATTTCAGACGTCACTTCTTGCACAATCTCACGTTCCTGCTGCTGCTTCTGCTGCACCAGCTGTTGCTGTTCTAGTGGACGTACTACGTCTTTCATTCTTGCCGTCAAATTTCCTGCCTGTTCCTTCACTGCTCTGTGCATAGAACGCCATATACGCGGAAGAACCGTGGTGCCAAACATTCCAGAGTCGAGAACATACTTCGTGACTGAGTCCGGTCGTGCGTTCGTTGTCATTGACATTCTAGTGTCATAATAACGCTTGCTCCACGTCAGAGTCAGTTTTTCATCACAAGGAACTGGATTGTTGTCCAGTGTCATTTCGCTGAAGTTCAGTTTGCGTGCTAATGGCAAGAAAGTTTGAAAATAAGGAGACACTAGGCTTATACTGAAGTCGTTGAAGGTCTCAACGTAGCACGGAATATACATCGGTCTCGTTTTCTGCAGCATATCTGCAATGTTTAGCAGTTCACAGTCCTTATCGTATAATCTCTGCCGAGATAGGTGAGAATTCATACTTTCACACAGCGCCATGACTTCCTCTTGCGTGTACGGTGGCTGTTGATCTGGGTCAGCCTTTAGCAGGCGATGCACGATAATATCCGCATATCGGCGAAGAGGCGACGTAAAATGCACGTAGTCAGAAGTCTGAAGACCAAAGTGCCAGGTCGTATGTACTGCGTCATCGACGTAGCACGCGTAATGCGACGGTTCTTGAATGTCAAACCACGACGAAAGTGCAATACCGTGCAGTGGATGCAGCAGCTCAGATCCAATTATCGTTCTCACTTTTTTCACTTCATTCTCATCCACCGCGGCATTGAGAGCAGCCAAACAACTGCGTAACATCAACAACTGAATTATAGCAGGTTCGTCATGTCCATCACCTAAGTGCCGCGCAAACTGGCTGAAGAAAAAAGAAAACGGGATGATGCAGTCATGGTTTGTTTTCCAGTTGTCCAACAATTCGTTTTTAGGTGCAGAATGAAGCAAAAATGGAGTGCAGTTGGGAAATTTATGTTTGAGCATTTTCCCAACGTGCATGTTAGTGAGAATCATAAATTCTTCAACAAGCCGTCGAGCGTCATGACACTGATCCACATCCAAGAAATCGCCGATGCCTTCACTGTTGGAGCAATGTTTCCGACTGTATTCATAGTAGTGACTGCCATCTCCCATCCGCTGCTTGCGCAGCTCGGTGGCCAATTTGTGCAAACGAATCAGCATTTGCTCAGTATTACGATCGACGGCCTGATCATCATAGTTTTGAACACCAAGACTGTCACAGTCGATAACTTCTTGCACGTCTTCATAAAACAACTGTCTGTCATTCTGAATCCATGACGGCGACGGTCCTTCAAAGGACAGCACTTCACCATCGGCGGTCAGTTTAAACTGAACACTCATGGCCCGTCGACGACTGTTTTCCAACAGGCTGCATTTGTCCTCAGCCAACTTCTTTGGCAACATATGAACTGGCCGTCTTGGTAACGAACAAAATGACACCATACGCTTCTGAGCATAGACATCGTGACAACTATGGTCATCTTTTTGTACGTAATGTGTTACATCTGTCACATGTATCCAAACAACAAAGTTGACATCAGATTCTTCCAGTGACAGCGCATCGTCAATTGCCTTAGTACCTGGTGCATCAATTGACACAGTCAGCAAATTGCACAAGTCCTTTCTCTCAACTGTTTTAACACCTTCTTCTTCTTCCTGCTCTGCTAATTCTTCATCTGGATCTGTATTTTTATTAGTTGGCAGTTTATGTATTAAGTTTAGAATCTTCTGGCTTTCTTCGCCAGAGCGACTATTGCGCAGTATGCAACAGACATAACCGAGAGGATATTTGCACTCGTATTCCCATTTCAAATATTTGACAACGAAGAGCATTTCCCTTCTCTTGCATGGATCTAATCTGACTGTTTGAGTCAGCTCCAAATCAGTACTATATACCGCAACATAGTTGTCTTTCTTTACAGGGCCATATCGCTTATGCAAACATCTGTCGAGAATTTTAAACTTTGGCGCAGTCCCGCAGAGTGGCGTCATCAAATTGCCATCATGTCTGCCAACAGTGCAAACAAATGTGCGTGCAGTTACGTTACGCTTTATCACATTCACCACAGTGCCACAAAATTTTGCTGAGTTGTCCGTTCCAGAGTTTTCTGCAGTACAGCTATTCGTCTCAGAATCTTGACTCTCGTCTTTCTTGGGCACTTTCACCCGAACTTCATCGCCATCAAAAGCAGGGCCGCAATTGTATCTGCCACGCAATTCGACCGTACAGCCATTTAGCTGTCCGCCAACTATCGTGCAGCTCCCCGCAAAAGCCCCATCAAGTTCTATTTTTCCGCATCCATAGATTGCTTCTGGGTCGTTCTCGGTCTGTTGCGTTGTCAACATTTTATAATAACCTCCTTTTACACGAGATTTTGACCCACTTTTGTCTACACTGTCACCAGTGTCGGCGTCAAAAGCAGCTTCACTTAGAACGTCAGCTGCATCCCTGTCGAACACCTCTTCATCAGTTGTTGATAAACGAATATCATCATCACTATCATCGAATTCCGGATCATATACTTCGTGCCTACTTTTTTCACGGTCGGCTTCTCTGGCTTTATCCGATCTTGCTGATCTCATAACCTGTCTGAGCCGAGCAGCCTCTTCAGCTATTTCATCGATAGAGACGTTCTTCATCAACGATATGACACAATCAACCAGTTCTTGTTCTTCTCCGTCATGTACGTCTGCAGCATCAAAGCCGACTAGTAGATCAGCGGATGAACTTTCAAACACCAGTTTCTTGTTACTGTCGCCCCAATAATGACTGCTAGATGACTGACATTCAGGGACATGATGGCGCTTAGTGACGACCTCACCAGACTCTTGATAACACGATCTGCAAATGAGCTTAAATGTCCCACCAAACTTCTTTGACAGACATTCTAGGACAGCTGAAAACAGCAACGACGACATGCGTATGTCATGAACTAAACTGGAAATTGCTAAGCGATCATAGTACTCTTCTTTCCACAAATCTCGTTCAACATGTGTATGAGGATATGGACACAAATGCTTCTCAAGACATAGCTCATTTAAGCCAACATGTTCACAGATACGATCTGTCCTCAGTGGATTGTAGCCAGTTGGTCGCTTGCGCAGCAACTCTCCATCAGTAGCATTTTTTCTGAAGAGAACTAATCGATTCTGATCACACTTATGTGTATATAACTTACTCAACCTACAGATGTGAGTATCTTCATCAATGTGAATGCAAATATCACAAGCAGGTTTCACATCATAGCGGCACAACAAACTGCAGTACAGTTTTACACTTGAACTTGTTGCACGTTGTCTTTTTGTGTAATTTTTACTTTTACGTATATCTTCAATTATCCTTGAAATGTCATTCGAATTTATCTCACTTTGCTCCATATCTCCTATCTACATAGACATCGTAATTTCTCCTTTATTGTTAGTGACGTTTCTACTGCTGTTGCCAATTCAGCCAAATACTGACATAACACCTCACCGTCCTGCTGAAAATTGGTGCCCAATGAACTAATCACATGATCTCATGCTCAAGTTTTTTATTATGCGCATGTAAATCTGAAACACAATAATATTAATATAGTCAACGTAGTTTGCTATTATATTACAGGCTAAATGGTAAAGCAGGCAAACTATTTATTATAACAAGCTAATAGCTTAGAATGAGCTGTCGCTGACGACAATAGAAATGAATGAGAGAATAAATAAATAAACAAGATTGCAGGTTATAGATAGACTAGGCCTATAAAACACATACGACGGTCGACGAGCGTTAAACGAACTCCCATGTTTGACAATGACTATTAATCAGAACCGTCAGTGGGCTGATCAGTCGTTGCAGTGAGACAGGGCAAATCGAGAAAAAAATGCGACGCAAAATTCGCATTTTGTTTCGCACTTTACACTTAAACAGATTTCGCGCTTTCGCATTTCACAGTTAGCACTTTAGCTGCAAGCATCATGATAGGGATTATAAAATTGAACACACTTCCGATCACGGAGCAAAATTTTGCGGCGATCGGCTGACGAAGCACGGAGAACTCGCAACGAGAAAAAGAAAAATACATGCCAGCAAACATAACTTCGCTCCGAAAACTAACGATTACGGGCAGAATAAAAATATAAATTGTACGACAGACCTACGACGTACGGTGTGTGATGCCCGCTGCATGCATTGCTTTGCAGTTTGTATTGAACATCCGCAGTGTTGACGACTGACGACTCGTATAGCTGTTGCCAGCACCAGGTTAGTTGCCACGGCAATAAGCCAAAAGTCTCCTATAGCAGCAATCGGTCGGTCCGCGGTTGGTGCGCTGAGATGGACAGAGGACAGATAGACAAGCTCTTAGCTTAGATGACTGTCGCGCTCTACGCATGTCGTGATGGTTATTGCGACTTACCATGTAGCCACAATACACGCGTTACAGAGGACGACAGACGAGACGGACGACAACCGTGTAAGTCGCCTACAGCATTGACTCGAGCCGGCGTTCCCGGGATGAAAGAACCACACAGACTGGTCCGTGCCGACGGCAAGCGGCCTGACGGTTTGACATTGCTGCCATGGAACTCTGGGCGTAGTGCCACTTGGGACGTCACAGTGGTCGACACTCTGGGAAACGCTTATCTGCAGCAGAGTGCCATCACCAGTGCCAGCGCCGCCGAGACTGCAGCTGTCAGAACAAGAAATTTGAGCAAAGCTCACGAAACGCGCGAAAGCCTATAGCAGTTCCTGTTCGCAGGTAATCTTAGTCTATCTCCATCCATTTCGTCGTAATT
>Ga0056128_1010854_pt1 | contig 11317 bp, 8 predicted proteins | sample WorMetLIZISLAND2_FD_71113 | JGI IMG/M metagenome (GOLD analysis project Ga0056128, IMG submission 71113) | Marine gutless worms symbiont microbial communities from Max Planck institute for Marine Microbiology, Germany - Olavius geniculatus... ... | reverse complement strand
ACGTCGACGACTGCGCTCTTCGACTACATCAGCGCTGGTCGTTCCACGCACTGTGCGTTCTACCATTGGCGACCGCACCTTTCCAGCGACTGCTGCATCGGTCTGGAACAATCTGTCGGAGTCGGTCCGGTCGTCTCCGTCGTTGCAAGTTTTCCTCAGCAGAAAACCGAACTTTTTGCCTGGTCTTACAATCATGACTAACAACGTCTCATTGCACTGACTACTATTACGTGACTTCACTGTTTAGGCTTATTGTTACGTGTCCTTGTAGTCTTAGGACTGAACGCCACGCTAAAGTTAATTCGTCCTTCATCATCATCATCATCATCATACGGCAACTAATTTCGGCATGGCTGTTTCGGAACTTCATTACGTCGCTTTAAACCAAAGACAGCGTGTTATTTGATTTGTTAAACTAAAATCAAATATTTCACCTGGCACTAAGTAGCGACACACTTACGGTGTGATTGAATTCTCAAACTAATTTGTAGTTGAGTGTAACAACAGAATTTTTTGTATTGGCCAATTAATGACGGAAACGTCAAAAACGACAAAATTTTTGATCAACGTTGATGTCACGTTTTCTTCGACTCACGGTGTAAATAATCAAATTTGGTCCAACGCTAAGCATGGCAGTGTAAAAACTTAAAAAATCGGTTAATATTTGACGTTACGATAAAAACTGGGCGGCCAACTTTCGACGATAACCCTCTCTCTCTCTGTAGTGTGTTTTTCATACATTACAGGAGCGCGTGTTCTACGTTTACGGGTTGTTTTTATCGCTGCTGCTGCTGCTGCCGCTGACCCGGAAATAAGTTTTGCAGAAGTTCTGCTGGTGTCCAGATTACGGCTGCTTCCTTCTCGAGACATGTCTATGTGGCGTCCGGACGGATGGACGCGGCAGCTAGAGAGAGGACGAGTATAGGCAGATAGTTGGAAAACGTAACAGTTGCAGCTGCGCGTCGCTGGAGTAAAGGACGACAGTTTCATACAAAACGCAGAGACGAACAGCAACTTTAATAAGCCCTACTACCACTGGCTTCGAACGAAGCTAGTTTGAAAACAATGTACTCATTTCAACGTTAAACGTTGATTTGGTATTCGTGCACTAAATTATTCATTAAGATAATGTCATCGAACACACGTGAAAGGCTATCCAGTAAAATGTTTAATGCGAAAAAAGCTGGACTGTAAAAGAACAGCTGTTGTAAGTGAGCTGAGAAGTAAAAGACCTGCTATAAAACAGTGGGCAGGTTTTGAATAAAATAGTCTAATAAAAATAATTAAATTATGTCCGTATTGAACAACCATGTACTTGCAGTCTCTCACGTACGTGCGTAAAAGTAAACTACTTCCGGTGTCGTAAGGTCCATAGCAGGGATGGATTTAAGGCTAGCATTTTCAACTAGTCTTGAAGTACAAAGTAACTACTTTGAAACATTAAAAATATGTTTGTCTGAGCATTTTACGGTTCATCGCGGTTAAAATAAGCTTAAAACGGTCTTTTAATGCGCAGGATAAAAATGTCATACTTACTTTACTTACTTACGCGACTTCGTAGGCCTTTGGACTAACGGGTGTAGGACATTCCCCCGTACACATCCCCCGGACGTTTTTCCCCGGACGTTTCCCCCCGGACGTTTCCTTCCCTGTTTTTTTGCAGACCCGGACATCCGCCTTATGCATGGCACTGGCGAGTGTAAGTTGTATTTCTTGTAAGTATCAGTCGCTGACATATATAGTCAAATAGCAGCTAATGTCCAAAAAAAAGAAATAGTGTAATAGTCAGCAAAGTGTCATCGTCACTTTCACTCGAAGCGGACTGTGCACGCGACCGCACGCAAGGTCTCTTCCACCGTCTTCTAGCCATCACGTCGTGCTGCTCAGATGGTGTGCAGTTGACGCTGCAGAATCTGTGTGGACATCTTGAGATGCTTTGCCGGCGGCTGGCCACGTGCATTCTGCAGCAGTGTCGTCGACGCCGCGGCCGCATCCTGCTGCAGTGACTCGATGGCGCACCACACCGACGGGTGGTTACGACCGACCAACGCAGCGAAGCCCCTATTCCACGCCTCGTCCAATCGTCGCCGTTCAGCGTGGCGACATGCACGTTCCAGGTGGACACCGGAAACAGCGGCGGCAGCAGACGCAGCGTGATGCACGAAACAGAGCCGTCGTCGTCGTCAGCCGCTGCAGCAGGTCGCTAGCAGCGTCTGTAGCTTGTCGGCCTCCTCCACGTCGGTAACGCAGCCGTGCAGCACCCGCATGCCGTTCACGACGTCAGACTCGGGGAGGAAGGCCACGCACGCGCTCGTCATACATGAGGGGGGAATGTCAGGGTATGCAAAAAGCAGGGGGAAAACGTCCGGAAGGGGGAAACGTACGGGAAAAAAGTGTCCGGGGGGAGTGTCCGTCTCCCACAATTCCAAACATTCATAGCTTACTGGTAGCTCTCTTTGCAAAAAAAATCCACTGCGGTTATGCTGTGTTCAGAATAACTGACTTAACAGTAAAACCATAAAATTTAATAACTGCATTTGCAAGTTTCAAACGAAATGCACAAAGCCTGGTTAAAACTAACAACGGCGTCTAGAAACCCATTAAAAATTTCAAAATAATGTGCTTTTAGTTTGTTGATAAGTTTAAATTCGAAAAAATGAGAATGAAAGAACGTTAAGTCTAAATGTAAAAAAATGTAAAAGTCAGACCTCCTTCTTGAGGCCTTTGAATCTGACGATGAAGTAAGTAATGCCGTGGTGAGGCAACGACTGCCAAGCTTTGATGTAGCTTAGTTTAGCTTCAGTTGGACTCAGACTGCTGACGTTGTTATGAGCCGACAGGATGCGCTGAAACAACTTGAAACAGCCAAGGGAACATTACATTGTACTCGCTGCGTATACGACCAAAATGTCAACTAACTTCAAGCAAGCTATCAATAATTTCACCAAATAACCTGGAAAATGGTCAACAGAATATTACAAAACACACCAAACTAATAGCACGTCAATCATGTAGCAGTAATAGCCATGAACACTAATTATTGCTATTTTCAGACAAAATCAAATCTCAATTAAAACTAAAACCGGGCACACTTGACATCTAAAACTACTAACACAAACTTTAAAATAACATTTTACGCTATACCTGTCAATTTTAAAGAATAAACATAGTGTACATAGGTATGCTATGCGTCATTGTGTTTTGCACTTTATTGATTTACTCCGATAAAAAAAAATAAGAGCTGAGATTCGTACGTGTAAAGGTGCGTAACTGAACTGAACTGAACTGAGGCGGTTTATGTTTTGACGAACTGACCAATGGGCAAGCAAGGTTAGCCTATTGTTAACGCGTACACAAGCGTAGTCACATAAGCCGCCGACGCCGTTAGACAGTGCCTACTGTAATGCATTACTGCTTGCATATCGGTCAGTTCGACAAAACTTAACCATGTCAGTTCAGTTCAGTTACGCGCTCTGTACGCGTTTTAAGACGCACCTGTTTGTGACGTAGTCTGTTCAGATGTCTGGCGGCGACCAAGTCTTGTAATCTCACTGCCACCGAGTCATTGGCACAACTACCACCACCATCAGCAGCTGCATGATGCCGATGATGCATACATGCACACAATCATATTTACGTACGTACATCTTGGTATGGATGAGTGAGTAAGTAAGTAAGTAAAACTTGAATTTATATAGCGCATAACGTTAAAATTAACCTCTGATGCGCTATAATCTGTATATTCACATGACGTGGTATTTTTAAAAAAGTCAATCTAGTTAAATGCTTCTGCTAGCTTACTCTTAGCAGTACAATATGCCTCTGTGCTGTAGCCTGTATGCCTAATGTTTAAATATTAATATCTTGCATGTCAGGCTTATAATGTCTGTAAAATCAATGCTGCGCATGACGAATAAATAAATACACAAATAAAGAATTTTTTGTTTAGTATTTTCAACCTAATAAATTGAGGAGACTACGATCTGAGCCTCTGAATTAATGAAATAAAATACTCCTGGGAGTATTTTAGGGAGTAGGAGTTGCATGCATTTTTATGTCTAGAGCATATCTCATTTTTATATGCGAGTATAGGTCATAGGCTTCAAAAAAATTGGGTTCTCGCTTGAAATCTTTATAGATTTTCTGCATGGGGCCCCAAAGTTTGCCCAAGGGTGCAAAGCCATACCGGTCATATCGCAGTCATTTCTACAACTCCTACCCAGCCCCTAGAGTAAAAGAGGAACGTCTATCTGCAGCAGAGTGCTATCACCAGTGCCTGTGCCACTGAGACTGCAGCTGGTAGAAAGAGCAAGTACAACTCAGTCAGCGGGACCCACGATTTTTTTCCAGTGGCACTGAAAACACTCGGCCCAATTACCTGGGAGTTCCTGGCACAAATTGGAAGGCATTTGACTGAGGCAACGACGGACCCCGTGCAACCGTATTCTTATTCCAGCGCTTGTCGGTCGCTGTCCAACGCTTCAACGCGGCTCGCCTATCTGACACGTTCCCAATTTCCTCCGCCACGCTGTGGCCATTCCAGACATAATGTGCGTACTTAGACATTTCAGTCCTCAGAAACTGAGTACCTTGGGAGCAAAAAAAAAATACATAAACAGTAATCAAAAGTTACACGATGACAAGCGTGTCGACGCTGGTGACGCCGGTGATGACGTCGAAGCGCAGCTGTGATGATGAAGTCGAAGTAGTGAGCGTAGAGCGTGCAGCTCTGACTGGTAGCCGGCAATGTCAGCCATTGTATGACCACGACACCCGAGCTTCAGTGCCGCCAGCCAGTCGACGTACTGCGACTCCTGTGCCCATACACACGTCACAACTCGGCGATGAAGACGGGTGTAAATCTGATCAATCAGCCAGTCAATCGGTGTTTTTATTAGCACAGCTACTTCAACGATGTTGACGTCTGAATTTCTGAAGAGAAAAGTTATGAGATGTCAACAGAAAGATCGAAAGTGACTGATGAGATGTTTTGTCCTTCGGCAGTGTTCCATGCAAACGTGAAAGCCCAGTTGGTTTCCGACTGTTGGAAGTCTGACATATGGCACCAGCCGGCGATTGGTGCCAGCACTCAGCAGAGCGTAATGACATGACCGACGGCTGGTCAGATCGGCAACAAATATGTAAACTTAGCAGAAAAAAATACAAAAGGCATTAACCTTCGCGGTCTTTTTAAACAAACATCATACCTAGTAGATGTGCTACTTTTCTAAAAAATCGTTTGTCAGCGCAACTCTGTCCAGACCCCTTAGCTGCATTACGGACAGAGAAGATCATAATTATATACACAACTACCAAGAAAGAAAAAAGCAAAACACAAGTAATATATTTTTATTAAATTCTGGATAAATGCCTAAACAATACTTGACTTCTAGTTTTGCTTTGTGACAAAAAAGTATAGAACGATTAATGATAGTGAAAAAGCAGACTCGGCTAGCGTACCGTATCGGTTTTCAGCCAGATTTCACGGACACGTGCATCACTAGCGCCAGCATCGGATGACGTCACTAGCTTGATGACGTAACGCGATGACGTCACTGACACGTCAGATGTGACGTCACAACCTTTACAACAACGTAGTTATTTCTTTGACAACGATGTCTTTAACAGATCATTAGCCTCAGGGTAAGCAAAAATACGAGACAGAAAGTACCGAAAAGTCTAACCCTAACCCTAACCCTAACCTGTCTCAAATCCCACAAATTTTTAATTTAAAAATTAAAGACGTTTTTTGAATGGAAAGATCCTGATAACCCAAAATTGCCCAAAACTTTCAAACGCAAAATCATGGACAGATGGACGAACTATCCAGCTCAACAATCCAGCTCTGCATGCTGGCAAAAGACGGAGGCATAAAAAGATAAAAAGATTGGTCTTGATCTACCCACCACTGACGTCAAATTTTGTACTCTGTAGTTTCACGCCATGACTGGAGATACAGTATACTAAAGAGCATGTAACAGGCAGAAAAGTGATGGACCTTGTACGTTGAGGCTCCAGACTGGATAACGTTTTGACGTGCTACTAGAACTAGCATTGGCAGACATGTCCGCCGCACTGTGGTACATCTCCAGTGTCGTGTCGTGAAACGCAAAGTGACTTCGCTTGAAGTTGCGCCGCCAGAAACCTTTACGAGGTCTACACATACACAAGAATAGTGTTACAATTCAGTAGCTTTCAAGAGTTAGTGACATGCAAACGTATGAATGGTTTGTCGACATTCCTGCACGACGAACTGCACTGGCTGGATGTGCCAGAGAGGGTCATCTTCAAGCTCGGACTCATGGCGTACCACTGTCTGGATGGACAAGTACCTCCGTACCTCGCCGATCACATCACCCCAGCCATAAAAGTCACTTGCACTTTTTTAAAAATATTTATGAGCAGGTTTTATTTGGTGTGGATAGTATCTAGCAGTGCTCATGATAATAACTGAAAACGAAAACCCATGAAAACTAAAAACGCACAAATTTGAGCCTCTCCAACCAAAAACCCGGGTTTAATTCCTTCAAAAAACGAAAACCCAATAGAACCTACCAAGCTGTTCTTTCCAAAAACGATTTTTTTCAACTTTGTTTTTTACTAGTGTGGATTAAAAGTCTGTTTTAAAATGTTATGTTCTATATAAATTTACGTTTTAATTATTTCCTTACTCACCTTCTCTGTCCTTACCCTGCTTTTGCTGTATGTAACCCCAGATTCTTCACCACTGAGGTTATTTAAAAAAGCAACAATATGCCTCGTATAAAGAGACAGTGAGACCTGGCATATGCCAGCTGTGCGGTAAGTCTTGGAATCTGCGTGCAGTCGTGCACAGCGGCGTGGTTATAAGCAGCACCATCAGCAGCATTAGGACCAGCAGGTGATAATGAGGATAAAAGGCTGTTATCATTGAGCATCTTCTCAAGCTCGCTCAGTGCCGCATCTATCTCATCAGTTGCATCGTCAGTCCCATGCTCCTGCTCCTGCTGCTGATGCTCATCATCAGCAGTGGACATGGATGTATAGGCGGAAGACGTGTCGGTAGCCCAGCTGGTAGCACTAACGTCTTGGTTCAGCTCATTCTGCAGCAGCTCGATCTGCAGCTAAATACACAGACACAGGTACAGACAGTGAGTTGCAGTAGTCCAGTTACAGACCAGGTCCGCCGCCGCGAGCGACCTTCGGCCATCTGCTATTATTTAGTTCGGGCCAACTCAAGTTACTCAACTTCTTTATAACTAGTCACAGCTTTGAATATAACGCAATCTTACATTGTGTGACAGACGAACAGGCGGACGGACGGACGGACGATAGTGCATAAGCTATAACTCCCATCCTGTAGATTTGGGCTTGGTCATAAAATCGAATTCGTGAACAATATTTTTAAATAATGAGTAAAAAAGACTGACAGAAATTTGCAATGTGCAGCACGCTTGTTACAGTGACTTAACGCCAACTGAAGATTTTTATTGCCATTATCCAAAGTCACGAGTTGCAGATCTGACCAGACTGATTTTTACTAATAACATGCGAAACCGATCATTAGACCCGGCCATTCGAACTCAGATGTGCCTATTGGGTAACTTGAGTGTTGGAAATTTTGAACTCTGAATGCAGCCTTGGATCCACCGAGCCCAGTGCGGCCGCACTGAGGTGCGTGTGCGAAGGTGTGATAAGGAAAATTGGCAATAACAAAAAACTAAATAATAAATGAACGACAACTAAAACTAAAGCGAAAGACCATGAAAACTGAAATAAAGCTGAGATTATTTCTAAAACTAAACTATATGATAGATCAAAACGAACCTCAGTGTGGTTTCAGTAATGTATTATGTAATACCTATGTATCACGAGTGTGAAGACCTGTAAAGCAGCGAAGACAAGACTGTCATCGAGCGAACATCCGAGCTCCTCCGATAATATCGACCACTTGGCTTGATGGTATAGCTGGTTTATACGCACTGCGTCGTACTGATCAACATAAATACAGTATATGCATGATATCGTACAATGTACGATTTACAATAAATTCATTCATATAGCGCCGAGGCACAGGAAGCTTAGTAAATCTCAAAGATAAAAACGTTTTGAATAAAACAAACGCAAAAACGCACACAAACACACACTTGACCATTGCAACTAGCCTACATGCTGCATAGGTTTTTTCTTGTTTAATTTTTTCCAGCTTTAGTTATAGTTATTTCTTTCCTTTTTAGACTTTTTTCCTTTTTAGTTCTTCCATAACCAGCTGCTTCTGCATTTTTTTATGTTTTTTTGTGTTTTCATTTAAATTTCTCTCATTTAACTCATCTCCATCTAAAACATGTTCAGTTTGTTTCAGTTTAAGCGGTGAATTAAACTGGTAGCATGTTTTTTTTAGTTTTTTTAGCGCAAATTTCACTTCGTACACTATGTAGACAATGTAAACACTGTCAGAAATATCGTACTCGCTAGTACGCTTACTTTTTGGTTGATGTTGCAGAAGGCGTAGAATTTGTATCTGAGTTGCACGACGCTATTTTCCGTGATCCCCTGTTCCATCAGCGACCGAGACGAGTCCAACCAACTATCATACACAATACAAATTAAGTCAGAACAACAAACAACAATTTGTCACAACACATCCAACTAACATATTTCACACACAAAAAAAAACAAATAAACCACCATCGCTTAAACTTATGTGATGTGGTTCATGGGTTAAAAACAACTCAGAATATCCCATCGACAAACAATTCTAGCAGTTTTCAAATATAACTAGAAAAATACATCAGCCGTGCACCTAGAGCTTCGGTTTTTGTGCCTTTTAGTTTTTGAGTTGTGAGTAACACAGCCGACAGACAGACAGACGAACAGACAGACGGACAAGCAGAACCTGTAATGCGACCGAAGAATGGTCGCATAATAAAATCAGCTAACAGACTTTTACAATTTTCAGTTGCGAGCGAAAGATCAGCAAAGCCGTCATTATCATCACAGTGCAGCACAGTAGTGCTGACACTGTTGTAAGGGCGATGGGCGTTAATTATAGGAAATGGCGTTTGGGGGGAGGGTGGAAATCCTGAAACTCCGAAACCCCTTAACCGATTTCCATAAAACTTGGCAGCATCGACCACCCGAGCCGACAATACTGCCCCAAAACCATTTGTGCCGTTTTCGAGTGTTGACTCATTATCACGTCGCCCTTACGTAGTTTTGTAAAATGCGAAAATTTTTTTGCTCTAATCATTATTATAATTCGATTTTAATTTAAACGCCGCTTAAGAGAGTATTTTAGAATTACCGGTACATTTTATCAGGTGTCAATTACTTTAGGCCTACATACAGCAGCTGTTCTTGCGTTCTGCACGTGCACGACATTAACAGTTTCATTAGTTTTGTGTGCTTTTGATTTAAGAGTTTTTACTGTTTTATTAACTTTTTTCATGTGTAGGCCTATACCACGTGCATATACATAGAAACTGTATAATAAAACAGAACTAATACCCAGCGTTGATGCGAGCCTTCTCGGCGAGACTAACGGGTCTGTGAATGAGCTGGAACGCTTGAGATGAGGGCATGTGTGGACTGTTGGCCAGCGGCGAGTCCATGCCTCCACAAGGCAGCAGGGACATGGAGCTGAAAAACAAACTGTTGAGGGAGCCCGGTGAGAAGACGCTGCTGTATGACGGCGAGTTGGCGTTGAACGGAGAGGACATCAAAACGGACGGACTGCGCAGTGTCATCGTGCTGTACGGACTACGCGGGGTGCCGCTACTACTGCTTACCCGCAGCAGCGATTCCTGCCGAATGATAACATAGTCATCATCATCAATCGACAAATCAATTCACGCAATTCACTTTTCAGCAGATTGCAAACAGACATGCACAGCGTGACAGTAGACCTGTAAGCGACTCGTCAGCCGTTTTCTCGCTCGTAGGTAAATCTCGATCGCAAGAAATTGCAAGGTTCCGTCAGAAAATTCCAAGTCGTTGCTTTAAGTTTTGCAAAATACGACACGGAATTACTTTTTTGTCGCACCCTGTATAGACTGAGTAGTTCTTCTAAAATTTCCTAATTGATGCAGGAGATGTGATCTCCATTAAATCACGTGGAAATCGATTCCATAGTTGGCTTTCTTTAAATTTAAGTGCGTGATACCCAAGGCGGAAGTGATTGAGGTCTCCCTGAACATCGGGGATCGAAAGTTCAAACTTCAACTGCTAAAATTTACGTTTAATGCTGGAAATTTTACACGCAGATTGTCTTCGTCTATATGTTTAGCCATTTCGGCGCAATTCACTCTTCAAATGTGCGTCGCATCTAAAACGCCAAAAAATCACCAATAAACCCCTTATTCTGGGTTTTAAGACTGTTCAAGATCGCTGATTTTTGGTGTCGATCGAAAGGACCTATGGGACTTCCTATAACTGACTAATAGTAACCTTGGCCTTATCTCGCACCGTTTCTGAAATCCTGAAACTAGAGTCTAATTTGTGGTAGCCTACAGTGAAGATTTCGTGATCCTAGCTTGCGCCGTTTTGATACAGTCGCAGAGTGTGATGGACAAAGAAACAGACAGACACACACAAACAGACAGATGCCTCGACGATAGCTAAGATGCGCGAAGCATTACATGCGCCTGAAAAATTTTGTGCCGTTTTAAATTTCGCTCGCTTCGACTCGCTCGGATGTATTGTCGCTCGCTCACGGGAAAAATCTCGCTCGCTCTCGCTCGTCTTGTTTCTCAGACATGCTGCTTATTATAACAAGCACTAATGACGAGCTTTTGAACGGTGTCAACATCGATGACCTTAAATGACCTTGAACCTTAAACGACAGAGGATTTTAGTGCTTTTTGCAATTTTTGCCTGAATTGCGCCAAAATGGCTTAAGATAAACCTCGACAACCTGCTTAGGCCTATGAAATTTTTAGTAGACTCAACGACAAGCAGTGCACAGTCTGAGTCTTCGATAGGTCAAAATTGTTTATGCCGCCACGATTGAACGATTGTTCGGGAATGGGAATGAAAAGGAATGGGAATTGACTCAGTGGGAATGGGAGGGAATTGGAATGCAAAAAGCCATTTCCGGTCATCTCTAGTTCCAGCCCTTGACACGGTTGATGGACTTCAGTCCCCAAACCGGCGAAACGGTACAAGTGCTTACCCGCAAATTTCCGATTTCACTCACGTTAATCAATTGCCAAAGATGTCAAAAGTCCGAAAATAAAGAAATATTCACGAACGTTTCACGTTTTTCTAACTATTTTGCAACAAATCGTAGATGTCCACGCAATGCGATCTCCACGTCACAGATGTTTACTTCAAGCGTCTA
>Ga0056128_1010853_pt1 | contig 11317 bp, 5 predicted proteins | sample WorMetLIZISLAND2_FD_71113 | JGI IMG/M metagenome (GOLD analysis project Ga0056128, IMG submission 71113) | Marine gutless worms symbiont microbial communities from Max Planck institute for Marine Microbiology, Germany - Olavius geniculatus... ... | reverse complement strand
AAATATTATATATAAAAAACTGCAAGCAATTCATTTAATGTTGTATAAGTGCTGATGTAAAACGGCAAAAATCAAAAAGTATAAGCACGAACATTATGCATTAGCTTAGACATTTATATCAGGCTACTGAAAAACAGATTAAATGTCTAAGCTAATACATTAGTTCGTGCTTTACTTTTTGATTTTTCTGTTTTACATCAGCACTTATACAACTTTAAATGAATTGCTTGCAGTTTTTTATATATAATATTAAATAGCAGGCAAATTTGCGGCTTCCATTGAATGTTCAAAAGCTAGATGTGTTTCAGCTTCAGGTGGCTTTGCCTTCCCTTGTCACCCTGACCAGCACCTCTGTCGTTTGCATATTGCTCTATTAATACCGTTCCATTGCTTAATACCATTTATGTCATTTGTGCAATAGGTTTGTTGTTTCGATAATGTCAGGGAAATTGTCATTCCATGACTGGAAAAGTCAGTGAATTTTACTACAGAAAAGCTGTAGGAATCTCGTTGACATCATTTGTGTGATAAAGGCGGCTTGAATTGATGTTAAAGGTTGTGCATGGGACTGGGAAACCCATTGCAGAGCTACATGGCATCACCTGTCATATGGGATCATGCAGTGTTATCTTTAGCCCCAACCAGACAGACCGGTACTCGATTACCTTCCTGAGAGGGATGGAAGGCTGAGTTGACCTTGGTGTTGGTTATATGCTGAGACGGTTTACCTGTCTGCAGACATCTGAGTAGTAGACAGATCTGAGTAGTAACCACTTGACCCGACTGGGAGTCGAACCTATGACCTCTCAATTGTAAGTCCAACACACTACCGTTGCGGCACCATGCCACAACCAAGATGTTACTGTTGCACAGAGGTGGCGTCGATACCCCCGGCGAGTTTTGCACTGAATAACGAGACAATGTCGGACACGACGACACCACTGCCTGCTGATACTGATGCTGCTGCTGCTGATGATGCTGGCAATGGTGCTGAGAGTGACGATGGATGGACAGAGAGTGAACTTCCACTTCCAGCAGCTACAGCAAATCCTCCTCATTCTCTTCCTCCGCCTCTTCCCAGGATGGATTACCATCCCAACTCTCACAGGTTACTTGTACTCGTTGTTGTTGTTGTTGTAGTAGCCCACTCTTTATTTCTTCGGGATCAGGCGTTGAGGAACTCAGTGACCTCTTTGGGTCACTGCCAGAGGTTCACGAGGGTCAGATTGGTCAGGTTTGTTGGGCATTTGAAGTGACGATGTGAGGTGTCGGGTTGCAGTCAGTGCAAGTGTCGGGAACTGCTGGGTTGAGTCGGTGTTTACACAAGTTGAGCTGACCACAGTAGCCAGACTTCAACTGCACTAGTTGTACTGGTACTGGTACTGGTACTGGTACTTAGCGGCGTTGTGGATTAAAAAAGAAGGCAGAGCAGGAAGTTGCAATCTTTCGACAGACAGACACTGCAAATTTCTGACAGAATTCAGACAGACTGCTGCAAATTTCCGACAGCGGAGATAATGATTGCGTAAAATTTTAATTTTGCCCAGACTGAGTTAATTCAAGCGGTGGTTTTTTAGCTTCAAATTATGTATTTCCAGATAAAGATTTTCTGACAAGAAGAAGATTTTCTGACAGTTTTTAATAGCCCAAAATGTAGGGGGAATTATCTCCTCCCTTGTCTTTTGAACACGATGCCACTGGTGCTAATGTTAGGCCAATACTCAGTTTACCTACCGCAGAGGGATGGAAATAAAGGAGGCTGTTCCCAGCAGACTCTGGCTTACTAGTGGTTGTGGTTGTTGTAGTTGTTGTTGTTATCATTATTTGTCATTGTCTTTATTGTTTCATGTGTGCCCTTGTACCAGGTTACCATGACACTATCCTGTTAAACATTTCTTGAGAATCAATAAAAAAATGGAAACATTAGGATTATTGTTGTCCTTGCAAGTTTCTCTGGTTTTGCCCATGTTGTGTAATAGCTAGCAGCCAAGACTGTTTACACCACAGAGATGTGTGGATTGCGGATGGGTCTGCTTGTGGGATTCCAGGTTGTTTCATCACCGATCAATTCATCCTGCGGATGGTTCATCGCTGGGTCAGTTTGTCACTGGTCGATCATCACAAAAACTGTTATATCACGTAGTACGCAAAAAAATGTTGCATCAGCCAAATTCTAAACAAACAGAATGAATATCATTTTGCTCAAAATCATCCTCTTTGAAAAACATCAAACTACAAACATGATACATTTATTATAAGAAATTATCTGCGAGTCTGTTTTTTATCGTTCACAACCACGACAGATGTGCCATAGCACGCAAGAATGTCAGACGATCTGTTCGTCCATAGTTGTCAATTGCACATTTCACACGCTCTTTTAGTTGACTGTACTTTTTCTTCGGTACATGCTGACTTCCAGCAGATGCCTGAAAGAAACTGGCAGTTTGCATTTGCTGTCGCTTTCATAATGCCATCCAAACATGTCCACATGGATCGATGATTGCACAGTTGAAGAGACTGCAGATTGTTGTGCCACCCCTCACAGATATTTGTAGTAGGCTACGTGCTGTTCTCTGTCATTGAGTCGCTGTTTTCATCCATTGCACAAATGTACACGTTAGGCCTGCTTATGTCGTATGACTGCAACGAACAATACCTGTAAGAACCGCACCAGCCGCTGATTGTTTTTTTCACTTTGTGATGAATCGACTGGTGATGAAATGACCGGCCACTGCTTGCAGATCAGAATCAGCAGAACAAGGACTGACTGTTTCAATTTGCTGCATGGTGTGGGTCCTAACCAGCAACTAGCTCGCTTCTTGTTCCATCTTATCAGACCAGCATTTGTGTTGTTTCTGTTTTGCATTTCATGTCGATTTTGTTATGGTTAGCAGATTCATAGAGATGGCTGAACGTATCTGTCACGCATGCCATAAGCCAGGTCACATGGCACGATTCTGTCCAGAAAATCCGCAACAGGTAATAATAGATTTTCATAGTTAACACTTTGTATTTGCCTTACATCACCAGAAATGTAAATGTATGTTGTTCACCAAGTTCTAAACCGAAATGGCTGTTTCTGAAAATCTGTACTATGTTAAATCAAACAATAAAGAGCCTTCTGTTATCAGTGCACTTACTGCTTTTAGTGTTTAGAGAAGAATCTTACTGCATTGAAGTCTTACAGTGCATTTGTTCTATTAGGCTGTACTGCATCTCTTACTCATTTATCCTGTACATTCACCTAACTTGAAAGCTAAAACATGCAGAAAACCAATAAAAGTTGAGTGCGAATACCAGTATTTCCCATGCCAGGAGTAATGGGTGTGCCACTTTTAGGTATAGGTCAGGCGGATGGCCGAAGATTATATTAGCAGTGTGCCAGCTTAGTTTGCTAGCTATAAAACTTCTTTATTGATTGGCATCATTATCTTTGCAAAGGAGGTTTCGTGATACGTGGCATTTAGTTATTTATTTATCTGTGGGTTAGCAGGATCACACAAAAAATTGCAGGCGGATATAGCTGAAATTTTTTTTACAGAATTTTAGACCTGGTTCAACTTAGAGATGCTTAGGTCTTTCTGGTGCTCCGGATCAGCATCTGGATAGGATAAGATTGAAGGATTCTTTGTCATTGATAAGTGGAGCAAATTTTTGCCAACTATGGTGCTGCCACCTGGCAAACACAACAGAAAAATTGTGTATTATTGGCGTAGGTTTGCACTCAGTCAGCAAGGAGTTCTCCTCTAGTTATGCTACTGAACTACATTTTATCTTAAAAATGTGCTACTTTTATTTTTGAATAACTTCGTGAAACATTGGCCGAGTTTGATACGACTTGTGAATTTCACAAGGTAGTGCAGCAACAGTATTTAGATGAGGTGGGCTAAACTATAGTCATTTACGTTAAGTTTCTTCATGATGTTGCTTGCCAAAAATTTCGAAAATTGGCTAGTCTTTCACAGAAGTGGTGCGTTTTTGTGAGAAACGTGCATGAACTGTGTATGTGACTAGACTGGTGCTATGAGAGCGCCTACTGCTTCTGCGGGCAATGCATGTTACACCTGTGGTCAGACTGGACATCGGAAATCCAGTTGTCCGCAGAGAGGATCAGACCAGTACAGATCCGGTGAAAGGCCTGGCCATGGGAGATATGGTCATGAAAGGCCGGCCTATGGAACGCCTAATCATGATAGCTTTCGCAAGCCTGAAAGGCACTGGCCTGCTAAGAGTGTATGTTACATTCAGTGCATCATTTATTTTGTTTTCTGTATTATGCAGCGATTTTATAGGCTTCATTACGTACGTCCATTTGTCTGTCTGTTTATCAGCAGGCAATGGTGTCACCTACAACAGTAGGATTGTTGAAAGCGACTAATTTTCAATGTCATTAGTTGTTCTGTTTTTTGAACCTTTAAAAATTAGGCTAAAATTGTCGCAAAAACTTCTGACGGAATTACGCAGCTTCAGCTCTAGTTTATGTCGCTGTTGCATGGGTCGTGAGCATTGGTAATGATATCGGTATAAGCAGCAGCAACATAGCACTGTAGGAGTAGTTGTAGTTGTGGTTTGTATTGTTTTTGCAGCAACTGACAGTTATCATAAAACTTCAAATAAAAGCCTCTGGCTTCTATTACTACAAGTTGCTTTGATCCCCTGGGCCTAACATTACTTTACTGTATTTTCTAATGTTTCTGAAAACTGTCATCTTCTAAGTATTGCATAGTCATGCTGGCTTGTATCTGGGACCCAGCATATATCCAGGACCTGGCTTGTAACTGAGACCCGGCCTCTATTAGTACAAGTTACCTTAACCCCCAGCCTGTATCTGGGACCTAATGTTTATTCGGGACATGGCCTCTAATCAAAGTTTTACCATAATTACAATAGTGTGTGTTATTTTATTTGATGGGTTTGACTGATTGTAGTCGAACGGCATGCGACAGAGAAGCGAGCATCGTCACTGACTCTCACACTCACAATTCTGGTACTCACTACTACTCAATGATATCTTTTTAGTCCGCCCGGAAGCGATAGCTTTTGAAGCGGACTTACGTTTTACTGCAGATGTTTTTTTTATTCCAATGCGAGATCTCTGAGATGCGTCGGCCGATCGGCGTGAAATTTTGCACGATGATCAGCAGTAGGTTGAATTTTATAATGCTGGTGCAAAATTTCAGGGGGCTCTCTCCAAAACAATTTTAGGGGCCAAAAACATGCAAAATTTGGCCTGATTTTGGACGACTTCAAAGTTTGACGCCGAATATCTCGGGACGGATAAAGATATTCGAAATCGGTCAAGTATTTGATCGATCGCGATTTCTTCCGCATTAGGCGAAACAAGTCCTGTAAACTTTAGTCCAGTAACCTTGGAGATCTGAAGGTGAAATTGTACCCACCTAAAGCGTCTTTTTCAGAAGACCATATTTTGGCCCCCAGGGGGTGCTGCATCCCCAAATTTTTACACACACTAGACAATGACAAAGTCTTGATAGTGCACCCCCATGGGGACTGGGTTCCTCTTAAAATTTTTTTCAAACGGGTCCAAAATTGGCTTAAAATTCACTTAATGCACACCTGTAACTTTGGCAGTTGTCGGAGTAGCCCCACAAAACTTTGTCACATGACGTGGCGCTAGGTGGGGTTGATAACCCGAGTACAACTTTTTAGGGGGCACCACTCCCTTAAAATTTGGGAGGGCAAAAAATGTCCAAAATTTGTTGCAATTCAAGACAGCTTTTGAATTTGACCGCAAATGTCTCTGGAACCCATAGAGATATCAACCAAAGGAAAATAGCGTTATCAAGGACGATCGTTACTGCATTGACGAAAAAACGTGTTTTTCGGTCCACTAACAAATTGTTATAGGCGTGCATGTTGACCCGCCCTAAGTAGACAGTGCGTGAGTTCATGTTTTGTTGAGAAGTAGGATTATCTTTTTTCTAAGTGACATCCGCTTAATCTGACATCCGCTAAGAACTGAATCCGATTAACTTACTTTTTATCTGTAGATGAACTGAAAACCGATTGGAAAGTTTTTAATCGCTAGGGATTAAGAAATTACGCCTATTCTTTTGCATTGGAGCTCTCTGGTGTTAATCGATAATGCTCGGATTAACTTTGGTGTTAGCTGCCATTTCCGATTATCTTTCTTCTTATCTGGTAGATAATCGGAAATGTTGGTTCTTAGAAGAAAGATAACACCAAATTTTAACTTCAGTTCATGTTTCCGATTATCTTGGTACTTATTCTAAGAGAAAGTGACGACCGAAGTGATAATCCTACTTCTCAACGAAACATGAACTCGTGCATTGCATGTTTTGCATATGGTAATGCTTTTTAGTTCGAGCCACATGTCTTTGCTACTGGGGGAATTTCATCCCCCTGAATTTACTCTCAATCGGACTTAGGGCCCCAGGCGGACTCACGTTGGGCTTTGCCCCAAATTTCTAGTTTGTTTGAGTGGAACTCTTACAGATTGTATTTTGGAAGATTTTAGTAGGGTTCATAAACCTTTTTTAAATCACCCAGCTTTAAGTTTTAAAAACATAACTGTTGAAAGCAATTTGTTGAAAGCAATTCATTGATAGTTGCATTGGGTGGGTTTTAGATGGGTTTACCTGATAAAACTTTGCTAGAAATTGTTGTGATTTGTTTTATTTGTTTTTTTTATTCTTTGCAATGTAATTTCACTTGTGGTGTTTTTTGCATGATATTGACATTTAGCATTTCACAGAGATTGTGGTTCAGTTTTGTGTTGTGTGGAGTTTGCTGTGAATGACAGCTGGTATTGTTCTCATATGTTATGTGTTCTGTCTTTGAATAGACTCATATCATGAAACAGTAAATTAATAAGTTATTGCAAATTTATCAAAATACAACCTTTTTATTCTGTTGTTATCAGGGCTTGAAGTTGGGAAAAGTAAGTGCCGGTATCTTAGTTTTCCCTTCCTCCCCTACCTTTCTTTCTCTTCCCATTTTTTGCCTTTCTTTTTTTCTCCTTTCCCTTAGAAGTAGGACTGCTGAAATTCAGCTAGTAGTCTGGTAGAGAAATCGCTGTTACCCAGCAGGGTCTGGGGCGTAGCCACAGCCATAATCAAATTTTTGTGTATTTTTGCCTTAAAATATGACACCTAGTGGCATAATTTTAACTATTTTAATTAAGTGAACAAATTAAATGCATTTTAAAGAATAGTCAAATCAGAATCAAAAAAGTTGCTAAATGAACAAGCTATCGCTAATTTGGTCACTGATAGGTGCAAACATAAGCAACCAGTTGCCTAAATATCAAGAGCTACCTGTGGAGCATGCATACTGGTATGTTTTTTTTAAGAAAAGAAGTGCTGGTATGCTTTTCAAGCAGCCAAAGAAGTATCGATATGGCATACCGGTCCATACCGTTCCACTTCGAGCCCTGGTTGTTGTTGAAATTCCAGCAACCGCTGCTGCCTTCTTCGGAAGGACTGTCTGCCGGGTGTTGCTGTGGCGGACAGTAAGCAGTCATAGATGTGGCGGACAGTTATTCCGAAGAAGGCAGCAACGGTTGCCAAAACATCAACAACAATAGAATAAACAGGTTGTATTTCGATGAATTTGTATAACTGATCATGTCATGTGCTCTGGTTTGCTGTGCTTGTAGTATTGACGCTTTGGCATCTCATCTCTGCAGTCTGTGACTGATTGAATGACACTTGAAAGCCTGTTGTGACCGACAGTTTTTGATATTATGACTTTGCTATATGACGTTTGCTGAGCTTGAGTTTTCATTTTTGAAATCTTGAAGTATTTTTCACAATGTGGCTGTTGCGTTATGTATAATTTTGGCAATTTCCGTTAGGGATGTGACGAAGCCAGAAAATATTCGCATTTGTCCAATGCGAATATTAAATTTACTATTTGTCGAATAACGAGTAGAATGCAAATAGTTATTCAGTCTCAAGGAAACTTTACTACACCTGTATAAATAAATAAAGTGAAACATCCAAAGTAGTTGTTCAGTGTTCAGTCAGAAAAAAAAATCAGCATCTAAGGCAAAGTTCAGTTAAATCAATCAAGTTCCATTAAGAAAGTCAAACATCCAGAGTGTTCTGTGTTCTCTTCACTCAGTATCCTCTATCTAAAGTTTAGTTAAGTTCAGTCAAGTTGCATAAAATGAAATATTCGCATTTGACAGAAGTGCCACCAACTATTCGTCTAATATCGAATAGCTGAAAAGTGGTCAATATTCGCATGTTGTTGAATGTGAATACGAAGTTCGTCACATCTCTATTTCCGTAATTTAGTTGTTTCGCCAGTTGCAACAACGTCGAGTACTCGACCTAGGTTTTTGTGTTTTTGTTTAGGTTTTTTCTGACAAGGACGTTTGGAGAAACTAGATTTCTAGTCTAATCCGGTGACTAGATTTGTGGAAAAATGAACATATTGCATTTTTTTCAATTTTTTACTGTTCGGTTGCTGTTTTGTGTACTCAGAGCAGATGTTCTCAGTCGTACTGGCTTTTGTTTGTTGCTCGGGTTTGTTTTTGTACTGTGCACTTCCGGACAAATATAATGGCTTTTTGCAAAACAGCCGGCATAAAAAAACCAGATGATATTTTACTTTGATATACTGTTAGATACCGATATCTGCTGATGCTCTCAAGAGTCATATAGTACTCTCGCCATTACATTTTGCCATGATCTTTACAGCCTGGGAAACTTGGTCATAATTCTGTGCTTTCACTTGCTTCCAACCCCCAAACAACGTGCATTCCGACAATTGTTATTGACCCCCCTTTAACTTGGTGCTGTTTTTTGTTTGCGTTCAAAGTAGAGCTCTCAAATTAATGCATTAATGCGTTAATAAATTAATATGCATAAATAAAGAATTAACGCACATTAAACAAATTAACTTACATATGTAAATGTATGTTAATTTACTAAATTCAGTGAAGCAAAAGTATTTGGTTAAACTGTGGTTATTTAACTAACCTGTAGTTGCTGTTTCATCACGACTAAATTAATAATTAATTTGACAACAGGCTTATAGATTTTTTTTGCTAGCTATGACGGCAGTTATTGTTGATTATACATTTAAAATGTGTTTCTAACTTTTTGTATTCTACAGGCAGGCCCCCCCAAACATCGCAGGGCCCGGGGTAACTTACCCCCCTACTCTCCTCGATGGGCCTGGGTGCATTATTGACACGTTAATTAATGCGTTAAAAAAATTTATGCAGTGCGTTAATGCATTTAAAAAATTACCGATTCGACAGCTTTACTTCAAAGTTTATTTAAACAAAACTGTTTGCATCCAGTCTATTAACTGTTATGCTGCAGTATTATTATTTCAGTTCTCATGGGTATTATGCAGTATCTTGTTCTGTTTATATGACCCGTTGTGTAATATTACAGGGAATGTCGTGAAAGGAACATTTTTTTAAATTTTAAAACAATTTCCCCCTCACCATCCTTAGTTTTTAGCCCTACTACATCTGGAAGCACAGTAATTTTTATGACTTAAAATAATGTGTAGGCATTCACAGGGCCGTAGCCAGGATGTGAAAAACTAGGAGGCAGCACAGGGAGTCTGGGGGACAGTCCCCCAGCAGCCGAAAATCGAATTCAGTGCATTTTAGCCTTAAAATATAACATCTGGCGGCAATAATTTTAATCATTTTTTCATAGACGAACTTATTATTAGCAGTTTGGCAAAGCACGAAGTGTTTACTTATGCATAGGGGCTTAAAAGGGGGGCGCACGTCCTCCCCTTCTGTTCTTCGATCCGCCACTGCTTTAAGCCGCCGACTTAGCTGGATCCCAGCCGCCAGCAGCCAAAATTTTTTGATAAGCCGCCGCCGCCGCGAAAATCGCGGCTAAGCCAGGACTAACTACGAAAATGCCGATCCGAACATATAACTCAGGGCTAGCTGGCTTTAGGGATCTATTGCTAACTACAAATTAATACTTCCGGTGGTGGGTCTGGGGGCGAAGCCCCTCAGAACCTGAAAAGCTTTTAGAATTCACTTAGCTGAAACTCTTGTTTTGTGATACAATTTTGCAAGCGGCTGAGAACGAGGATGCAAGTGCATCCTCGTGCCTAAATGTAGCTACGGCCCTGATTCGGAAGATATATGGTAGTTCCAAAATTTTGTGTATATCTAACCTTGCAGCACGACCATGGCCTTGACCTCCTTTCAAGAGATGACCACCAAATGCACTGAAGCTTTTTGGAGACAAAAGTAACACTTTCACAATATCAGTTGCACCACATTTGACCAGTTTTTTTGGCTGTATTTTCTGTTACTGGGATGGAAACATGGAAAGGGTTTCAGAATCTAAGTACCGGTCATTACAGTTATACGTAGTTTATTTGAACTTACTGCATTTGCAACAACGGATGATCATTGTTAACGGAATGAGCAGATAACAACTTAAATTTGAGAAGCCCAGCTGTCGAGGGCCGACCATACTAGTTGTTACTGACCTTATAGGTCATCTAAGGTCGATGATTTTTTGTATCATCTGAAAGGGCGTATGCCACTTTCTATTAGCGATTAATAGTAACCTAGACCCTATCTCGCACCGTTTTTGGTATACGGCTACTTAATTTATGGCTTGAAACTTTCCATTGCATAGTGCGCGTTATGACCCTTCAAAGTCATTTAAAGTCGTCGATTTATATGTTATTTAAAAGCCAGTGTGTGACTTCCTATTGGTGATCAATAGCAACCTAGGCCCACCTTGCACCGTTTACCCACAGTACATCCGTGACGGGCGGACACATGGACAACAACCACAACGAAGAGCTTTTCTTAAGTTTACAGCTCAGCGGTCAGCCTAGTAATTGACGTAAATTACGCTAAAATGTGTTGTTTCACTTTATTGCATATTCATAGAGATTTGTTTTGTGAGGATAAGCGACAGCGATAATGCATATATTTACTTATTTACTGCATGCAAAAATTCTCGTGTGTAACCGCCATACGCTGAAAAGTTTGGTCAAGAACGAGAACGAGACCACTATATAAACATAAACAAAGATGTAAACATTACATTTAACATTTAATTAACAAATCTGAGAATCGGTTCATTTGTGCAGTAAAGTTCAACTGCGGATATACTGTTTGTAAAATGCTGCAATGAGTGAAATGCAGAGGCGTATTGTAGTTTATTTACAGCGAGGATCTGTCGATGCCTGTCGTGCACACTTCCCACAGTAGTACAGTAACAGTAATTTGTATCGCATTATTAACCTAGAAAAAAGTAGTATAAAGACGAAAATCACTAGTTGTGTGGAGTAAATAATTAGGTGTTACAGGGGTAATTTCTGCATTAAT
>Ga0056128_1010852_pt1 | contig 11317 bp, 6 predicted proteins | sample WorMetLIZISLAND2_FD_71113 | JGI IMG/M metagenome (GOLD analysis project Ga0056128, IMG submission 71113) | Marine gutless worms symbiont microbial communities from Max Planck institute for Marine Microbiology, Germany - Olavius geniculatus... ... | reverse complement strand
GATATAAAGTAATCAACAACCTGAGACAATACAAAGAGTGCATGTGCACAACTAGAATGTTGCTTAAACCCAAACTGTAGATTATCCGAGTTTAACATATCATCATATTTCCGCAAAACGCATATGACTTAAACAACTTTATTTTATTTAAAACCACAGTAGCAACAACAAGAACGACAATTATTTTAACAAAGTTCCATCTGAACATATAACTACACGAATACTACTAATAATTTACTTACTTTAAAAATATTGAGCATTAACTCACCGAAAGTTATTTAATAAAACTTCGTACTTATCTATGTTTACGTAGGGCAATGTTTATGTAGGAGGTTGAATAAAAGTAACTTTTATGAAGGTTTGCATTTCAATTTTGCATCAACAGATGATAAATATTAGCAGTATAAGTCTCATTCTAGAGAACGGTTACGTCATTTTGTTGCACGGAACTAAATTAACTCGCACGGGAAGAGCGTGAACTTCCTCGCTTTTTCGCCCCTTTGCCGGTTCGCCCTAGCCTAGTTATAGGCCCGTCCACAGGCTGTAGGCTAATTAGGACGAAGTTTTTGTCTAGGTTCGCCCCATTAGTCGGGTCGTGGAAAAATTATTCGTGACGTACCCATAAGTAATTCTGGACAAGCGTTTATTAAGTGTTTTGCAAAGGTAACATTTAGCTGATTGACGTTCCGGAAATGATCCCGTTTGAACCCGTGGGGAAAATAAGTTATCAGCAATTTTTGTTGTCTCTTCTGGGGTGGGCGATAATATGGGAATTTTTAGCGATTGTTGAACCGAACTGTTTCTTTCTGGGACATAGCGTCATATATGTTGCTGTAATATATCTGTTTAGGGCTGTTTTGCATAATTGCAGTGGTATGTTTTTTTATTTTTATTGAATTAAAACCGGTTACAAGGGTGGCGGCCAGCTAGAGCTTGGGGCCTGCTATAGCTATAGCTAATCAGTTGCAGGTGGATATGTGAAGGCTGTTCCACTGTTTTGCTTCCTGTCAATTTATTGTACATATTATTCACTGCTTGGTTTAGTTTTCTGTGGTTTGTTCACACAGATGAATTATTTTCGGCTGTGACGTAAAGTTGCACTATGGCATTTAAGCTGAATGCAGATATGTGTGTTAAAATACTACATATATACACAGTCGTGGTTCTAATCCAACAAATATAGGGGTGCTATGCCACCCGAAACTTTGTTAGACAGGATGGCCTTTACTGATAAATAAAAATAAAGCTTTCCACTGGCCACTGTGTTATGCACACTAAATTGGGGGGGAGGAGCTGCAGCAGCCCAGGCTCTAGAATAGAATGTCATCGCATTTACAAGCATACTGGATGATCAATCATTCAGTGATGCAAATAAATTGCATTCAATATTTTTGATGTATCCTATATTTTCAATGTCAAAAATATCAGATATATATCAATGTCATCAATGATATACACATGTCTAAAAACATTCAAAACGTCATCATTGTAACTTGACAAATGGTAGACTATTTGAAAATTTTCTGTACAAATATTCCAAACACAACTGGACATCAAATGACTGTTCAGTTTCAAACTCTTTGTTTTTGGCATGGAGGGGAACATAGTAGGGACCCCCGATTTTAGCATCTATACTCTGCAGTGATGCTATATCTCCATCATAATCGATAGCCTACTAACATTGTGTTGCATGATCAATTTTGCAATCGCCTCTCCCCTGTGGTGACTAAGTATATTTTCACTGTATTAATGCAGTTAAATTAAAACCTAATAATTTCATTAAGTCTCTACAGCTAAAACACCTTACTTACAAAAAAACAGTACCCGGCTGTCTTACAGTGCATCATGTGTGAATTCTTGTGTGTGTTGTGTTTCGCGATGTGCCATTTACCCATGCGCAGACAAAAATTAATATCTCAGAAACCAGATGAGACACCATAATGAAATTCCTGTCATTTGAAGACCTTGGATAGATAAACAAATGGTGACATTTTTAGGCAGCTGAATTTAGTAGCACAGTTTTAACCAGTGCAGCAAAAGTGCCCCACTTTTGACACTAAAATACTTTTGGCAGATTTTAACCCCATACTAGAGCAGCCATCATAGAGTTTAAAAGCACAACATTACACGTGCACATAGTACAGGGTGGTACAAAAAAACGGCACATAGTTCATGGCACCATAATTTCGCAACCGTACATCACCGAGTCATGCAGTTTTCAACAAAATGTTCTGAAAGAAATTCTTTACATGTTTCAATACAACAATTAAATATTGTTTGTTTTTGCTGCTGGCAAGTGAACTATTGAAAAACAGTATTACTTTCAATGTATTTTGGTCCATAAAAACCTTCCACTATTATTTTATGAATAGCTCCGTGAAACATTGGCCGATTTCAATAATTTTTGGCATGCAACATTAAGAAGAAACTTGACGCAAAGGCCTGTAGTTTTGACCACCTCACCTTAACGTTGTCGCTACACTACCGTGTGAAATGCAGAAGTTGCAGTTTGACCATTGACAACAATGACTTCCTATCGGGTAGCATATACGTCGGCTCAGAAATTAACTGAATAGTGACAAACGCAATTGTTATCACTCAAAAAGTCACATGTGACACATCACATAATCTTTATTTCATCATGTGCTCAAAATGTGCTCCTGCAGCACAAACGCAAGCGGTAGACGTTGACACAATTTGCCAACAGCACGTTCAGTAACTGCATGACTCAAGCAGCCCACTTGCTGTTGATGTATCATTTCAGTTTGTTGACTTAAATTTTAAAATGCAGACGAAGCAACAGATTTTCAATGATTTTGTGGTCTCAGAAATTTTCCGAGCTGACACATGCACTGCCCAGTATGAATTCATTGTTGTCAATGGTCAAACTATGATTTCTGCATTTTACAAAGTAGTGTAGAGACAACCTTATGGCAAGGTGGCCAAAACTACAGACACTTGCGTCAAGTTTCTTTATAATGTCGCATGCCAGAAATTATTAAATTCGGCGAATGTTTCACGGAGCTATTCATAACATAATAGCGGCACGTTTTCATGGACTGCTGTGTTGAGGGTTTTTGCATCGTGCAGTTGCCAGTGGCAATGACAAAGAATATTTAATTGTTGTATTCAAATACTGACTTTAGTCATGTAAAGAATTTCTTTCGGAACATTTTGCTGAAAAACCACATGACTCTATGACGTACGGTTGCAAAATTATGGTGTCATTAACTTTGTGCCGTTTTTTTGGACCACCCTGTATAGTAGACCAGCTTACCACATACTAATCCAGTGCAGCATTCTAACAACCAGCAGTATTTTAAGGCTCTTGATAGCTGGTGTCTGCCAGTTCTTGTATTGATTTTTGGCAAGGTATTATACACCCCTATAAAAATATGTGATAACAGTGCAGCAGTGCGTTGACAACTGGATAATAGTTGCTAGAATGGAAGATCTCCCTGAGCAGCTGTGGGGACTGTAAAAAAATCCTGCCAGGCACCGGGTGGGTCTACTGCTTTGATGCTTCTATCACCCTGCTCTGTTGTTAATGGGGCGCGCACCAAATTCAATTTCGGCTCTGGCTCCACCCAGACCCAGCTAGGGGAGCTCACAGTACTCCCCCAGATCTCTTTGCTACCACTACCAGCTACCAGTGCTCAAAGAGATGGTCCTACTTCTAAGGGAAGAGAAGAGAGGGAAAGGAGAGAGAAAAGGATTAAGAGGGAATTGAAGCGATGGGAAGGAGGGATAGGAAAAAGGGGAGGAAAAGGGATAGAAGTGAGGGGAAGGTTATTCCACTACTCTCTTTTGGCTGAAGCCTAGATCTGCCAGTGGGCGGCAATCTTTGAGTCCTCACCGGGTGGCCAACGGGCTTGCTATGCCACTGGAGCACGCCGCACATTGTAGAAATTTATATTGTGAAAGTCAAGAAATGTGGACCACCGTAACCAGCAGAATTAGACCTAGGCCAGAATAAATTGCAGTGGTATGTGACACATAAAGGCATGCAAAATTGGGAGGGTACTTCAGATTAAATGGGTCTATATTCAATCGATCACAGCTGATTAGGACTGCTAAAAATTCTGCTTCATAGCAATGCTATCACAGTGTCCATGCCAAAGCGTATGAATGTACGTCTGTCCTCCTTTGTGACCCTACACATCACAGTATTTCTTGCTGCCCGTGTTCTGTTCATCCACATTGAGTTTACGTCACATAATTATGCACGTCGATTAACGGCCGTCGCATGCAGCCATTTTTCAGTCTTTTAGGCTTTAGGCTGTTGTAATAAATGAATATTGTGCATATCATAGTTCACAATTAATATTGTGTACATCATAACTTTTAAAATTAATTTATGTGTGAACACTGACGGTTGCATTTCTGTTTGCTACTAAATGATTTTTCTTTCATAAAACGAACGTCTTGATTATACTGTATTTGACACGAGCAGTGGTGCTTGGTCCATGCCGTGACGCCGACTGTTACACTCCCTCCCCAATAGCGCACAGCGGCCTCGCACACCGCCTCGCTAATTACCCCGATCCTCACAGGAATTCCTCGCACGCTCTCTCGCACTATACCCACCTGGCACCTTGCGCCTCGCACTTGCCACCCAAGGAACCATCCAGGGTGTTCTTAAATGAGTGATGTAATACCACCCAAGATGTCGTACAATCCACTTCAGAAGTTCAGACCGTACACATGCATGGAAATTAGACCTAACCGCCGAATCATGGCTTCATTGGATAGGCCATGCAAAAGCAGTTCTGTACGCCGTAGGAGAATATACTTCCAGCCAATCACCTGCTAGTAGTATTGCTAGCGGGCTATATAATAGCATGGCTATCAGGCTATATGGGGCTAACATAAATAGTGTCATTGAAGCAGGTTTGCCGAGAGCCCTGCACAGTCTTTTGGTAGCGTACGCACCTGCTGCACGAAAGGCTCGGGTTCGAGTCCTCGTGCGTGCAAACTTTTTGCAATTTTTTTCTCTTCGCTGTTGTAATTAACGTCTTTTTCGCTATAATGTATTCGTATAATGCAGCTTATCCAGTTTTTAAGAAATTTAGGTGAATGGTGTTTGTTAATTGATGTGTAATTGTAGGATATTAGTGTCCACAGTTAATTCATGAAATACGATTGTGTGGCGTGATTGGTAGGAAGGATCTTTTGCTGATGGTGTACTAAACTGCTTTTGGCCATGCAGGCTCGCATGGTCAGTATCATTTTCTGCACCACGTTAGCCTGGTAGCCAATCAAAAAATCTATCACCTGGCAGGCATTTAGGCAGTCGATTGATCACCAGATATGGCAAGCATTATCTTGAAATATTTTCTGTACTGCACTCTAAGCCAGTCTGTATGTTTTGTTTGCACTGATTATTCGCTAAATAACTTCTTGTTTTCCTTGCATTCTTTGTGTATTTGGTTGTATTGCTAGGTGTAAGTAGTATGGAGGCGAAGACGCAAGCTGATAATGATTATGATATCACTGAGTGTTCACGTCATGGTATGTTTGGTTATTTTTTGCAGTTTGACATATCCTGTAGTTTTAGCTGCTTGCTACATTGACTCCTTAACTGTAAGTCTTGTCTGTGTCCTTTCATCTGTATGTAGTGTAGACAAGAAATTTGAGCTAATGCTCACAAGACGCGTGAAAGTCTATAGGAGTTCCGGTTCAGTAGTTCAGCTGAAAATTGGGGTGTTCACATTAAGTTAATATACAAATACCAAATTCTCTATCTGGATCGCATAACGATAGTTCCATGGCACCACCTGGTGAATGATATAGACTTGTGTCACTGCCCGAAATTGCCCAAAAAATCTATAAAACCACCTATTTTGGCATTCAAGGTCATTCAAAGTCATTGAATTTGGCGCCAATCGAGAGCTAGTATACGACGTCCTATTAGTGATTAATAGTAACCTAGGCCCTATCTTGCACCGTTACTGAGATACAGCGACTTATTGGCCAAAAATCGCAAATTTTGCTCACCTCCTCTCATTTAGCGTCCTCGTTCGGGGTGACCCCCTTCAAATTTATGGAAAAGCTTTACGGTTTCTGAAACTAGAGTCTTCCAGGCAGCCGAGGTGAAGATTTGGTAATCCTAGCTTAGACTGTTTTTGATTGTTCCACCTGTGTGACAGATGGACGGACAGACAGACAGATGGACAGACAGAATTGCGATCACTAAGACTCGCTGAAAGCCGTAGCTGCTTTTGCACGTAAAAATTGTTATGACCAGCCAGCAGTATGAATGCATTGGACTGATAGTGCACATAGACTGCCAACATCAACCAAGTTGAGCATCTCACAATGATGCCGAGTTCTTGAAATGAGGCATAAACCAAGCATAACCCCTGATTTGAGGATTAAGGTACTGAAAGTTAATCCAGGATCATTGAAAAGTTAAACCAGGTTTAACCCATTTTTGCTCAAATTATTTTGTAATTTACCATCAAAATGAATGTTCCATTTTTGGAACTGTGGGAAAATATGGGTTAAACCAGGGGCAAACCACATGCAAGCACAATGGCTTTTCACTTCGACCATTTCAGTGACAATTCATTAATCTGTTCGGCTGCCTATTTATGTTAACAGCAAATTTAACATTGCAGCATATGTTCCGATCAAGTTGATAATGAAACATTAAACATTTTGTTTAAGATCGTTATTTTAAAGGGGAAATGAACTTTGAAAACAACATGGACAAAAATTAAAGTATATAATTAATTAAATTAAGTGGCCCCGATAAAAGATTTTATCTAAGCGGGGTAACCAGAGATGCTGAAACACAAAAAGTCACTGAGATTTACCCTCGAGGTAACCCTTTGATCGCAGGTTAGCCTTTGTTTGAAACACTGGGCTTCAGTAACACTTTTTTTGAGGAAGTGCAATGTGATTTGTAGTTTAAACTGTTGAGGTAGGTAATAGGTCGATGCCTCGATGACCATTCTACAGAGTTGATGCGTTGATGCAAATCTGTGCTGAGGACTGGAGTGGAACTCCTTAACTCCTCAAATTCGTCAACGTCAAACCTTGGCTACATTCAGATGTCACTTAAAGACCAACTACTTTCAGTCAGCCTTTTCTGCCACCTAGCGTCCATCATCCTATGCGACTGATTCTTTCTGAGACTTTGGCGCTTTATAAATCATTTACTTACTTACTTTTTTACAAAGGAAGCTTGCTTGTGTCTTATTGCTTGAGCATGTTGTCTGAATGTCTGACACATTTAACAGAAACTAGTTTGTATGTTGTGCAGATACAGCTGAAAGTTGTTTTGGAGTGAAGATTAAAGCTGACAGTGATTCTATGATAATCCATCCACATGAAGGTATGCCAACTATGGGTATGCTGCTTGCTATTTCTTCATTTGTTGACTGGCTTTTGTGATTTCCTGGCATAATAGTAAGGATGTGTGTTTTTACAATAAAGAGATTATGCAGTGTGTCCCAATAAAAATTACCCCTTCGCCTTAGAATGTCATCAATACAGTTATTGAAGTTGTTTCAAACTGCGTCTAATAGGAAGTTGTACACTGGCTCTCGATTGGCGCCGAATTTGTACACTACGTTAAACTAAAATCACCACAGCCTGGAATCGGAAAAGAATTCACTAAAACCCCATATTTTTGGGGGGGGTTTGAACATACACTATAAAATGGTCCAATATGAAATTGGTGATTAGTAACTCAGTTTTCACAACACATCACTCATGTTACTGTGCATTTCAGTTGAGATGCTGTAATTTGCACCAGTGAGGGAAAAATTTTTTCAATTCGAAGGGGGTCACCCGAACGAGGGCGCTAAATTTGCGATTTTTGGCCAATAAGTTGCTGTATCTCAGTAACGGTGCAAGAGATAAGGCCTAGGTTACTATTAATCACTAATAGGAAGTCGTACACTGGCTCTCGATTGGCGCTGAATTCAATGACCTTGAATGACCTTGAACGCCAAAATAGGGCGTTTTATGGACTTTTTTGGCGATTTCGAGCTGCAACACAAGTCTATATCATTCACAAAGTGGTGCCACAGAACTATCGTTATGCGATCCAGATAGAGAATTTGGCACTTGTATATTAGCTTCGCGTGAACACTTCAATTTCTTCAATTTTTAGCTAAACTACTAAACCGGAACTGCTATAGGCTTTCACGCATCTTGTGAGCATTAGCTCAAATTTCTTGTAGTATCTACGTAGAACAAACTGCCTTGCTGAACGTTCGTGTCTTGTTCTTCTGTTTGTGTAAGATTTACATACTTATCATTTTCAAAATATCGATATCATTATCGCAATATTTTCAAAATATCGTATCGATATCGTATCAGAATTGAAATCTTGATATCGAATCATCACTAGTTTGCCTGTGTTTAATCTTTCACTGTTTGTATGTTGGAAGTAGGTGTAAAAGTTTGTAATTTACTGTGCATAAGTTGAGCTTAGTGGTAAGGGTAAAGGTGCCATACTCCTTCTGGGGCGTAGGCGGGTTGCTCATTTCCCTTTCTGTGGCTCATGGGCCATAAAACGTGGCACTTTACCTTTGTCCACATCTTCGCCAATTAATGACCGATTTTCAAAATTCTTTCACTGGCACACTCTGTGGACAATTTGCAATAACGTGACTGTTACATATTCCACCACACCATAAATGTGTTTCTACACTACCTTGTGAAACATAAATGTAAGTAAAAACTAATGACATTAACAAAAATTTAGATAAATAAAAAAACACTTCAGACCAACATTGTAGTGAATGATCCGTATGACACTAGACTGTGTTTTACTCACACAGTCTAGTGTCATATGAATCATTTACTTCAATGTTGATTTGAAGTGTTTTTATTTCATTGTTACCCAAATGTTAGTTTGTTATTATTGTTATGCATTTATACTTCATTCATCTCACAAAACTAGAAAACTACGTTCAATATCGAAAATTTCATGTGCAGGTTGTCCTGGTTTATCTGCAGTGATTTCAGCCCAATTCGCTTTTGAAATGTGCATCGCAGCCCAAAAGCGCCAAAAATCCATGAAAACCTTCATTTTGGCATTCAAGGTCATCTAAAATCATTGATTTCTGTGCCAATCAAAAGCCAATGTATGACTTTCTATTAGTGATTAATAGTAACTTAGGCCCTATCTCTCACCGTTTCTGAGATACAGCGACTTACTGGCTAAAAATTGCGAAATTTTTTTAACCCCTTTCATTTAGCACCCTCCCTCAGAGTGACCCCTTTCGAATTTCTGGAAAAGCTTTATGGATCCTGAAACTAGAGTCTCCTCAGGCAGCCAATGGTGAAGATTTGATGATCCTAACTTGCACAATTTTTGACTGATCCATTCGTGTGATGGACAGACGGACGGACGGACAGAATTGCGATGGCTAAGATGCGCTATAGCAGTTCCTGCTGTCGCGCGTAAAAGGAAGTCCAAATGTGATGTTTAGTTTGAATGTGTAAAAGTTTATTGTGTATATACAGCAGGAATGACTTTTGGGGTGAAGATTGAAGCGGTTAGTAATGATGTCGCTGAGCATCCACGTGATGACAAGCCAAGGCCATATGTGTGTACAGTGTGTGACAAACGGTTTAAAAGGAAAAAACATTTGAAACGTCACAAACAAATACATACTGGAGACACACCGTTTTCATGTACTGAGTGTGAGAAACGTTTTGCTACTCAGCAGTACTTGAGGAAGCACATAAATGCTCACAGCTGTAAACACAAGTGCACTGAATGTGGAAAGTGTTTCAGTACAGAGAAATACTTAACAGCACACAGGCGAAGTCATTCTGCGGAGAAACCCTTTGAATGTACTGTTTGTGGCAAACAATTTTTAAAGTCATCTGACCTTGGTAAACACAGCAGAGTTCACAGTGGAGAGAAACCGTTCAAATGTTTCACGTGCGACAAGGAATTTAGTCTGCCTTGTCATCTAAGGACTCACATGAGAGTCCACATGGGAGACAAACCATACAAGTGTTCACTGTGTGACAAAAGTTTCAGCGACTCCAGCAACTTGCAGAGACACAAACGTTGTGTACACAGCAATAGTAGACATTACATCTGCCAGTACTGCGGGAAGGGGTTTAAAGGTGGCCAGGAACTGAAGCGCCATGTTTATACCCACACTGGTGCAAAGCCGTACTCATGCGAACACTGTTCAGACTTTTTTACAAGGCTTGAACAACTCAGAGCACATCTGCTGAAGTCACACAATACAGGTACTTGGTTCACATGGATATTGGTGTTCCTAATGCTATACTACCAGACATTTCTGGTAAATTTTATCAATTTTGTCTATTTGTTAAAAGCCAAGAAGTACTGTTATGTCCTGCCATGCGATGACGTCACGCTGACACAGAAACTACACAGTGAAAACAGTTTGTGAAACCCTTCACAGAGCTATGGAACATCACTCGCTGTATGGGATCATACACCTGCCACAGGTGAACATGCCCCACCTTAACCCCAGCCAGGCAGTAAACAGTAAACCTACCCTGAAGGGATGTAAGGCTGAGTTGACGTTGGTGTTGGTTATATATTGAGATGGTTTACTGTCACGTCCTTGGCAGAGGTGACCTGTGCGAGCTCACGAACACACTAGCGACTAACTTGGTAAAACAATAAACTCAAGACTGGGAGTTAAGTAATCCACAAATCTTTCTCTTTATATAAAAACACGACGTGCAAATACAATGAATAATAAACTAGAAACAAACAAAAATTAATAATAAAGCAGATTGAAAGTTTAAATAGTAGAAGTTCGACTTTTTATATAATAATAAAGAAAAATAGCTAAAATATTATCAGGAAATAATACGGGGAAAATTACAAAAGAAGTCAATAATCAAACATAAAACACAGCACAATCTTTACAGTCTTAACTATACTGTTCAGTGAACCTTAGATCATCATCATCATCAGTTTATTTTGGAAACACAAAACAGGACAATGTCAGAAAATACAAAACAGAACAGCTAAATTATTTGCTGATGATCTAAAGTTGTATCTGCGTGTTACTAATAAGTGTGATTTATTTAGACTGCATTCAGCGTTGAGTGCTCTAGAGGACTGGGAGAGACTGTGGCAATTAAGCATTTCTCCAAAAAAGTGCTGCATGCTTTGTGCAAGAAGGTCTTGGATGATAGTACTTTGCAGTTCAGTATAGATGGCAGTATATTGCCAGTAGTGAATTCCTGTGTGGATCTTGGTATTACTGTGTCCAACGATATGTCTCCCCGTTTACACATAAATAATATGGTTGCTAAAGCCCATAAGCGGGCAAATGCCATTCACCGTTGTTTTATTTCT
>Ga0056128_1010851_pt1 | contig 11317 bp, 9 predicted proteins | sample WorMetLIZISLAND2_FD_71113 | JGI IMG/M metagenome (GOLD analysis project Ga0056128, IMG submission 71113) | Marine gutless worms symbiont microbial communities from Max Planck institute for Marine Microbiology, Germany - Olavius geniculatus... ... | reverse complement strand
CTCCCAAATTTTAAGGGGGCGGTGCCCCCTAAAAGTTGTACCCACGTTATCACCCCCATCTAGCAGCACGTCACGTGGCAAAGTCTCATGAAGCTACTCCCTTTGGCTCCAAAGATCCTTTGTCTAATATGCTACATTTTAAGCCAATTTTTGACTCCCCTTTGAAAAAAGTTGTAAGGGGGCCGCCGTCCCCGATGCGGGGGTGCGCTAGTAAGATTTGGTCATTCTCTTGCATGTGTAAAAATTGGGGGGCACAGCACCCCCTAGGGGCCGAAATATGGTCTTCCGAAAAATGTGCCTTAGGGGGGTACGATTTCACATCTAAATCTCCGAGGTCACTGGACTAAACTTCGCCGTATTTGTTTCGCGTAATGCAGGACCAATCGCCATACACGGAATGACTATCCGATTTTGAATATCTTTATCTGTTTCGGAGATATTCGTCGCCGAACTTGAAGTCGTCCGAAATCGGGCCAAATTTTGCATGTTTTTGGCCCCTAAAATTTTTTTGGACCGGCATTATAAAATAGGGCCTAGTACTGACCATCGTGCAAAATTTCACACCGGTCGGCCCACACATCTCGGAGATCTCGCGAGTGGAGAAAAAATAAACATCTGCAGTAAAACATAAGTTCTTCCGTTTTCGGGCAGACTAAAAATAGGGGGAAGCAAAAATAGTGGAAGAAGTTTTGTCAGGGGAGAAAATGAAAAAAAATAGGGGGGAAGTAAAAAATAGGGTGGAAGTTTTGTCAAGAATGTAGTTTGCCCAGTGAAAAATAAGGGGGAAGTTCGGATCTCAACCTTATCAAAACTCCCCCCTCCTATTTTTCACTGGGCGCAACCTGCGCCTACCAGGTATAAAAATAGAAGCCACTGGTCTAGGAATTGTCTGAACAGAGAAGAGGAAATTTTGGTGGCCCGTGGCGGTAACTTTTAGTATGTGCTAATTCAGATAATGAATGCAGTGACTGCAGTTGCTTAAAGGCTTTTGCTTTAGTTGCTGTTTTTTGCAGTTGAGTAACATAATAATATATAAATTTAGTGAAAAAAAGTAGAACAGTGTAAGTGATGCAAGCCGTGTGTCTGAATGCAGAGGATTTCAAAGCGTACTTTGAACAGTTTGGTGCCATTGACGACTGCACAATCAAGACTGACCCTAATACCGGCCGATCTCGTGGCTTCGGCTTTATTCTGTTTAATGATGCATCTTCCGTCGATAAGGTAGTTCAGTAGGGCTATGAAACGTTGTCTTTTCTTTTGGCTATTTACAGATTACAGTACGGTGTGCAACGCAACGTCATGCGAAAACGTTAGCATGTGCTCATATGCTGGTTGTCGTACAACAACATTTTGTTTTGACATCTGGAACGAGACTGAAAATCAATGAATAACTGAACTGAAACATGAGCATGAGATCTAAAACAGATGGGATATGATAGTCGCTTTTGTCAGTAGACCGCTTTAGTTACAGTGTATACAGGGTGGGCCAAAAAAAACTTGCCTCTTTGCTTTTGTCCATATCTTCGCCAATTATTGACCGATTTTCAAAATTCTGTCACTTGCACACTCTGCAGACAATTTGCGATAATGCGATTATTATAGATCCCACCACACCGTAAATGCATCTCTACACTACCTTGTGAAATATCAATGAAATATGCATACAAAACGATAATAACAAACATTTTAGTAAAATTGAAAAAAAATCACTTTAGACCAACATTGCCGTGAATGGTCTGTATGACACTGGACTGTGGGGGTATAACATAGTCTAGTGTCACACGAATCATTGATCGCAATGTTTGTCTGAAGCATTTTTTTTCATTTGCTTAAATTTTTGTTATTAATTTCATTAGTTTTTGCTTACATTTATATTTCACAAAGTAGTGTGTTTTTTATGCCTAACAGTGTAGAAACGCATTTACCGTGTGGTGGGGTCTGTTATAATCACATTATTGCAAATTGTCTGCAGAGTGTGCCAGTGAAAAAATTTTGACAGTTGATCAATAATTGGCAAAGATATGGAGAAAACTAAAGTTGCACATTTTTTATGGCCCACGGTGTATAGTGAGTTTTACATATGTTTGAGTTCGGTTGTTGAGGTAGTTGATTTACTGAATGGATTGGGTGTGACCAGTGTATTTTCATTGAAAGACATATTGCTGTGGTTATAAAGATTGTAGCTTCAGCTTGCTTTTTCATATTAAGCAGTTACGTATTTCACTCTTCAAGTTGCTGTAAATCTTATGGATGGATTGGATATAGTAACATTTCGTTGTTAATAAAATGGGCAGTTGTGACACATCAGTAATAACACTGCATATACACATTTTCGTAATATTTAATGTACCATACCGTTAGATGACAGTTTTACACAGTTTTCCGTTCATTATGCTTGACAGGTACTGGCTTCCAGTCCACATCTGTTGTCTGGTAAAAACATTGACCCCAAACGTGCCAAACCACGCGGACCAGAGCCAGTGAAAAAGGTCTTTGTTGGTGGTCTCGATCCTAATACTACAGAGGCCGAAATACGCGAATACTTTGGACAGTATGGAACAGTAAGTTGCTAAGTTGAGAAATATACGTGCGTTACTACATTGTGTGTGTTTCTTTGATCTATTTCCGTATGCAAAGTATGCTTTCATCTTCTGTTTTGTTAGTTTGCTGGAAAGTTGACTATTAATTATTTCCGAAGAAGTTGAAATTTCACTGATTGTTGAATGTGTGTTAGCTTCGATGTAAACAGGTTATAGCACATAAGCTATAGTATGTGATGTTGGCTAGATATAATTTCGTGAAATGACAACTTATCAGTTTATTTGTAGGTTTTGTATATATCAGTCACTCACCGTTTGGGTGTGTGTGTGTGTTAGATCGAAGAGTTGACGTTGCCAATGGACAAGATGAGTGGTGTTAGAAAACCATTTGCATTCGTTGGTTTTGACACAGAGCAGGCTGTGGAACAGCTAACTGCTGTATCGAAACACACAGTCGGTGGCAAGATGGTACGTCAAGTCTCATTTATTAATAGCTAGTATATATCTAGTCATTGTGCATGCAGACAAAATGTATCGTATTTTATCCTTAATTACTTACTGCCAGTGTTGCCAGGTTGAATGCTACATAAAGTGTTTCGTTCACTTGTCCGATTAACACTTGCTACGAAAAGTAATTCATGTGCAAACTAATTGAAGCAAGTGGTTAATTTTAAATTTAAAAAGTGCGGATCTAAAACTGACTGTCATGTCACGGCATCTGTCTGTATGCCGCTGTTTAACATTTTGTTATTTTGATTACCAGTATGTAGTCGTCATTGTCAAATATGCTGTGTTGATCGGCAGTTTTATGTTAAATCCATGGACTTTGCTTTAATGTAACGTTGGCCTTAACACTGGTCAGTAACTGGCATGATATTTGCTCTGACTGTAAATACGATGTAAAGGCTCTTCCCAGCGTACTGTTAAAGTCCAGCTAAACGGAAAGTGAAACCAAACGTAAGTGCGAAATCCCGGAGTGGTCATGCAATGGTGACTGGCTGTCGATTGACGCATTCTGTGTGACATTTGAATTGTTTGTCCAGCGACGGACTGAACCAGCGTTGGGAAGCAGGCCGACCCGACACATTCTCGTCGGGCCTGCATTGTGTGAGTTGAGTGCCAGCTGGAATTGAATTGAGGATGCTTATTGGCCGCCATTCGCAGCCGGGCATAAAGGTTTTGCTCGCCACTTTGTCTCGTAAACTGGAGTGCAAACGAACGAGCAACGCCGAATAAGACGGCGTTTTGTGTTTATTTTGTTTTCCGCGACAGATTAACTATGTAACTATATTATTCTGTTGTTGCAGTTACAGTGAAACGAATGTAAATCAGTAACATGATCGTGTTAATTATTTCTAAGCATTAAATAGTCATTTAATGCTGAATTTATGTGTTCTTTATGTTTTATATTTGTTGATATATTCTGTCATTGCAGTTTTGGTGAAACTGGTGTAAAACAGTAACGAGAAGAAGTTAATTTATGTCTTGTGCTATGTAATCTTGTAACTGGTTGTACATTTCAGTAATGAAGATTCTTGTTGGATACATTGCAGTAACTGAAAACCTGCTACGTTGTCTTTGATAGTAGTGTATTGACAATTTGACATGAAAATGCAGACCAAAGAATTTTTAGTGTCCGTACTGTTATCAGTTGTATCATAAATTATTTTCCAGTCATTGCATTAGATGGTTTTTTGTAAGTTCGAAAAAGATAACTTCTTCAGTTGCTGTGATTTGTTGAAAGTATAACATTATTTTGTTTTGGTTAGTCATAGCACTTTCAGTAAAAAACAGTTATAGTTAAAAAAATGAAATTTCCCGTTGATGGTGCAGTATTTGAATGCCAGTTTTGCAGCAGTGAATTATATCCAAAAATGCATGTTTTTGCTGTTTTTGCATATACTGCACTAATGCTGTACTGCAAATGCAATTTAATGTGTCTTGGTTTTTGTAGTTTTGTCATAGCTGCTTTTGCGATTTGGAATATCTTTCCTCAGCATATTCTTACCACTGCTACTGTAGGTTGATTTTTTTGCTATTTTGAAGTAGTTTTCCCTAAGCTAGCTATTAGTGTCCCACTGCAGCTTCAGTTTGCAGGTTACTTGCAGACATTGTCCAATTTGTTTATTTATTTTAGTCGGATCTTTTTCCATCGTGTGAGTGAGTGAGTGAGTGATATTTGCTGTTGCAGGTGGAGGTAAAGAAGGCCGTGCCTAAGCCTGAAATGGGAGCCGGAGGTCGCGGCGGGGGGTTCGGTGGTCGCGGAGGTCGCGGTGACTTCGGAGGACCTCGTGGCCGTGGAATGAGAGGCGCCGGTCGTGGAGGACGATTCGCAGGTAGCCTAGTTAACTATTCAATGCAATTATTAGTCATTTAACAGACATTTGACCATCAAAAGCAGAAAAATTATAAGTTGAATTTTTGTAGGTAATCTGTCACCAGCTTTTATGGCTTCTATTCTCTATGTGCATCGTGCAGTCATTAATGGTTTGTAGCACCACAATCAGTTGTTAAAATTTGTATGTTTTTGTTATTATTGTTGTTTTTGCAGTGATGTTTTTGTCAGTGTTCTTCATGTTTTGACTGTTCGTGAATCCATTGTTGCCATTAATGGAAGCTTACCCGGTAATCTATGCAACTGATGTTATTAGCGGTGATCAGTATTTGGTGGCTGGTAGTGACAAACTGTTAATGGAGTTCAGCATCAGCATAAACTTTCGACTTTGAGCGCAAATATCTCTGAACTGCATAGGGATATCGACAAGCGGTAAACGGCGTTATCAAATACATTTAATTCCGCGTTGAATAAAAAAAATTGTGTGAACTTCAGTCCACTAACATCAGAGATTACGCGGCTAATGTTTACCACCAAAATCAAATTTTTCGGAAGGCCATATTTCGCCGCTAGGGGGTGCTGCGCCCCCAAATTTTTACAGGCACTAGAGAATGACCAATTTTTAGTAGCGCAGTCCCCACCACAAAGTTATAAGCGCTCACGTTGACCTACCCTAAGTCGACAATGCACGTTTGGCGTATGCCCATGCATTTGAGTTTGGACCACGTGACTTTGATGCCGGGGAAATTCTTCCCCCCTTTTTTCCCTCCCCCTAATTTCCCCCAATTGGACTTAGGGCACCGGGCGGACTCACGTTGGGCTTTGCCCTAAATTTCTAGTTCTTTTTATTATTATTTTATTTAAACCTAATTTATTCTTATTATAACTTACCCGTTGTGCTTATTATGTCAACTCACCTAGCTAGAGTTAACAGGGTCTTTCTGTTAACATGGGGTCAATGCGAGTGATAATAACGTTTTTCATTCTTTTTATTCTAAGCAACACATGACAACATTGACATCATCGGAGCCCCGTCTACGGTGGTCACCATTGTTACCGAACGTCACTGCTTCGGTACTTGTTGACTCGCCAACAGATCGACAACTCAACTGACTGACTGACGAGCAACTCACTCTGCATCACCGCGGAGCTGTATCCGCTCACAAATGATTAGCTTAAAGCCACCTGCTACATGTGCGCAACGACGAAGTCAGAAGGTTAACCAAGCAACCCCATCTCTCAGCCATAGTCCAGTCAAGTCGCCTGTCCCTGTTCGGACACATTGCACGAATGCCTGATGATCAGATGCAAAACAGATCTTAACAGCTTCCCCAGCAGGAAACTGGAGGAGACCACTGGGACGTCCTCGTACTACATGGATGAAAACAATTCAGCAGGATCTGAAATCCAGTGACCTCATTATGGACGACGCAGTTGACTTGGCTCAGAACCGTCCACTCTGGAGATTGATGTCTACGTTCGGCGCTATGCACTCTTAGTGGTGCTTGCCAGAAATGATGATGATGATGATGCTACAATTGGTAACTAGCAGTTTGTACATTTGTACTTGTTACCGTGTGCCAGGCGGTGGCATGGGTGGTTACAACCAGGGAGGTATGTGGGATCAGTCAGGAGGCTATGGCGGTAGCTACGGTGGTGGTCCAGGATATGGTGGATATGGTGGTCCACAGGGAGGCTATGGTGGTGGCGGCGGCGGCGGCTATGATTACAGTGGCTATGGACAGCAGGCTGGTGGATATGGACAGGGCGGCTATGGACAGGCCAATCCGTACGGACAGCAGTATAGCGGTATGTTATATTATGCTGTAGTATTGTATTGCGACTTCTTAGCTCTGACTCGGGGTGTGTGTGCAAAACTTGGAAATATCTGGTATTTGACAACTGTCAGAAATGAGAAAAGCCCAGCTAACGCAAAGGGGAACGCGCAACAGCGATGCATGTGTGAAGGCCCGGTGCGAATGAAATCTGAGCTCACAACAACGTTTCATTTAGACTCGATGGCGGATGACGCCTAGCGCCATATCCAGTGCATGAATTTCAGTATTGGCTGAAAATCACAAATTTTTCTTACTTCCCTGCCATTTAGTGCCCTCTATCGGGGTGGCCCCTTTTGAATTTGTGGGTAAGCTTTACGGATCATGAAACTAGAGTCTTCCAGGCAGCCAACGGTAAAGAATTGGTGGTCCTAGCTTGCACCATTTTGGACTGATCCATTTGAGTGACAGACAGAGTGACAGAATTGCGATGGCTAAGATGCGCTACAGCAGTAGCTGCTGTCGCGCGTAAAAATTACGGGAATTATCATGGAAAGAATATAGTTATGCATGACTGACATGTGTGATTGTAACTAGAGCTGTCAAATTAACATATTAATTAACACATTAAGGCATTAATAAATTCACGTGCATTAAAAAAATTAACACACATCAAAATAATTAATGCCCATACGTAAATTTATGTTAATTTGCTAAATTCTGTGAAAAAAAGTTCCAATATTCCGTTAAACTGCAGTTATTTGTCAATCGAATGCATTCAAGTAACTAAACTGTAGTTGCTGTTCTATCACTAGGTACTGTAAATAAGTAATTATTTTGACGACAAGCTAATAGATTTCTATGCCAGCTATGATGGCAGTTATTGTTCATTATACGTTTAAAATGTGTTTTCAACTGTTTATATTCTACAGGCTTGACCCCCCAAACGTTGCAGGACCCGGGGTTACTTACCCCTATACTCTCACTCTTGACGGGCCTGGGTGCATTAATAACGCATTAATTAATGTGTAAAAAAATTAACGCAGTGCGTTAATGCATTTAAAAAATTAACGCTTCGACAGCTGTAATTGTAACATAAGTTTTCATGTTGTGTTCTTCTGTTGAATGTCGTTGGTATCATAGCTGTTTTTAATTCTTAGTAGAGGCGACAGTTTTGTTTTAGCAGGAAACAAACAGTGATGAGCTGTATTGAGCGGATGGCTGAAATTTGTAGAAAAAAAATGTTTGAAATGTTTGTATTGAAAACATGCTAAAATGATCAGTGCTATTCTTGTTAGCTGTAGTGTGTATGTGTGCCAATTTGTGAACTCGCACACATGTATAGAATTAGAGAAAGCTGTTTCTTTTTGTTTATTCAGGGTATGATTACTCCGGCGGCTGGTACGGATCACAACAAGGTTGGTCGTTGTGAAATGTTTCTGGAGCTCATTTGCTTGGCTTCATTTGTCTGCTGGATTTTTCACAAACCTGCAGTAATTTTGATAAACATTATGTGGAAACGTTGGTTATATGCGAATAAGCAACTGGTTAGCTTGAACTGGTATCTGGGTTTTGGTATTCAGAGTTAGTAAGATCTCGATCATTATACAGAATCCTTGGGCTGACCTTTGGGAAATAAGGTGTGGATATACAGTAAGTGACATTTGCAGTGCATCTCAGCAAGTTATGATTGGAAGCAGTTCATTTCTGGACATTTCATAGTTCCTGAATCTTGGTGTGTGTAATACGTGTGCATTGTGCAATGTGCGTAGAGCAGTGTTTTGTTTTGTGTATTTCCCAGTGGCAGCATCATTATTTATGGAGATTTTAATGTTTTTGGTTGTTGTTGTTGTTGTTGTGGTTGTAATAATGCACCAACTCCTCTTTTCTCTTTTGCTTTTGGTCGGGCCTATAGCCAGACTTTTCTGTCCTTGCAGGCTGCAGGCATTTATTTATCTAGCAGGTGCTCTGTAAGTGCAGTATGTTCTTTAGTGAGGTTTGGGGCAAAGTCTTGGCGTATTTCTGTGTGTTTTGAGCTGTAAAATTGCATTTGGTGTTAATGTTTTTTACGCGCAAAAACAGCTACTGCTTTCAGCACGTCTTAGCCATCGCAATTCTGTCCGTCCGTTTGCCTGTCCATCTGTCTGTCACACAGGTGGATCAGTCAAAAACGGTGCAAGCTAGGATCACTATATCTTCACCGTCGGCTGCCTGGAAGACTCTAGTTTCAGGAATCGTAAAGCTTTTCCATAAATTCAAAGGGGTTCACCTTGAACGAGGCTGCTAAATGAGAGGGGGTGGACAAAATTTGCAATTTTTGGCCAATAAGTTGCTGTATCTCAGTAACGGTGCGAGATAGGGCCTAGGTTACTATTAATCGCTAATAGGAAGTTGTACACTGGCTTTCGATTGGCACCGAATTCAGTGACCTTGAACGCCAAAATAGGGGATTTTTTGGTGATTTCGGGCTGCGACACAAGTCTGTATCATTCACAAGGTGGAGCCATGGAACTATTGTTATGTGCACTTCGGCATGACTATAATAAAGGTGTTGTATTTTATCCCAAATTCCCGCAAATCTAACTCAAACAGCGATAGCAATTTTTGTTGTACGATTTCGTTGTATTGTGATCGCAATAATTTATTATTTAGTACATTTCTGATGCACAGTATTTGGTGAAACGACTTGCATATCTTACAGTGTAATTTGTGACATTTTGTTCGATGGTGCTGCCACCTCGGGAATTGGTTTACAATGCCCAGCACTGACTAACGCTGATTGATTGCATTGATTGATTTGTTAATATTTTTACGCGCGAAAGCAGCTACTGCTTTCATCGCGTTTTAGCTATTGCAATTCTGTCCGTCCGTCCGTCACATGGGTGGAACACGATAGGGCCTAGGTTACTATTAATCACTGATAGGAAGTCGTACACTGGCTCTTGATTGGCGCCGAATTCAGTGACCTTGAATGACCTTGAACGCCAAAATTCAAAATGGTTTTATGGATTTTTTGGCGACTTCAGGCTCCGACACAAGTCTATATCATTCACAAGGTGGTGCCACCCTACTATCGTTATGCGATCCAGATAGAGAATTTGGTATTTGTATATTAACCTAGCGTGAACATTCCAATTTTCAGCTAAACTACTGAACCGGAACTGCTATAGGCTTTCGCGCGTCTTGTGAGCATTAGCTCAAAATTCTTGTGGTTATTTCTATACAATTTTTTTCTGATTTTGGCTGTTCGGGGAGTTCCGTCAACAACTGTTTGCACCCTGCTTGGCTACGAGCCTGTTGCTGCCTGCCATTAGTATTGCTGTTTGTCATGATTGTAGGTCAGACGAATGGAGGTTACGGCCGAGCGGCACGAGGTGGCGCCTCTGATGCCAGATATCAGCCATACAGCCGCTAATCTTTTTCACAGGTCTCCAGCTGTTTGAATGTTGATTAGTTAACTGCTCTGAATGCACTCCTTTAATGCAGGGTGTCCACTTAGCCGGAAGGTCTCGGAAAAAGGGAAATGTCAGGGAATTTAACAGATGTTAGGGAAATTAAGTAATCACAGGCTGAACGGTAGTTCAAGCTCTGTGTTAACGGCGACTTCTCTTTCTTATGGGAAAGCCAAAAATTCGACCCCCCCCACAGAATCAAAACCCCTGATCGGATTGAGATAAAATTTGGCACAGTTGATTAAGTCGGCGAGATGACCCCTCGTGCAAAATTTCATGTGAATCCCTCCAAGGAGGCTTCCCGGCAAATGGGTGAAATATACGCAAAAATTTTTGTATCCATATACCTTTTTTTCACAGACTCACCTACAGGTCAGACCCTTCGGCAGATTTTTGCACGCGATGGCTCAGACGACGCGGTCTCGAGCAAGGATGTGCCTTTTGGGAATTAAAAAATTTGAAATTATTATTTAACGTATTTATTCACAAAAATCGCAAAATTACAATGGTGCCTATGGGGAAAATTAAACAATTCTTTAAACGGTCATAACTTTGGCTGTGTATAAGATAGAGCCATAATTTTTGGTTTTAGGTATGGTTTTCGGGGATGGCAAATCTAACGGTGTCATTTAATTTTACCCCGGACCCTCCCTGGTTGCCATGGCAACGAAATTTGGGACAAAATGGGCTATAACTCGGCTAGCGTAGGAGATTTTTGCACCTGTAGGGGGTTTTCGGGGATGGGCCATCGAATGCTGCCAATTGCATTTTCCTCCGACCGACCCCCGTTGCCATGGCAACGAAATTTGGGACAAAATTGGCTATAATTCGGCTTGCGTAAGAGATTTTTTTTAGATTTTTGCACCTAGGCCTATAGGGGGGGGGGTTTCAGGGATGGGCCATCGAATGCTGACAATTGCATTTTTCCCTGACCAACTCCCGTTGCTATGCCAACGAAATTTGGGACAAAATTGGCTATAACTCGGTAACAGTTGTAATCGGCTTGGCTACTGTAAGACAAAATCTGAAGCGCAATATCTTCATAACTGATCACCAGTAGGAAAACAGTATTTTAGTACTAAAACAGCAAATATAAATGTGCAAAACATTAGTTTATACACTTGTTAATGGCAACATTTAAGAACTTGCACATCGAAAACAGCAAAAATTACAAAAGGTGATATTGCCCGCATCACACTGACTGTGTGTCAATGT
>Ga0056128_1010848_pt1 | contig 11319 bp, 7 predicted proteins | sample WorMetLIZISLAND2_FD_71113 | JGI IMG/M metagenome (GOLD analysis project Ga0056128, IMG submission 71113) | Marine gutless worms symbiont microbial communities from Max Planck institute for Marine Microbiology, Germany - Olavius geniculatus... ... | reverse complement strand
GCACAGACGAACGGAGATCTGCCTCGAAACTCACAGCATCGACCGCGCGAATGTTGCGTGACGTGAAGCTGACGACGGGCTTAGGAGCCCGTGCTGCGATGTCGGCGGTGATGAGGCAGTAAATGTGAACTCAGAGCAGAAACGTACTCTGGCTGTGAGTATGTAAGGTATGTAAGGTCAATTCAATGTGAATTGCTGGATCCGGGATTCAGAATTTAAAATTGTGTAATCTCTAAGTTTTGTTTTCGTCATTAAGATTACAAATGGACGAACACTTTTTGAAGTGCAATGATCGGTATTCGGTTTTTCTTGCCATAATGTTTATTAAATCTTGTACATCTCTAACCCAATTAGACCATAGATCCGACGGTCAGTTTATTTATTTATTTATCTATGTGTTTAGTTGACATTTTGATGAATTTCGTCGAATAATGTTAATATTTGTTACTTAAGCACTCTCTACCATGAGTCGCAATGAGGAAAAAGGGTATCGTATGTTGTGTATAATAACTGTTTTAAATGGCAATGGTTTTGATTACACGACGGCGCATTAGATCTAGATAGTATTTGCTTTGTTAGTGCATGTTCCGCCGCGTTTTCTGTCGGTGCAATGAATTTACTATTGTTAATTCTATTTTCAGTTCGGCGAACTGATAGAAGCAACGCAAAGTTTGCTACTTTTAGTTCGGGGAAAACGGATAACGCCCGACGCCGCCGGGCCGCTGAGGTCCTGCCGCCGTCACTGTTAGACGCTGAAGGCTATGGGTAATAAGCGGATGTGCGGATGTGGCAACGGGTAAAATGCGGATAAAATCTGCGGATACTAAGTGCGGATGTGTGGGTAAAAGACGGATGTGCGGATAACAGTTGTCACGTACAGTCGTGAACGTTGTTGAGTTTTCAATCATTCGCTCCGTAATTAACTGCTCAGCGGACGCTTTATAAACGGTAGTCGTTTGAAGTCTGTCACTGTGAATTTTTTCACAGTTCAGACTCTGCATAGCATCTACTCAGAAAACAGTGGTCTACTTTGCCACTTGACGACAACAGTGCACAACGGCAAACAGGCCCGTTGAGAGCCACAGCAGGGCCCGGGGAAACATTCTTGCTGGGCCCCCAAACATTTTTGCGGGGCACCTTTAGGGAGGAAAATTTTGAATTTTTCTTTTCAAAATGGTGCATTCTGGTGTATATTTGTACACCCCCCAACGTTGCGGGGCCCGGGGTAGCTTCCCCTCTATCCCACCCTCTCAACAGGCCTGACGGCAAAATACAATGACGATGATGTGCAAGAACGCAAAACAAAGTGCGATGTCGACGAAATCGACGACGCAACACGTGACAAGACTTGCAGGGACAATATACAACGACGACGATGGATGACGACGACGACGACGACGACGCACAATAACATACGACAATGCGTGACAATGCGCTATGACGACGTACAGTGACATCACGCAATGACGAACTGCAACGAATGACAGCGATGACTACTAAATACAGCAGGAAACTACTATTGCAAACCCAGATTTGCCAACTTACTTATTTTGCCAACTTGATTTTAGCTTGAATGATATGCAAAGTACGGTAATTTCAATAATGTGCCACGGTGCCTGTCACACAGCACGGCGCCCAGGCGTCCGGTGCCGAAAGGCCTTAAATTAATGCAAGGTTACACACCGATTATCGGTCCAGAGGCATGGCAGAGTACGATGGGTAAAAGGTAAAAGGCGGAAGTCCTCCACATCGACATCCGTCTTTTACCCATTGCCACTTTCGCACATCTGCCTTTTACCATCGTTCGGTGCTGAACTGGTCTGATGTCACTGCAGCCACTGATACTTCGTCAGAAGTTGACGGCCTGGCGAGAGTAAAATGTAGTGCTAAAGTTATAAAGCTATCTAATAAAGCTGAAATAAATAAATTTAAGTTGCGTGTTGTAGGAAGTTATTTGTCGGTGGTCTTAGCTGGGATACAACGCAGGGTAACAACTGTTGTTGTCATTTTTAAATGATTGCTTTGAGACTCAAGTGCCTTGTGAAAATGTAGTATTTGTTGTTCTGTATCTGCTATCAATAATTCTGGTAATAGACTAGTGATATCACTGCTAGAGGCAAATCAATTAATTATTAGATTGTCTGCAATTGTCTGTTCTGCATGCTACTACAGTGTACCACATTTAATATAATGATTACAGTTCAAGCCAAAAGTATTGTTTGAAAAATGGAACTTGGAATATGTTGAACATGTGTTATTTAATGTACAGAAAAATGATATTAGTCTGTATGGTTTTTGTTTTGTTTTTATTACTTTAGTTTTGGCAATCAAATGTGGAAATGTAAATGTATAGTTATCTTAAACAGTGGGGGAAAAGTGGCCAATAGTAATTTTCTGATTATTTAGCATGAGATCACAGTCACACTGACTGTCTGTTTTTGGCGATTCTCATTTCAGTGATTAGTTAACTAAGCTGGTAACGAAGTGATTAGCTAATTACTGACAAACCATCAGTCAAATGTCATGTAAGTTTTACTAGCCAATTTTGGTTAGCTAACTGCCAGTCAGTATTTTGTAGACTGAACTTGCAAAATGACAGAAAATTTCTATTTTAGACGACTGTTACAAAGTTTTTTTTTAGTGTGATTCTAGTAAAAGATGTTATTGCAACATCATCCATTTGAGACACTTTAGAATGTTACAGTTTATTTTCCAAGAATGGAAAAAGCCGTCAACTTTTTATCACTTATGTCACAATGACAGGACCACCGTAGTCCTGTAGCAACTATTGCTACAGAGCAAATCTGCAGTAAAATTTCTAGGTAGCTGAACGTGCTGTTCAGAAATGCATTCTAAGTTAGTGTTAACTGGAGTGTTAACTGGCAACTTGGCAGTTAGCTAATTAATTAGTAGATCAAAAATTGCACTGGTGTATTGTCTGTCAGCATCACTGCTTCAGTACTTCAGTCGGTTTGGAGAAGTGCTGGACTGTGTTGTCGTCATGAATCCCACAACGGGAAAGTCTCGTGGGTTCGGCTTTGTCAATTTCAAAGACCCAAGCTGTGTGGAGACCGTGTTGGCTGCAGGGCCACATGTTCTGGATGGCAAGCAGGTCTGATCAGTTAAAAACAACACTACAGCGACGATGAACATGTTTTGTGACCCTAGGCTGACCGAGTTTACTAAAGTAATCCGGCTTCTAGTCTCGTCACTTTTAGCTTCATAAATTCATCAAATTACAACCTTAATCAGTGGAGTTGTTGATGATTTAGGCTTTAGCAACTTGTTTTGACTTCTTTTGCAACATTTCCATTTTCTGCAAGATGCAGTCACTGCAGAGTGAGCGGACAAATTCATTCTATGGGGCAGTCTGTCACTTTGCGTACTGGTACAAGAAGTACTTTAGATTGTAAACAATGTAATGTATACTTTGCGCACATTAACCGTTGATACCGCAAACCGTAACCAGACACATTTGATCTGGAGACCCAAAAACCTACTACTACTACTACTACTGCTACAACAACAACTAAAGATTTGGGACATATTTTTTATACAGTTCGAACTGTGGCCAATTTTGTCCCAAATTTTGTTGCCATGACAAGGGTCGGTCAAGGTGAAATTTGATTGGCAGCATTTGATGGCCAAACCTCTTCACTACATTAGGAACGCTGCATGCACAGAGATAAAAATGTTAGGTAGATCTCTATGGCTGCCTTTGTTAATGCTGTTTATTTCATCACTGCTCTTGTCATTTTTTCTTTCTTGATCATATGCAGCCACCTCAGGTATTTTTCGGCTACCCTAGACAGTACCTTCAGATTGTATTCATTATCACTCGTAATATTTAATATATTTGGCTATTGTTTTTCAGTAGACTAATTTTTTGACTATTTGAAGAAAGGGTATGTTAACTTGCATGCGTATGTGTATTGTGTAAACTAGGAATGTCTATTACGGTAGTGGCAGGGCTCAGGATGTGCTGGTATGAAATTGTAGATTGATCCAAATGGCTGCAACAGGAAAAAGCTGGGCAAGGTACGGTACACCTCGTGTCCAGTTTGACTAGATTGCTATCGTGCACTTTGATTATGCAAATCATTAGGGCTGTACTGAATAGGAAGTCACATGCTGGCTTTCAAATGGCATATAAATCGATGACCTTGGATGATCTTGAAGCATCTTAATGCACTATGGTAACGGAAAACTGGTCATATCTCGGAAACAGTTAGCAGTGAGATACGGTCTAGGTTACTATTAATCACTAATAGGAAGTGACATTCGCTCTGTCAGATTAGTTGGAAATTATTGACTTTGAATGACCTTGAAGGCTGTTACGCGCTAGGCTAAGAGGTCGTCCATAAATGACGTCACGCTCCAAGAGGGGAGGGGGTTAAAGGTATCGTGATGTCATGCATGTCACATCTGCGGAAAGGCACAATGGACAGCCAAATTCCTGTCAAAGTCGCCTTATGTGACATGACGAGTAAACCTAGAAATGCTTCGGAGCACTGCAGTGCTTAAATTTGCACGATTTTCTGTATCAAGTTGAAAGCAGACAATTTTGATAACATATATCATAATACCCTGAAACTCCTCTCTGTCTGTAGACTACACTACAGGCTGCCAAGGGGGAGGGGGTTCGGACGTTTGTGATGTCATGTTTGATGGGGGGTGCATAGTAGCGTGATGAAACGTAACGAAGGGAGGAAGGAGATAAAATTTTTTCTTAAAATTGCATGACGTTTTTTTCTGGACAACCCCTAAACGTTGCAAGATAGGGCCTATATGAAGTCGCATATTGGATTTCAAATAACAAAAATCATTGGCCTTGGATGACCTTGAAGGTCAGTATGTGCTATTTGCTATTGATCATTGATAGGAAGTCGCATATTTGCTTTCAAATGACATGAAAATCATTGACCTTGCATGACTTTGATGGTTACTGACAACCAGTATGGTTGGCTAACCTATCAACAGCTGGGCTTCTTGTTTGCACTACTGTTCGGATGAATACGAAATAACAAATACAAAATACACTATTCAGCCTACTATTCATACCGAATAGTATACTAATAGAATATTCGGTACTGCCCTTTAAAGGTTCATGGCCACGGTCAAACTCACTCGCGCAATTTCTGTAGATTTAAATTAGACATTTAACCTCGCATGTATAATATGTCGATTTGAGCTTTATAAATATATGAAATTAATGTGTGAATTCAAACGAAATGCGGCATTACGTTACGTTATGCGAAATATTCTAATCTATCAGTGCCCGCAGTGACGTCATGACCCTTGCCCATATAGATCATGAATATTAATGGCTAGCCGATGACGCCATCATTCTAGGCTAGGCCATAGCCTATAGACGTCATGAATATTAATTCATGAGGTCTATAGGCTAAACTCATGACGTCACTGCAGATCATCATGGCGGCGCGTTTTCTACGTCGTTTTCGTAGATCGTCGACTTCAAAGGTAAACTTTTCCGTGTTGGCAGAACGCTGGGCGCCGATATTACTGTTAAAGTTATCATAAAATTTTGCACTTTCAGGAAAATGGATAAAATGTATATGTTAATTTTGGTGACCACGGACCTTTAAATTATTATGCAGTCACAGGCTCGTGAATATTAAACACGGCACTGTGCAGTGTGTGCACCTGCATGTGGTCAGGCTGTAAGTTTGGTTTTGCATCACAAATTAATCGGACTCGATCACAGGATATGTGCACGGATTGCAGGCCCTGAATGTCATAGCAAATGTGATGAATTTCAACATCACATAAGAGTGGCAGTTGTTTATTACGTAAGCTGAGTCGACTGCCTGGCTTGCTGCTGGCTGTATTCCAGTGACATGACCCATCTGGCTGCATGGCCGCCATGTGATTGCTTTCTTGTCACATCTGCCAACTCAAGACCCTTTTTGCTGGGTATGATACGTATGAAATAATTCAGTTGATCAATTTCTAATCGTTTCACTTTTATAATGTATAATATACCATTATACACAATAATGGGTTGTATTGTGATTACATGTCGGTGCTATAGGTTTCATCCATGGAGATGGAAATGTAAGCAAGTGGTGATTTTGGTCACCGTGACATGTATCTTTGCAATACTTATCTCTTGCAATGTTCAGTCGTAAGGGCCCATAAGTCGATAGCAAAAAGGCATATAGAAGCCAAAATTGACATGAACAATTGAACATTCTCCACAGCATGAGTAACTTGTGTGGCCATTAATTCTGTTCGGAGTCAGAAAATTATTAGTCCTGTGGATGGCCACATATTGTGTTTGCATCAGCTGACTTAGATTTCTAGACTGATGCAGGACAAAGATGGCCAATGACTGTAAGACCCTGATAATAATAATAATAATAATAATAATAATAGAGCGTATTTATACATGGTGGGGCCTAAAAGCAGAAGTCACTAGGCGCCGCAGTTTCAATTAGTTAAACAAATGTGTCTTTAGTTGCGCTTTGAACTGTTCATGGTCCTCTACGGATCAGAGTGCAGCCGGCAAACTGTTCCAGACTCGTGGGCCGGCGACGGCGAATGATCTGTCACCGAGCCGTGTCCTTGTCCTCGGTACAGTACAAGTGACAGAGGCTGATGTGTGTTTGCTGTTGGCTGTAGGCTGGTGGCAAGGAGAACAGTCATAAGAAGTTGTTTGTTGGAGGCCTGCCGCCTAGTGTGGATGAACAACAGCTCAGGGAAGGCTTCAGCAAATATGGCAAAGTCAGCCACCACACGTTCTCTTTTTCGTGAACATTTTCTTAAAATTTCCCCTCAGCTATTTGCCTCGTTTTGGGAATTTTTCAGCCGCAGTTTTGCTTTTATGCATGCATTTAGATTGTAAGCACATTGTGGAGTGCTGGTATCAGATGATATAGCACCAGTAGTATCTTATTTAGTCTGACCTAGTGGTGGTCGTAGCAGTCCTTACCTTACCTTACCTTCGGGGTGGGCAGGCTCTTACACCTGCCCAGCACTGAGGCCGTATCAGCTCGGCCCAATGTGCATCCCCGAATGTAACCACAAGGTTACAGGTAGCGGCTATAAAGCCGTAGACGGCTATGAAGCCATAAACAGATGGCTGTAAAGCTGTAAATAGACGGCTGTAAAGCCGTAATCGGCCGTGGAGCCGAAACCAGCACAAAAGCACTGGTAACATGCAGCAATCTGCTTTCACGTTTTGGTCAGCGCTTAGTCAGCTCCTCGCCTCCAGATTTTAGAAATCTTTCGGGTCATTGGTGCAAAGCCCCACCACCACGACAAGGTGGCTGACCACGGTGGGGGTCGTAGAAGTCATTGATATTTATTTTGCCTGCCTGTTGCGGTAGGGATGGCCACTGGCCGGGCTGTGTTGCCTTGTATACTGGATAGCTTTGTCTAGTATACCCTCTCAGTACTAACCTGGCTCAAAGTACCTTAGTTTCATTCATGCTACCGTCTGTTTTACCACTACGGTAAGCTGCTAGGGATGTGATGAGCTTTGTGTTCGCATTCAGCGACGTGCGAATATTGACCACTTTTCAGCTATTCCATATTCGACGAATATCTGAAAGCATTTCTGTTGAATGCGAGTATTTCATTTTGTTCAACTTGCTTGAACTTTATTGAACTTTTGATAGGGGATACTGACCGAAGAGAACACTGAACACTCTGGATGTTTCAGTTTTCTTAATTGAACTTGGTTGATTAATCTTTACCTTAGATACTGATTTTTACCTCTGCCAAGGAGGTTATGTTTTTACCAGAGTTTGTTTGTCTGTCTGTTAGCAAGATAACTCAAAAAGTTATGGAAAGATCTTTCTGAAATTTTCAGGGAATGTCGGGAATGGCAAAAACTACAAGTAATTAAATTTTTGGGGTGATACGGAAATTTGAGCTAATGCTCATGAGATGCGCGGTTAACATGCTTGGCGGAGGTCTGCGCTCTCCGAGTGCTTTTCTAGTTACTCATTGAACACTGGACAACTACTTAGGATGTTTCACTTTATTTAAATACTAGTACCTGGTATAGAAAAGTTTTCTTGAGGCTGAATAAGTATTTGTGTGCATTATTCGATGAATAGTAAGGTTAATATTCACATTCGACGTATATGACTACTTTTCCACTTTGTCACATTTCTATAAGCCGCTATCAGTGAACGGCATGCTAGCCTGAGTCGGATAATTATGGATCACTGTTAGGTGTTGCTTATGGGATCTAATGCTGTCAAGGTGTGACAGTGTCGTGTAACCTGTCAACAGGTGAACGATGTCGTCATTGTCTACGACCAGCAGAAGCAAAAGCCGAGAGGTAAGCTTGAAAGCAGCATAGCGACTGCTAATTGCAGTTGCCTTCATCTGTGTTCGTTTGAGTGTTTAGCTACTGACAAACTCGTTAACATGTTTTCGTTGATGACATAACGTGACCTCATGACGCGAGCAGTACTTAAGTTGCTTAGATGCTGCTGCTTCAGTGTCTTTGATTTGGCTAATCTGGCGCGGTCGATCGCACACGGTCTGCATGCATGAATGGTGATTAGAACACATCTGCGTCAAAAAGAAATCTTTCTTATGCTCGTTCTACGCTAATAAACGGAATATACCGGTCCTTGGCTGACAGTCCCCGCATAAATAATGTCGTCAGTCATTTCATGTTTTCAATGCTCTATTCTGGGAGAGGTGGCAATTCTGGGAGAGGTGGGAGAGGCTTATTGCAATATTACCGATGGCTCATTACACTTAACAGTGACAATTTTCTGTGAATGCTGATAATACGTTGATTATTAATGTGGGTTGGCTGTGGCTTTGGGAATTGACAGCATCGAGACGGAGGGGGTGGACTTTTTAGTAGGCTATAGCTGGTGTGCATGTTGCTGCTGCTGTTGCTACAATATTCAGTGATTCACTGTTGTGTTGTCGTTGCGTACTACTGAGCTTTACTTTGATGTCTTGAATTTGAATTAGAGAACATCGACAGTTATAACGTTCGATTCTCCGGTCTTCTCACGGCGGCGTCTATGTAGCTTTCACGTTCTAACATTTCTTGTGATTTTTTTTAGATTGTGCTGCAATGTAGATGGCATCGTCTTATTTTTGTTTTCATTGATTCATTTGCTCATCTTTGGCAGCTAACTTTCCGGTTATTTAGTTTGTTTCTTGGTGCTGCCTTAGTGATGGGAATGGAAAGCACTGCCGTTTGTTTACACGTTTGTTTTCTGTGTGAACTTTGTTGTTGTACATGTTGGATTGATGGTCTTTCGTTGTGGCTTGTTGTGTCCGTAGTACTGCTATGTTTGTATGTTTGTTTATGATTTCCGCTGTACGTTTTTGTTTTTGTGCTGAAAATTACCCTGGAGGCTAATGCAGAAAAACTGTTGGTTTTGGAATTATAGTTTCAGGGGAGAATGTTGGATGGAAACAATAACCATGAAAAAGTTGTACAGAAAGGACTGTAGGTCAGGGTGTCTTGAGTGAAGTGCAGCACCACTAACCAGGGATGTGCACGAGGTTTTTTGAGACGAGACCCGAGACCCATGTCTCCGAGACCAAGACGAGATCGAGACGTTCAAAATTTTGTTCAAGACAAGACATTGCAGCTTCCGAGACACTGGCCAAGACCTTGAAGCTCCCGAGACTGTCGAGGGTCTTGGGAGCTTCCGCATCTCGCCGAGACGTTTTCCGTGACATATGGCGAAACACATTGACGGTGAAAAAAAAATTGTAAGGATTGATTAACTCACACCATCTTAAGCACTTTCTATTTGTGATATTGTGGGGTTTTTGCACTTTATTCTGACAATTATCACTGAATAATTAACGGCTTGCACTATAAAGAATTGCAACTGCAGTACTGTTGACATGAACCATTATGTTTATCGCAATTTGCAAGCAACTGAAATTAGTAAACTACAGCTGATTATACGTCGTCTACGTTTGGCTGATAATATTCATTCTGACATCATACACTTATCTTCATTGCGAATAGGTCATTTTATGACAAAAAAGACTGACATGACATTCTGCTTTAGGATAAATATGTAAACGAACGAGTAAAAACACTGTAAACGAATATGTCTAAGCCACAAATGTCATGCTGGTTAGTATCGCTCTAACTGCAGCTATGCCTACAGTATGCACGGCGCGCGCCTCCACAAAACGTCTCGACGAGACGCAGTGGCCCGAGACCCGAGACGAGACCTACTCTGCCGAGACCGAGACATATTGCTCCAAGACCGAGATGAGACCCGAGACACATCGGTCCGAGACCGAGACGTTGAGGATTTTGCCCGAGACGAGACATTAGTACGTCTCGAGACCGTCTTGAGACGGAGACGTCTCGACTGAGACCACATCCCTGCCACTAACTTTGATAGGTAGATGACTGATAACTCATCGTTGTGGGACACGATGGAAGGGATCTTGGTCTAAGCAGCAAAGGACAAAGCTGCCTACAAATGTAAAATGACATCACAAGCAAAGGTTATAAGATCGTGGAGAGAAAAGCTGAAGACTGACTGAAAGTTTGAAAGACATTTCTGTTCCTCTGTCACTGTCGATGTTATGTGTCTGTCTGCGTATGTGTGTTTTGGGGGCATACAGTCTAATAGTCTGTTTTGGTGTTGGATCTCTGTTTATCTCATTCTGTTTTTTTTTCTGCACTAACAGTGTGATCGTGGCTGCTGATTTAATGTTTGTTTTTACGTAGTGCAGATGTACTGTTTACACTCATGATACTTTGTCATATACCCTGCATGTTATGGTAATTTGAAATTTGCATTTTCTAACAATGTTGTGCTTTGTTTGTTAGCTCAGTATTTGCTATAGCTGTGTTGGCCACGTCACAGCCACTGATTTTTTTTATACAGTTTTAGAAATATACATATTTCGTTTATCGAGCACCAGTTTACAGCAGCATAGCTAATACACTGCGTTTCATAAAAAACCGGACTCCTAAGGCAGGTCGGTATAAATTTGTCAAAATAAGTTCGCCTAAAATGATTTTTCACACGGTGCACTGCCGTTCAGTTGCAGATTCATTGTGCTTGAAAAGTTTGGTATGGGCCGAGTACCAGCCGCGCGGTTTCCATGGCAACAAGAGCAGCGACTTGTTAAGGTTTGAGCTGACTTGGAACAGATGATTGTGGACGAGGCCATTGACCAGTGGAGGAAATGACTCAAAGCCTGTGTCAAGGTCAAGGGACAACATTTTGAACATTTACTATAACTTTAGTCGTACGTGTAGATTGCTTGTACCAACGTTTTTTCGACACTAAAGCCGTTTTCTTGAAGTTATAACAAGAAGTTTCAGGGTCCGGTTTT
>Ga0056128_1010847_pt1 | contig 11321 bp, 8 predicted proteins | sample WorMetLIZISLAND2_FD_71113 | JGI IMG/M metagenome (GOLD analysis project Ga0056128, IMG submission 71113) | Marine gutless worms symbiont microbial communities from Max Planck institute for Marine Microbiology, Germany - Olavius geniculatus... ... | reverse complement strand
TGACTCAAGCAGCCCACTCGCTGTTGATGTATCATTTCAGTTTGTCGACTTAGAATTTTAAAATAAAGACGAAGCAACAAATTTTCAATGATTTTGTGGTCTCAGTAATTTTCTGAGCTGACACATGCACTGCCCAGTACGAATTCATTGTTGTCAATGATCAAAATACGACTTCTGCATTTCACAAGGTAGTGTAGCGACAACCTTAGGGCAAGGTGGCCAACACCCGTCCGCTTTGAACGTAAATTGATAGTAAACCCATAGAACTAAGCGATGCAGCCCGTATTCCAAGATAAAACCAATTTTAAATTTACTTTATGCACAATAAAATAAAAAAAATACTGACGAAAAGTAAAGTTTGGAGACAAAACAGACAAATTGAGTCGTTGCAAATAATAAGCACGATTAAGCACCGATAGTCAATGACAAAGAATGAGACAAAAACATTTATACAGTTACAACAATACAATAAGGCTGTGTATTATACCAAAAAATGTGTCATTTTCCATCAGTCAAAATCTTCAGACATCTATGGTGGATGGAAAATAACGTCATATAGACTCTTTTTTAGTTAGTGGCAGGTGGAAAATAGCCTCATGTTTGCTTAATCTTCCGTCACTGGGGACGGAAAATAGCGCTTGGAGCACATAGATTTCCATCCGCACGGACGGAAAATAGCATTGCAAATAATAAGCACGATTAAGCACCGATAGTCAATGACAAAGAATGAGACAAAAACATTTATACAGTTACAACAATACAATAAGGCTGTGTATTATACCAAAAAATGTGTCCGTGGCGGACGGAAAATAGCCTCACATTTGCTTACTTTTCCGTCCACCGCGGACGGAAAATAACATCGATGAAAAATATGCCACCTTAGCATGTGCGATTTGCGTGCAGTAAATAACATTTTGTGACTGCATACGGACCGTGCATGCGCATGGTAAATATAATCATTGTTATTGAAATACTGAAAGGTTGAGTCTTGATTCCACGTCTGGAAAATCGTCCTGCGGTCTTTCTATAAAAGTACTGCAGTGTCCTGCGGTTTTCAAGCATACCGTAAGTGACAGCCACCACAGACGTCAGACAGCCGGTCTAAGCTGCGAATAAACACAACTAATAATTACCATGCTCATCCATCTGCCATCACCCTGGAGGTCTTCGACGATGCAAGGCGTCGCAGCTGGGTTAGACATCGTGAACAATTATTCTAATTCACACAGAAAGCAAAAAGTAAACACACTCAGCAAAGAATATTGCTGTCATTCGCACTCAGAGAGTGATGAGCCCTGTGCAGCATTTACTAATAATCTTAAACATGAAATTGAACTTGGATTATTTGTGATTGGGTAAGGTTAGACAAAAACTTCGTCCTAATTAGCCTACGTACACCTAAGCATGCAAAATTTAAGCGATGCAGTGCAATGGGAACATTTTTAAATTTGGGTTTGAAAAGAAGGAAAAAAGTGCGTTTTCAACCGATAGGCCTACCCTAACTGGCTGTATCTCAAAAACGGTGAGAGATAAGGCTCAGGTTGCTACAGATAATTAATCGAAAGTCGCATAAGCCCCACTTCAGATGAGATAAAAATTATCGACCTTGGATGACCTTGAAGGGTCATTACACACTCTGCTATGCCAATGTAGGCCTAGTATTGTAGTTGAACGATAACGTCGTAGCGGATCGGCGATGGTACCATTGGACAGGGCGATGATGATCGAGTTCCTATAGGGTAGGATGTCAGTAGTAACCATGTCTCCCGTACACGTGCAGCGGCTTGGCCTTAATTTTTAACCCATAGTTTCAAGCTGTAAGTCGCTGTATCTGAGAAACGGTAATTAAGAAATAGCGCCAAGGTTGGTATTATTGTAGCGTTCGATATAGCAGCGTCACCATAGCGTGTATATCACTGTGGTCACTCTCGGAAATCGCTTTATTTCCGCGGCCGTTAGTCGGACTCTGTTATTCAAATGTATGCGGTACGGTCGGCCCACTTTAGCCACAGCTGGGCTTCTTGTTTCATATTGGCAAACGTTGCGAGTCTAATACTTTAGCGTAAAAAAACTCCGTTGTCTGAAATAAAACTTATGTATATGTATGTATGTACGTTCATCCATCGGCAAAAACAGGCAGAAAGTGATGAAACTTATATAAAATTAGTGGTCTAGATTCTTCCTGAATTTCGATACTGTTTAACATTGCACGAATTCCTCTAGACCTGAGGCTCTGGTAATTTATTCAATTCATCTACAACTCTGCAGTTAGGTCTAATATTGCCTTGGGCTTAACTAACTTCAGTTCATTCATTAAGACCAAGTTCCTGCATGGGCCTATTCCGTCGACATTATTATCTTCAGAGCCTTTACAAATTGGGCCAAAGTTATCACTGGAATATTTTGTAGTGTAGTTTGTGTCGTTTTTTTCTTTTCATGCAGATGGTAACGGGGTTTCTTTGGAAAGAACACACGACAAACAAATTGTGGGTAGGCCTACGTTGTGGGTGCGTTCGCGTGCATTCGTTACTAGGCAGAATATTCTGACAAACAAGGTAAGGTAAAAAATCAAAATGAAAAAGCCAAATTCCATTAAGATTAGCATTAAAAATTTAACATGGAACAAAACGTCTGCAACTATGCCTATATAACGCCCTGTTTTCTGAACGTTGGCTTAGCAGGCCTAATTTGTCAAAACGTACGAGTCTGCAGTTGTCGCTCCTCGCGATAGGTCTGGCCAGGCTGGCCTACAAGATCAACGGTCAACCCAAACTCTACTGCGCCTTATGATGACGTGTAAGCCTAATTGTAATTAACTGCGGTTTATTAAAAATATTCAAACTATTGGACTGGAATGCTGAAGCAATACTAGATTATTAAACTCGTAGTTCAAGTCGCACGTTAATAAATGGTTTAATTGCATAAATGACTACACACACGCATATCTTCTGTGCACACAGGAAACGAAAATATGATCTGAAAGTCGTCATGCATTTCAATACCTAAGACAGTCCAGCGATAATCAACGCAAATATCTGACTGGAACGTAACCTGATAATCAGACATTGAAATTACAAGGCAGTTGACGAACACTCCTTGGTTAATTTCCTAGCACTGCAATCCTCAAAACGCCAGCGGCGTCGGGGTTTAAAAAAGTAGCCCATGAGGGCAGAAAGTTGCAGTTTTTCTGAGAGACAATTTCCGATACTATGGATGCTCAAAATTTCAATTTTGGCACTAAAATTTCTCCAAAATAAAGGTTTTCGGCTTCAAATTTTGCATTGCTGGACAAAAATTTTCTGATAAAAAAAAGATTTTCCGACAAGCCAAAATTTAAGGGCTCCTGTCTCCCCTGTCAAAATGCCACTACAAAACGCAGTTCAAGTACACACTCTTCACATTTCACATTACAACAGTTTGTTGCAGCCTGCAAGGTTGTCTGCACACGTGATATAAAACATAAATAGAACACTGAAACAACGATATGAATTTTCTGAATTTGCTTGGTAGTTGGCCCCGTATTTATTTTTTGCAGATGTAGATATAAACACTGAAAACTGTCTCAGCCACGGTTAACAATTCAGTAAGCCATGTCTTCAAACGTCTGAAACGGAAATAAGTCGAAAGTGTTTCGTTTCGGTTTTCTTTCTGTTTTTTTCACATACGTGCGAACTGCTTGCGGCGTCAACAAGGCTTTGACAGCGTATGATAGCAACAGGACTCAGCATGTTGTCTTTTTGCACTGTTGCTGTCACATCAGCTGATGTGCTGGTCATAGGAAGAACTAAGGTCTAAGATAAGGCTGTCACGGAATTAATGGTGTTGATTCCGTGAGATAACCGCCATACCAAAAGTGACTTTAACCAGACTGTGGAATTTCAAATTGATTAGGCATATGGGATCACCTGTAGAAAAGTCTACCCTACATCAACAGCTTGTCATTAAATGCATCTATGTGGAAACGAAAGTCGCATCATAAGTTTCAGTAACTGATTTAACACCATCCAGTAAATAATGTCGCGGCACTTGGCGCGAACTGCAAGCGTCGGGACTCACTATTTACTTACGATGTATGCTTCGCAATCGTCAGTAACAATCACAGTTAAGTCTTTGACACACAAGCACACATTATCGCCATCTTTCCGTGTGATATGTTGCAAATCTGCATCAGCGTTGCCATGGCAACGAACGCCACTTTCAGCAGCCAAAGAGCAGATGCTCCGTGATAGAAAGTAAGATGTCTGAACCGAGATATCTACAGCAATCAAAGAACACGCTATAGGGTTAATCAAGTCGGCGCTACAAAACCGCACAAACAAATTAATTATTGGTATAGTACTGACAGTTTTACAGAAAAACACTATTAAAAGTATTGTTCATACAGTAATTAACATCAGTGGTATATCACGGATTTTCTCCCTTCTTCCCTTCCCTTTGCTTCCCTGCTTCTCCCCTTTCCTAAACCAATACTCAACCCAATGAAACAGAAAAAAATATCCCGAGTCCCGACAGCTTACATTCTTGTGAACTCGTTCTGTCTTCGTTTTAGTTTCACATTTCTCGGCAGCGCTAAAGGCGTGATCATAAAACATTTGTGCAACATTTTTGATGCACTACAGTTATGCTATGTGTCGTCTGTCTGTCTGTCTGTCCGTTGTCGTCTATCTGTCGTCTGTAACAAATGTATTGTGGCTAAACGGTAAGTCGTAGGAAAAACCTTTTACACGAATAACTAGCCCCATGTCCTTAACCTAGGCATGCAAAATTTCAGCTATCTGGTGCAAGGAGAACATTTTCAAATTCAGGGTTGAATGGAGAGGGTGAGAAAATGTGCGTTTTTCAACGGAAAATTGGCCACATCTGGGAAACGTGAGACATACGGCCAAGGTTACTATTAATCACTAATAGGAAGTGGCACACGAACTTTCAGATGAAATAAAAATCATCGACCTCAGATGACTTTGGAGCGTCTATGTGTCGAACGTACACTTTTGCTGCTCACTGTCAGAATCAGTCGGTCAAGGTTAGAGCTAGTAACAACATCCTTAAAGCCTTAACAGGTACAACATGGTGACAACAGAAGGAGACCATTATTCTCACATATCAAGCTATTGGCAGATCTGTGATCAACTATGCTGCACCTGTATGGGCACCAGTAATTAACCAGTCTTCGTGGAAGTGTCTTCAGACTGCTCAAAATGAGACTTTGTGAATCGCAACAGGTTGTCACAAGATGGCACACTGGGACCACTTACACCAGGAGACTAAGATGCTTCCAGTCAAATCACATTCTGAATTACTAGCTTGGTTATCCTGTTATCAGTCACACCATCCCGGCCATCATTTAACATCTCAGTCAGCCCCAGCTAGAAATATAAAGGGCACGCTTAGTAAATTTGACAGGGACGTTGTACCACTCCGTGATGACGGCATCTCTGAAGTTGAGCAATACCGTTCTGCTTTACGGACTTTTCACAGCCAAGCAGTCGTAGACGCACAGTCAAAATTTGTACCAAACAGAGTCCTTGGAACTACTCCGCCTGAATTATCATCATTCGAATGCTACCTTTCTAGATCCGTCCGCACTACTCTTGCTCAGTTATGTTCGGGTCACTGCCGGCTCCTCAACTCTTACAAGGCCCGCATCACTGCAGGCGTGACAGATGTTTGCCCGGACTGTGGAGTGGCACCACACTCCGTTGAACATTTGTTGCAGTGCCCTGCCTGCCCAACACAACTGACAACTCAAGACCTATGGAACGATCCAGACGTGGTGGGTAATTTTCTCAAGCTCGACGACAACTAACGAAGGAAAGGAGATGTGGCCTCAACAACAACGACGACGACGACGACTTTGGAGGTCAATACTGCAACAGGAACTGTATAGGCTGTAGAGCATCTTTCCTAGCGACAGCTGGGCTTTCTTGTTTATTTCACACGGTGACCTTGGCTCACACGCCTCCGATTTTATATCTGTCCACATCATTGAGTACATGCAGAAGCCTAGTACAGTAATCGATAAATGAGAACATACTTTGAACTAAGAGCGGCTGCGGCGTCGACTTCAAGCATTGACCGTGGATGTGGGATAGCCAGCGTGCGACCCTGTGGACCGGAAAGGCGCCGAAGCAACGTGGTTGAATTTCTGCCGACCGTAGACATCTGACAATCAACCACATTCTGTCACTGTCAGTCACTCAGACCCCATTTAGACAATCAATTAAATCTAAACTATAACGAGTTATAGCGCGTACACAGAGCGACTGAACTGAACTAAACTGACACGGTTTAGTTTAAAAACTGACCGACGGGCAAACAGGGCGAGCCCACTGGTCATTGGTTAAAGCGTACGTGAGCGTAGTCACGCAGGCCACTGACGCCATTAGACGGTGCTTACTGTAATGCATTACTGCTTGTCCATTGGTCAGTTTGGCAACAACTAAACCATGTCAATTCTGTTCAGTTACGTCGCTCTGTATGCGTCTTTCCAGTGTCATAAACTTCTCTGCAGCAAACTGTTAACATCGATTGATAGGTTGAAAACGCTCGCATTTCTTCAAAAAAAAACAAACGTGACAATTCTAATAAAAAAAAACTTCCACGAATTATTGACTGATGGAATGCACCCATTTTGTCAGTTTCCGAGTCCGTGGCATCCAGTTCATTCGAAAAAATAATGACTACGTTAGACGTTTGGTGCATCACTACAGAAATAAATAAAAATTCATAAAATGTTCTGGTTTGAGTGGTCTCACATGAAATGATTAACACCAGAGACACTTTATTCATCATTGCGACCATCCACTCCAATTTCTGGCTGTATGCTTATGCTTGAAGTAGTTCTGCTACTAAGAAACAATTCCGATGATATGAGTTTTCCGTGAAGAACTATGCTATTTATCCATTGTAACCAATCATCGAAGTACCGTTCTGTAGCGAGCGCAAAGAGGCCGGCTGCTGCTGACGGTGGTTGACATTGTTGTGATGGGTGATGTCAGGAACATTGTGATGCCAAGCTGCTGCTGCTGCTGGACTGCAGTGCTCCAGTTCCAGCGACCCGCCGCTCGACACATCATTCTCATCATCATCATCATCATCAATATCAGCATCATCGTCATCTGTCAGCTGCGACGCACAGTTTGACTCGTCGCCATCCGCCACGCCGTTCCCCGTCGCTATACAAGCCACAACAGACAAGCTATACTAACTGGAAGTTGGCGCGCTGGTTTTTCCATCAATTTTGGTTCTTTTACGCTTTTTTGTTTTCGCACTGAAGTCCGACAGACAGACGGACGAACTGGCAAGACGCACAACGCACATATTATGACGGCCGCATGCATAATAAGTTAGATATACAAGTATATACGACAAGATATTAGGTTTCGTTTTAGTTCGGTATATACGTACCGTATAAGTCGAGCAATTTAAAACAAATTTTTGCCATGAAATCTGGTGGTCGAGTATAATTATATGGTATCAGTTTTGTATTATAGTTTTCTCTCAGACGGCCAGCGGCCATGTTTCAACCTGCCATCACAGTCAACATTCCCCAATTCCCCTTCCTCCGCCCTCTCATCCATTTTTCTTTCCTTCCCTTCCATTTTTTCCCAGTTCCCCTCCCTGCCCCTGCCGCGAAGCGGAGTTCTTAAAATCAGCTCCAGAGTCTGTAAGCTCCCCCAGCGAAAATAAAATCCAATCCGTCTCACGTCTTTTTCACTCAACGCCGTTAATATCTGTGTTTGCGTTATAATCTGAACGTGAAAGTCGTTCAAACTGGCAAGTAAGTTTATACAGAATTTGTATGGTCCAAACTGGCCCCTATAATCGGCGGCCCTGTTCAGCATAACAACTCGAGCATCTACAGCTGGCCCTCCTATCAGATATAAACAATGACGAAAATTTTGCAACCGCACGTCACAGAGCCATGCGGTTTCCACCAAAACGCTTTAAAAAATTGCTTACGTGAAAAAGCCAGTGTTTGAATAAAGCCATTAAATATTTTTTTTTATCTGCTGGCAAGTGAGCTTTTCGAAAACAATATTAACTGCTACATTTTCGTCACCTGCGGCCGTGTCTTCAGTGTCGTTATCGTCGAAGTCGATGACTGGACTCCAGCAGTGAGTGTCCGTGGCCGGGAGTCTGGGCTGATGAAAAGCGTTGATGAAGTACGGCGGCTTCAGCGGCGAGTAACAACCTCCACCTCCTTTGACGTCATCAGTGACGTCAGGAACTGCGTCACTCGGACATGACGTCGTTGCATCCGACAACCTATCACATGGATCGCATCAACGAAGTTACTCGACCTTTACATGGAAGGACCTGAAGCCAAATTTCAGCGAGATCTGTTGAGAGATTTTGAAGAGAGAAACATTTTAGATTTCCCCGAATCGAACTTTCGACAGCGAACGACCTCTCGTTGGGCCTGCCCTGCCCCAAATTTCTAACTCATTACTGTAAATAAAATGCACACGACGTTTCCTGTCAATGTTATGTTGCTATCACAGAAGAAAAACTGAAATAAACATCCTAGACAACTGACACAGAGAAAAGAAGTAAGCCGTTGCTGACCTGTGCAGTACAGGTAAGTCATCACGCGGAGGCGGCGGAGGTAGGAACAATACAGGTCGTCGTGACAGTGAACCATATCTTCTACCTGCTGTGTACATGCAATAATTACTTTAAAAAGTACTAACCTAGATGTGCCTTGCTTACAAACTGCACTCAGAAACGCTGCAACGCGGCTTATTCTAAAAGTCAACTTGTGATGCAGTAAAAGCGCCAAGTCAGCCGTTAGCCCTCAGTCAGTTAAGAATAAGAATGTTTTACACGTTTACTCTAAAAAACATTTTAGATATTCCCACAAAGACACACAGCTATAAGTCAAATAGGCCTGATCACATTTCACGACGTGTTCTAGAAAAACGCACATAGCGTTTTTGTTTAACCAGCTAACGTTTCCGGTTACTCTAGGTCGCCAGAAATAGACAAGAATTATTGCAGCAGATCTTTTACAGGCCGGTTGCCTCAGCACGAAATAATGACAGTGTTCCTGACTAGAAACCACATGCTGTCAAGACAGATTAAAAACCCTGCAGCTTTTGTGAAATTGTATAGTATACAAAGTGGCAAAAAATAAAGCGAAACATCCCACTTTTTATTCCATGTATATTAGTCGCATGAAGCAAGTTACATTGCATACCGACACTTGTCACGATTTATACGCTGCAGCTAGTGAAAGAGTTAAACATTACCGCACTTCACTCCAATGATCCAGGCTAATTGTTTTCGAAACCACGATTGAGCAAATATCTATGTAAAGAAGGCATGTTCTTTTTATGTGCCATACCGCGTAACATCTGAAATTAGGCTATTCAACATAGTCGGTGTTTAGCTTACGGTCGGCGGGCGTGGGTGGTTGGGCGGTCGCGGTGTCTGCTGGGAAGGCAGGTGCTTGTCTGGTCATGTACGTCTGAGGTATCAGTCTCACTGCGGGAACCTGTTCCTCGTCGCAGTCGCTGAACGCTGCCATGTCGTCGTCGTCGACGTCGTCTGCGTTGTCGTCCTCTGCGCTCTGACACTGCACTGCACACCAGCACATCCCACATCGTCAACACACTGCACTAGGCCTTTTTCCTAATTATGCATCTGCGAGAGGATAGCGGGCCGTGGAAAGTAATTAGACAAAACTGATGTAGAAAGAAGTGCGAACTACGCACGTCTTTAATCAAACAGATCAGAGCGGCAACTGACAACTAGCTGCTGCGTTGCGTCGGCCCAGCTGCTGTCTGGCAGCCTTTAACCCTTTTGCTTACATTAACCCATGCACGCTCCATACAGGCCTATAGACCAGTGGCGTAGACAAGGGAAAAGAAGGGACAGGGGGCCCAGCCCCCTTAATCCCCCAGTCAAGACATAAGCACACGTTTAAAGTAAAAAAACTAAATTTGTCAATCTGGTCAGTGGATTCTCAGAAAAAAATAATTAAAATTGTTGCCACCAGATCTCATATTTTAAAGGTAAGTTCTTATAAGTTAATGCACCAAATTCGATTTCGGACGGAGCTCTGCCCCAGACCTAGCTAAGAGAGCTGACAACCCTCTTCCAGACCTAGCTGAATTTTAGAGGTCCTAGTCGGATGATTTAGGATTTCCAAAGAACTTTTCCTGTCCGAGCTAGGCCTATCGTTTTGCTCGCTTTAGCCTATAAATATTTGCAAATGTTAAATTTCTATTCTTTCCTTCATCTTTTTTTATTATTTCTTTCGTGGCAGTATCATTGTCGCAATTGGCTCTTTTTGCCTATACAATGACAGAAGCGGAAATGAGTTGGTGGATTGGTTACAAATACGTACACGAGTAATAGTAGTGGCCGTCAGCGGTGCGCGGGTCGTTGTCATGGTAACTCGCCGGTGATTCGCTCTCGGTGCCACGTGACTCGTTACTATAGCAACGAGGCGACGTCTGTGATTGGACGCAGTTAGAGCCATGTGCAGCCGCTGATTTCGGAGGTAGACTTGGTCGTCCGTAAGGTCTGTAACGTCAGTATTTCATTCAAACTGATTATTATTCGTAGCATCAGCAACTGCTAAGTGTCAAAAGCTTTATTTTCGTCTCTGTAGCTTTCGTCACATATATGCAAGCTTGATGCCTATGATTTTTTTTCATGAGAAAAATCACCACATAACACAAGTAAACGGGGCCTTGGTGACTGTTCTAATGTTTCGATTTATGCTAAATTAAATCAACATCACATTGAAGCATTAGCTTACTAAACGCCAGAGAAAAAATAGAGACTGCATACCTTGCATTTTGCTCAAACTTCAAAATTGAACCTAAAATGTCAAACACACAAAAATACAGCATTATACAAAAGCGTTAACTCACATTATAAAAAGTGCTAATTATAAAAAAATATCAAGTGTAAAATAGACACAGGCAAAATGCTTTCGGTACATTATTGTCGGCTGCTGTTTGGAATATGTCTGGAACTTTGATAGGACCACATTTCTGCAAAATCTAAAGTTTCTGGCAAACAAAACAGTAAAAACAGTTGGCAACCCTGGTGCTGTAGGGTGAGTGAAACCATAGGGGAGTGAAGAACTACGTATAATCATAATCATTAATCTTATATTGCCTTGTCTGTATCTAAGTAGGTGAGGTGAGTAAGTAGGCAAAATCTACGAAGACTGGCGGTGCACTACAATGTCCAAAGTTGCATAAAACAGAGTAATCAATGGCAATAAAAAAATTTTGCACAGCGCCAGGACAGTCAGACATGGACATGGGTCCATTTTTCATAACCCAACTCAACCCAACCCATAA